>Ga0209075_1002973_pt1 | contig 14467 bp, 15 predicted proteins | sample Stecom2011_FD_187523 | JGI IMG/M metagenome (GOLD analysis project Ga0209075, IMG submission 187523) | Agricultural soil microbial communities from Utah to study Nitrogen management - Steer compost 2011 (SPAdes) (version 2) | ecosystem: Environmental > Terrestrial > Soil > Agricultural land... | reverse complement strand
GCGGCGTAGTTCCACATCTCACCGGCGTGGGTAATGCGGGCCTCCAGGTGGTCTTCCGTCCAGTGGTGCAGCTTGCCGTCGCCGTAGGGGTGGGCGCCGTTGAGCAGGGTCGCCGGCTGTGGCCGGTGGGAGGGCCAGTTGGCGCGGCACTCCTCATGGTTACCGTTAAGGCCGCCCATGGCCAGCACCACGTTGGGCGCCTGGAAACGGACCTCTTCGCCGGTGACCTCGTTGATGGCAAAGGCTCCACACACGGCCCCTGCCTGATGGTCCAGGGCGGTTACCCGGTGCCGGTGGTGAATGGTCAGCCGGCCCCCCGGCCCGGCCTTATGCAGCGCGCTGATCATACAGCGAACCAGTTCCCGGGCGGTCCCCCAGATCACGTGGTAACGGGGTACCCGGTTGCCTTCGCCAAACCGGCCCCGTTCTACCCAGTTAACGGCGGGCATGAATTTCAGGCCTTCGTTGATCAGCCAGTCGTGGACGTCGGTGCGAACGTGATCAACATAGTAACGGGCCCATTGCATCGGCCATTCATCGTCTGGGTCAAGCTCGCCAAAGCGCAGCCAGTCCTGCAGTGCCAGTTCCGGAGAGTCGGCGATTTTCATCCGCCGCTGCAGCGGCGTGTCGACCAGGGCCATGCCGCCGAATGCCCACAGCGCCAGGCCACCCAGACGTTCAGGGGCGTCCCGGTCGATCAGTGTCACCGACTTGCCCGCCCGCAAGGCTTCCAGCGCCGTCACTATGCCTGCCAGGCCTCCCCCGACAATCACGATGTCTGAGGCTGTGTGTGTGGCCATTCAGTAATCCCCGAATTTTGTTAGTGTTTTTATGAGAGATAGTACACCGGGCGGCCGCGGGTGACATAGACCGCCGAGGCCAACATGGTTGGCCTCGAATACCAAAAATCAGAGGTTGGCTTCGGCAAACTCTGCCAGCGCGGAGCGGGGCACGCCCTGAAGGTGGATGTGGCCGCCGTGCTGGAAGGCCTTGAAGCGCTCGGTCATGTAGGTCAGGCCAGAGCTCAGGGGGCTCAGGTAAGGGGTGTCAATCTGCGCCAGGTTGCCCAGGCAGATGACTTTGGAGCCGTTCCCCGCCCGGGTAATGATGGTCTTGATCTGGTGCGGTGTCAGGTTCTGGGACTCGTCAATAATGATCAGGCTGTGCTGAAAGCTGCGGCCCCGGATGTAGTTCATGGATTTGAAGTGCAGCGGTACCTTGCTGAGGATGTAATCCACGCTGGCGGTCATGTTCTCATCGTCTTCATGGAGGGCTTCGAGGTTGTCGATAATGGCGCCCAGCCAGGGCTCCATCTTCTCTGCTTCGGTGCCCGGCAGAAAGCCGATGTCTTCGTCCAGCCCCTGGGTGGAGCGGGTGGCAATGATGCGTTTGTACATCTTGCTGGCAACCGTCATCTCGATGCAGGCGGCCAGGGCCAGAATGGTTTTGCCCGAGCCGGCGGAACCGGTCAGGTTCACCAGGTGGATGTCCGGGTCCAGCAGCAGGTGCAGAGCCATGGCCTGGTAGATGTCCCGGGGCACCAGCCCCCAGACTTCCTCATTCATCAGGTCGTGTTGATGGAGGTCTTTGACAACCAGGTGCTGGTCGGTGATCCCGGTCACCTGGCCGATAAAGCCCCGTTCGTCGATCACAAACTCGTTGATGTTCAGCCTGGCCAGCTCGCCCTCACGCTTGAGGTGGTGCTCGGTGCGGCCCTCGCGCTGGATGGTTTCCACCTTGTCGATGTTGTCCCAGAACGAGTCGGGAAACTCCAGGTAGCCCTTGGGCAGCAGGTCGATGTCGTCCAGCAACTGGTCGTTGTGGTAATCCTGGGCTTCGACACCAAAGCCCCGGGCTTTCAGGCGCATATTGATGTCTTTGCTCACCAGGATGATGTCCCGGGATTCGTGCTGCGCCTGCAGGGACGCGAGTGTGTTGATGATCTTGTTGTCGTTCAGGTGCTGGGGCAGGGAATGGGCGCCTGCACCTTCGGTGCTCATGATGATGGAGAGCCGGCCCAGAGGTTCCGCTTTCTCTCCCCGCAGAATGGGCACGCCTTTTTCGATATCTTTGGGGCTGGCATCACCCAGCAGCTTATCGATATTGCGAATGGCCTGACGACAGTCGGCGGCGACGGTCTGTTTGCCGGTTTTGAGGCCGTCGAGCTCTTCCAGAACGGTCATCGGAATGATGACGTCGTGTTCTTCAAAGTTCAGAAGGGCGTTGGGGTCGTGGATCAGGACATTGGTGTCGAGGACGTACGTTTTCGTGCGAGCTTGCGGTGCTCTGGGCATAGGGCGAGTTACCTCTGTGGTGGATCAGTCGCTCTGGGCACATCGCTGGCTCAGTTCCCGGTCGGAAACCAGCTTCAGCATGTCGTAAGTGGTGATGATGCCAGTTATTTTTGAATCCCTGGTGACAAATATCCGGTGCAGGTGCTGCTGCATCATGATATCGGCAATGTCTCGCACCGGCGTCAGCTCGTCAACTGACATCACGCTTGGGGTCATGATATCGCGTACTTCTACCGGCACCCGGCCCATTTCTTCAAAAAGTGCCATGCGCAACCGGCGGGCTTCTTGCTGTTCTTCGGGGGTGAGCTGGGGCCTGTCGCCGGAGCGCTCGGCGTTCCAGCGGAACTCGGTGATGTCTTTCAGGGTGACAATGCCGATGATGTCGCCGTTGTCATCGGTCACCGGGCTGCCGGTGATTTCGTTATCGGTCAGAAAACGGGCCAGTCGTTCCATCGTCCATTGATAGGGTACGGCCTTTACAGTCGGGGTCATGATCTCATGGGCGAGAACAGTCATTGGCGGGCATATTCCATGTGCAGGGCTTTGATGGAAGCTTAGCCGGTCCGTGGCCTGCAGTCATCCCTGTTTGTGGTTGTTCAGCGGGCGGCGGGAGTCACGGCCTGCAGATTGCCATCATCACCCCATTCAAGTTGGTAACCCTGGTATCTGTCCGATTGCGCCACCGCCTCAAGTGCCTGCATGGATTTGACCGGGAAATCCACCAGTAAGCTGTTCACCAGCCAGCCCGGCAGGGCGCCGTTGGGCTCGGTATGCTGTACCCAGACCATCCGGGTGCGTTCGCCCTGGGGCGTAAAGTGGTAGAGCGTATTGGAGACATCTACCCGCACGCGCCGGCTGTATTCGGCCCGCATGCCCGGTGTGGCATTCAGGTCCATGGTGATTTCGCCGGTCTCGGCGTTGCCGTGGGTACGGATACGCAGCACATAGTCACGGTCGGTCACCGGCCAGGGCATGTCATTAACCGAATAGGCATAGCGATCGTGGAAGTCACCCCGGCCGAAGGCGTAGGATTCGACGCAGTTGAACACCCACTCCTTACAGGATTCGGGGTCGATCATCACCGCCATCAGGTTTTCGATCGGGGCATTGAGTTCGGCGACGGCCTTGAACGCCTGAAAGCCGGACCCGGGCTGAGCCATGGTATAGATCCGGATGCTGTCGACTTCTTTTTGCAGGGCCCAGTGTTCGGCGTCAATGGCCGGCAGCGGGCCGGGCTCCGCCACGAGCGGAGCAGACAGGAGCAGGCTGGCGAAGAAGATGGCGACACCGGGCAGGCCTCGGGCGCCAAAGACTCGGGTGATCCGCATAAGCTACACTTTGATTAGGGAGTTGGCCGCAGTCTACCATGGCGTCCGGCTTGCCTAAGGGCCCCGGGCAAGGGGTTTGTGAACCAGGTATCTTCCTGACAATATCCCAGGCTGATTTGGCCTGATCTGACGGAAACCATGACAAAACAACAACTGATCAATGCAAAAGGCGGGTTTGAACCGGGGCTGATAGAGCACCCGGTAGACGTTATCAACTATCAGGATTACGACCTGCGGACGGTCATGGATAAACCCCGGTCCTGGCTGGCAAAACGCTGGCGTTTTAATCAGTTCCAGTTTGTCAGTGCGATGGCTCCGGGCTGGATTTTCGGGTTGGCGATTATTGATCTCAAGTTCCTGGGCAGCGGCTTTTTCTACCTCTACGATTTCAGCAGCGGGCAGATGCTTGAGCAGTCGTTCCGACAGCCTTTCGCCCGCCATACGCTGATTGAACCGTTTCCTGAGCGGGGGCTGGCGCGGTTTGCCACCCATGGGGTAAAGCTGTCGATCGAACCCTCGATGGGTGGCCGCAGTGTTCGGGTAGAGGCACCGGGGAATATCCGGGCAGATCTGAACATCACCGATACCGGGGAGCCCTTGCGGCTGGTTTGCCCGGCTGGCTATAACGGCTGGGTGTTTACCCGGAAATCGGCGGGGCTGGCGGTCGAGGGCGAGGTGCGCTGGGGTCAGCAGGTGTGGCGTTGTGATGAGCAGGCGCGGGCGTCGATCGACTGGAGCTGCGGTTTTATGCGCCGGGAGACCGCGTGGAACTGGGCGTGTCTGGCGGGGGTGACGGCCGGCGGAACCACCGTTGGGCTGAACCTCGCGGCCGGAGTCAACGAAACCGGAATGACAGAGAATGCCCTTTGGCTGGATGGGCGGTGCATCAGGCTGGGTGCCGCACGCTTTGTGTTTGACCGTTACCACGCAGGCTCTGGCTGGCGGGTAACAACCGACGATGGCCGCGTCGAGCTTGCCTTTGAGCCGGCCGGGCAGCGCAAGGAACGGCTCAACGCCTGGCTGTTGGCGTCCAACTTCCGGCAGTTTGCGGGGACCTTTCAGGGCTGGGTGCTGGATGATGCCGGGCAGAAAGTCCCCGTAGACGGGCTACGGGGGCTGGTAGAGGATCACTTTGCCCGCTGGTAGGCGGGCTGGGCACCGGCAGTTATTTTTCGGGCAGGGTCACGTTCAGTTCCAGTACCGAGCAGCTGTCGTTGCGGTCAACATCGACCTGCACCATATCGTCACTGATCTGCACGTATTTGCGGATAACATCCAGCAACTCCTGCTGCAACTGGGGCAGGTAATCCGGCATGTCCCGCTGGCCACGTTCGTGGGCTACAATGATCTGTAACCGTTCCTTGGCCACGCTGGCGGAGTTGGTTTTCTTACTCCGGAAATAATCAAGAAAACTCATGGCCTAGCCTCCCTTGAACATCCGTGAGAAGAAGCCCTTTTTCTGGGCATTCATGAAACGGTGCTCGCGATCTTCGCCCAGCAGCCGCGCCACGGCATCATCGTAGGCCTGGCCCGCATCACTCTGTTCTTCCAGAATAACAGGAAGGCCCTGGTTGGAGGCGTTCAGGACCACCTGGCTTTCGGGGATAACGCCCAGCAGCGGAACCGCCAGGATTTCTTCAACGTCTTTCACCGACAGCATTTCGCCCCGTTCTACCCGATCCGGGTTGTAGCGGGTAACCAGCAGGTGTTCTTTCACCGGGTCCTGGCTCATCTCTGCCCGCCGGGACTTGCTTTGCAGAATGCCGAGGATGCGGTCGGAGTCCCGTACCGAAGACACTTCCGGGTTGGTCACCACAATGGCTTCGTCTGCATAATACAGGGCCATCTGGGCCCCGTGCTCGATGCCGGCGGGGGAGTCGCAGACGATGTAGTCAAAGGTTTGCGACAGCTCGTTGATGACTTTCTCGACGCCCTCACGGGTGAGAGCTTCTTTTTCCCGGGTCTGGGACGCCGGCAGGATGTACAGGGTGTCTACCCGCTTGTCTTTGATCAGCGCCTGGTTCAGGGACGCTTCGCCCTGAATCACGTTGACAAAGTCGTACACAACCCGTCGCTCGCAGTTCATGATCAGGTCCAGGTTGCGCAGGCCCACATCAAAGTCGATAACAACTGTTTTGTGGCCGCGCCTGGCAAGACCGGTGCTGATTGAGGCGCTGGTGGTGGTTTTGCCAACGCCGCCTTTTCCCGAGGTAACGACAATGATTCTAGCCAAGGTTCGGTTCCTGTTTCGCAGTGGGTTCGTCTTGTCTTCTCGTCTTGTTGTTAGGTGTCACAGCTTCAGGCCTTATCCAGTGGCGTTACCACCAGCAGGTCGTCCCTGAGCTGGATCTGCACAGCGCTTTTCCAGCCATTCTCCTGGAGATCCTCGGAGATTTTATAGTGTCCGGCGATGGACACAAGCTCTGCTTCAAGAGACTGACAGAATACCCGGGCATTTTCTGCGCCATGGATACCGGCGAGGGCACGCCCGCGCAAAGGGCCGTAGACATGAATGTTGCCTGCGGCGAGTACTTCGGCCCCGGCCTGGACCGGGGCCAGGATGATGAGATCACCCTCCGGGGCATACACCTGCTGGCCCGACCGTACCGGCTGGCTGATGATCCGGGCGGGCGCCGCGTCTGCAGCGGCGGCGACTGCAGCCGCCGGTTCGGCAGCGGGGGCTTCTGTCTCAGTGGCCTGTGCCTCGGGCTCTGGTTTGCTTCGTGCGGTGGTGCCAGGCATCAGGGCCAGGGCCGCGCCCCGGGCCAGGCGCCGCTGGTCGTCGTTGCCGGCCTGCACACCGATCACATGAATGCTGTGCCGGCGGCAGGTGCCGATGATTTTGAAGAAGTCCAGCTCGCTGTCCAGGCCCTGATACTTGTCCAGGCTGATAACCAGAGGAATATCCTTGAAAAAGCCGGGTGCCTGGCTGATTTTGTTGCGCAGATTGCTTTCAAACTCGTCGTTGTCGAAGTAGTACAGCTCCAGCGTGGCCAGGGATACATTGGCACTTTTCAGCTGAAAGCTCTGTTTGGGCCCGGAGGCAACGGAATCGCTCATGAAGGTCTGGTTTCCCTGATATCTCGCTGGGTTGGTTCGGTACGGGCTCGCAGGGGCTGGGAGTCAAACCGGATGCCGGACCAGCCAGTGCTGATGAACTGGCGAATGTTACTGTGGCTGTCGCCGGCCGGGTCGTCCAGAACCTGCCGGTAATGCTCTGCGAATAATTGCAGGGTGTCGGCTTCCGTCAGGCTGCAGTACTGGCCCAGGGCAAACACCCGGCAGGAGCCGGTGTTCTCGCCGGCCTCGTTACGCAGCGGGCCGTTGCTGAACCCCGTGAGCCGGACCTCAAAGTACTGGTCGATCAGTGCCAGAGTGCTGTCGAAACCGGCGTGGCCGCGCTGCAGGGAAGCGAGGTGAATACGCACGGCCTCCGCGATGTTCATGACTTGTGTTCCTGTTTGGGGCCGGCCTGGAACCTGGCTTTCCATTCATCGTAGGGCATGCCGTAGATTGCTTCGCGGGCGGCGGGATCGCTGATCTCAACCCCCCGCTCACCGGCCTCGGCACGGTACCATTTGGAGAGGCAGTTACGGCAAAAGCCTGCCAGATTCATCAAGTCGATGTTCTGTACGTCCGTGCGCTCGCGCAGGTGGGCAACCAGGCGCCGGAAGGCCGCCGCTTCGATTTCCGTACGTTCGTTCTCTGGGATGGGCTGGGTCATGGAACCTCACAGTGCCTTGCCGTGGTGTCTTTGGGTTTCCTGACATTTTCGGCATGTTACCGTAAACTACAAGTCTGTATAAATGTACAGATTGTTAACACGAGCCCTACTGTATGGCCCAGCGCAAGATTATTCATGTGGATTGCGACTGTTTTTATGCCGCAGTCGAGATGCGCGACGACCCCTCGTTGCGGGACGTGCCGCTGGCGGTTGGTGGCGCGGGCGGCCGGGGTGTGGTCAGTACCTGCAATTACCGGGCGCGGGCGTTCGGGGTACGGTCTGCCATGCCGGGGGGCGAGGCCCGGCGCCTGTGTCCCGGGCTGGTCATGGTGCCGCCGGATATTCCCCGATACCGGATTGTGTCCCGCCAGGTGATGGGGATTCTGCGGGACCTGACGGATCTGGTAGAGCCGTTGTCGCTGGATGAGGCCTTTCTGGATGTGTCTGATATTTCCGGCTTCCATGGCAGCGCCACCCTGATGGCTCGTCACCTGCGGGAGCGGGTAAAGCAGGAGGTGGGGATAACCATCTCGGCCGGAGTGGCACCCAACAAGTTCCTGGCCAAGATCGCCAGTGACTGGCGCAAACCGGATGCCCTGTTTGTGATCACTCCGGAGCAGGTGCCGGAGTTTGTCCAGGCTCTGCCGGTAGAGAAGCTGTTCGGGGTGGGCCGGGTTACGGCGGGCAAGCTGCGCGCTCTGGGGGTAGAAACCTGTGCTGATCTGCAGAGACTCGGTGTGGACACCCTGATCGAGAAGTTCGGCAAGCAGGGCTACCGGCTGTACGAAATGGCCCACGGCCGGGATGACCGGCCCGTGGTGGCTTCTCGGGTGGCCAAGTCGGTAAGTGTGGAACGCACGTTTTCCCAGGATCTGCCCGGCAAGGAGGCCTGCGCAACGGTGATGCCAGGCCTGGTGGCAGATCTTAATCTTCGCCTGTCCCGTAAGGGGCAGGGTAAACCCGTCCATAAGCTGTTCGTGAAAATCCGCTACAGCGATTTCTCCACCCATACACTGGAGCGGGTGCGGGAGGCTGTCGCTGAGCCCTCGCCGGAGGATTACCAGCCGTTGCTGGATGAGCTGGTGACAGCCCCGGACCGGCCTGTGCGGCTGATAGGGGTCGGGGTCCGGTTCCGGGATGACGCGGCGCCGGTTACCCAGCTACGGCTGTTTGACTGAGCTGCAGGTAGCCGGAAAACAGTTGAACGGAGCCCCAGCCCATCAGGCCGCCGATCAGCGCGCCTGCCCCAACGTCGCTGGGGTAGTGCAGGCCCAGTACCACGCGGGAGGCAGCCACCGAGAGGGTAAAGGGCAACACGGCCCAGGCCAGCCCGGGGGCCGTCGGGAATAACATGGCCTGAAAGCAGACCGCGTGCAGGGTGTGCCCGGAGGGGAAGCTGTACCGGTCCAGCGGTGGCGTTGCGCAGTTAATGGCGGGGAAGGAGATAAACGGCCGCTCCCGGATCAGCCAGTGCTTGAGCAGTTTATAGGTGATCGTGCAGGTCAGGCCGGTGAAGGCCATCAGTACCGCAAGCACCTGACCGCCGCCGGGCATCATGAAAGGAATGCTGAGGATCAGGGCATACCAGAACCAGCCGTCACCAAGGCGGCTTACCAGGCGGAAGTAGCCCTTCAGGGGCCGGAACCGCAGGGTGCGGTTGATGCTCTGGCAAAGCGCGTATTCACGCCGGTCGGCCAGCTCAAAGAATCTGGATGCTTTGCTTGTTGACGCCATGGTATCGGGCCTTTTCAGATTTTTGGAGAACCAGTTTCTCGAATTGCTCAATCTGGCTGTCCCAGCTCAGCTCCAGGGCATCCAGCCGGGCCTGGGCCCGGATTCGTTGCAGCAGGCTGGGTTGATCGGCCAGTCGCAGGGCGTTATTGGTAAAGCCGTCGTCGTCTGTGAGGGGGGCTTTGAGGCCATTCTGACCATGGCTGATGTGTTCCGCGGCGGCGGCGTCATCAAAAGCAACGACGGCCAGTCCGCTGGCCATGGCTTCCAGCACCACGTTGCCGAAGGTGTCGGTTTTGCTGGGGAACAGAAAAATGTCGCCCGATGCATAATGCCGTGCCAGCTCATCTCCCCGGCGGGTTCCGCAGAACACATAGTCGGGGTGGCGTTGCTCCAGCTGGCGTCGCAGGGGGCCGTCTCCCACCAGCACAAACCGGGCGTTGGCATGCAGCCCCTTGATGCGCTCAAAACATGCCACCGCCTTGCGAATGTTTTTTTCCAGGGCCAGGCGGCCTACGTAGAGCACCGCAACGTCGCCGTCTTCGAGCCCCCAGGTCTTGCGCAGCCCGTTGTCCCGCTTATGAGGAGTGAAGCGCTGGCAATCCACGCCCCGGGCCCACAGACCCGAATTGGTGATGCCCATGTTCCGGGTCACCTCCTGCATTTTGCGGGTGGGTACAAGCGTGCGCACCGTTCGGTTGTGGAACCAGCGCCCGTAAGCACAGAGCAGGCCTTCAAGAGCGCCGGCCCGGTAGTAACGGGAGTAGCTGTGGAAGTTGGTATGGAAGCCCGAAGCCACCGGTACCCCCAGCTGGCGGGCTGCGGTGACCGCCGCCACGCCGAGCGGGCCCTGGGTAGCGACATAGACGGCGTCGGGGCGCTCGCGCCGCCAGAGCTTTTTGAGTGTGCCGGAGCTGCACAGGCCAAACTGCAGTTCCTTGTAGCCAGGCAGGGGTAAACCGGACACCACCAGCTCCCGGGAGAAGAGCGCGTCGCCGCTGGGCTCCACCAGTCCCTTGCGCTCGTGCTTCTGGGCCGGCCGGACCACGGTAACCTGGTGGCCGCGCTGCATCAGCCCCAGGCGCAGGTGCTTCATGGTGTTGGCAACGCCATTGACTTCCGGCGGAAACGTCTCGGAAACAATGGTAATGTGTTGCCCGCGTCGGTCAGCTATCGGCAAAGTAGTCACGGCTTGTCCTGAAGGTTTTGCTGTCATGCCTCTACTATCAGAGACCGCAATGACAGAAGCACGACAGCCCGGTGACAATCCGGTTACGCAAATCGTTTTGATCCCAATCTTATCGAGGAGTCTTCATGCAAACGCGCAAACTTGGCAATACCGACATCGACGTCAGTCTGATTTGCCTGGGTACCATGACCTGGGGTGAGCAGAACACCGAGCAGGAAGCGTTTGAGCAACTGGATTACGCTACCGCCGCCGGTATCAATTTTATCGACGTGGCCGAGATGTATCCGGTGCCGCCGCGGGCTGAGACCCAGGGGCTGACCGAGACCTATCTGGGCAACTGGCTGGCCAGCCGTGGCAAGCGCGACAGCCTGGTGATTGCGAGCAAGGTGGCCGGGCCCGGGAACAGCATGGGGCATCTGCGGGGCGGCCCCAGGCTGACCAGGGAGCATATTCGCGAAGCCTGCGAAAACAGCCTCAAGCGGTTAAAAACCGACTACCTCGACCTGTATCAGGTGCACTGGCCGGATCGTAGTACCAATTTTTTTGGCAAGCTCGGATACGTGCGTAACGCCAACGAGACCATGACGCCGATTGAGGAGACTCTGGGCGCCCTCGATGAGCTGGTGAAGGAAGGCAAGGTGCGGCAGATAGGGCTCTCCAACGAAACGCCATGGGGTACCTCGGAATACCTGCGGCTGTCCCGGGAGCACGGCTGGCCTCGTCCGGTCTCTGTCCAGAACCCATACAACCTGCTTAACCGCTCCTTCGAAGCCGGCCTGGCAGAGTTTGCCCATCGCGAAGGAACCGGCCTGCTGGCGTACTCGCCCCTGGCTTTCGGTATGCTGACCGGCAAGTACCTGGGTGGCAAGTGGCCAGAGCAGGCGCGGTTGACCCTTTATGAACGCTTTAGCCGTTACTCCGGTGAGCATGCGGCGGACGCCACCCGGGCCTATTGTGAGCTGGCCCATCAGAACGGCCTGTCGCCGGCCCAGATGGCGCTTGCCTGGGTGAACAGCCGGGAGTTTGTAACCAGCAACATTATCGGTGCCACCAGCATGGAGCAGCTCAGGGAGAATATCGGCTCTGCCGATCTGCACCTGAGCCAGGATCTGCTTGAAGCCATCGAGGCCATCCACGGCGAGTTCACGTACCCCTGTCCGTAGCGACCTCTGTGTAATGGGGGGGGCGGTTACATTCTGCAAACTATCTGATCATTTCTTGACAAAAACACCCTATAGATGCGTCAGTTTACTGGCGCATTTGTGTACAAAGTCACATCATTTTCACCGATAATCATTAGACTTTCGTACTGTAGCCTTTTGGCCAAATCTCATTCTCCGGGTTTGTTGCATTGTCATGATTATCCGTCTGTTCCTGATACTGTTAGCGCTCAATCTTGTTGCCTTTGCGGTGCGTGCCGAGGCCCAGGAGCTGGTTGTGAGTGAACGGCTCCAGTCCGAGCGGATGATGGCTGAGCGCGATGACGCCATGTCGCCGGAAGATCTCTACCAGTTCCAGGAATGGATCGCGGGCGAGACCGGCGATGACGGGAGTGAGGTTCTGAGTGCCATTGGTTCCCGCCTGTTCAGTCTGGGTATGTTGCGGAGCCGGGAGTCCGGCAGGAGTTATGCCTCAGACGGTGCTCAGGCGGATCACGGTGTTGCCCTGCTGAACGAAGGCGCCAGCCTGAATCTGCGCTGGAACTTCTGATCCCTGCCACCCGCTTTCCCTGTTACTGCGCCCCCCTTGTTCTCTGACGTCGTGCATTGTCAGCGTCGTTTTCCCGTGTGATCATCAAGGCCGTTGAGAATCTCATCGACTGAGGAGCCTGTGATGGCCGTACAGAACGGAATCTATTCTGACGACGTGGACGCCTGTGTAGATCGGGTAATCGAGCGGGTTGGTAAACGCATCACGTTGGGGTTACCCCTGGGCCTTGGTAAGCCGATACGGTTTGCCAACGCGCTGTACCAGCGCGCCAGGCAGGACCCAGACATCCAGCTGCACATCGTTACGGCGCTGTCTTTGCTGGCACCCGAAGGCGGCTCCTCCCTGGAAAAGCGGTTTATGGAGCCTTTTGCCCACCGGCTGTACGGCAGGATACCGGAGCTGGCCTACGCGCGGGATGCCCTGAACAGTAAACTGCCGGCCAACGTGACCGTTTCCGAGTTCTTCTTCAAGGCCGGCAGTTACCTGAACAATCGCGACCAGCAATGTCATTACGTGTGTACCAACTACACGCATGCGGTGCGTGACCTGATGGCCCAGGGCATCAATGTGGTTGCCCAGTTGATGGCGCCGGGGCAGGACCATGGCCGGATGGGCGAACTCAGCTTCAGCTGTAACCCGGACCTGTCACTGGACATATTGCCACTCCTGCGGGAGCGCGAGGCGCGCGGCACTCCGGTTGCGGTGGTTGGGGAGCTCAACCGGCATCTGCCCTGGTTTGGCCACCAGGCCGCCGTGGCGGAAGGCGAGTTTGACGTGATTCTGTCGGACCCGCACAACGATTACCCCTTGTTCCCGGCACCCCAGATGGCGATACAGCCGGAGGATCATCTGATCGGTTTTTACGCCAGTACCCTGCTCAAAGACGGCGGTACACTGCAGGTGGGTATCGGTTCTCTGGGAGCCGCCCTGGTATACAACACCATTCTCCGGCACCGCCATAACCCGCAATGGCAGGCACTGTATGATCATCTGAAGGTCGCCGAAGAGTTCCCGGTAGCGGCAGAGTACGGCGGCACCGGCAGGTTTGAGCGGGGGTTGTACGGCTGCAGCGAAATGTTCGTGGATGGTTTTCTCTACCTCATGCAGGAGGGCATTCTCAAACGCGAGGTCTTCGATGACGCCCGCCTGCAGGAGCTGATCAACGACGGTGAGATTGGCCGTGAGCCATCGCTGGAGATGCTGGATACGCTCTGCCGTCACGGGCTGATTGAGTCTCCGCTGCGGGCCCGGGACCTGCAATGGTTGATCCGGTACGGGGTCATGCAACCTCAGGTGGAGCTGCGGGGCGGTCGACTGCTGTTGTCGGACGGTGTCTCTGTGCAGGCGGATCTGGCCGACGCCGAAGCCCGGCAGGCCATTGCCCGGCATGGTCTGACGGAACAGTTTTGCGGTGGCGTGGTGATGCATGGGGGCTTTTTTGTCGGCCCTGACAGGTTCTACCAGGAACTGCGGGAGCTGACCGAAGCTCAGCGCGCCCGGATCAGCATGACCAGCGTTAACTACATCAACCACCTGTACGACCATCGCTACGGCAAGCAGCGCCTTAAAACCGCACAACGGGTGCATAGCCGTTTTATTAACACGGCAATGATGCAGACCCTCACCGGTGCAGCGGTTTCGGATGGCCTCGACGACGGGCGCGTGGTGAGTGGGGTGGGAGGCCAGTACAACTTTGTCTCGATGGCTCATGAGCTGCCGGGTGCCAGATCTGTCCTGGTGCTGCGTGCCACCCGCCAGTCGGGCGGCGAAACGGTGTCTAACCTGGTGTTCAATTACGGCCACTGCACCATTCCCCGGCATCTCCGGGACCTGGTGATTACCGAATACGGCATCGCAGACCTGCGCGGCCGGAACGATGAAGACGTGGTCTTGCGACTGATCCGTATTGCGGACTCACGCTTTCAGGATGGCTTGCTCAGGCAGGCCCGGAAAGCCGGCAAGGTCCGGCCAGGGTTCAGGATTCCGGCAGCGTGGCGGAACAACACGCCAGCCGCGGTAAAGGAGGCGCTCAACGCTGCGGGGGAGGGCGACTGGTTCCCGGCTTTTCCATTCGGCCGGGACTTTACGGATGACGAACTCACCCTGGCCAAAGCCCTGACCGGGCTGAAGACCGCAACCGCCTCTGGCCGTGGTAAACTTGCGGCACTCTGGCAGGCTCTGAGAGCCAAGGACGAAGACGGACGCTACGATGCATTGCTTGAGCGGATGGCATTGTTGCGACCCTCCGGCGTGCGGGAAAAACTGGACCGCAAGCTGCTGATCCATGGCCTCGACCGCCTGCAAACCCCTGATACCGAGACGAAGGCCCGAAACTGATGCAAGCTGATTCCCCGCAAGAAACCCCGGAAGTCTTTACCGTTCATTATGTGCTGAAGAATCGCAACGGTGAGTTGGTCGACACCTCTGAAGGCAGTGAACCACTGCACTTTCTGTATGGCGCGCCTGAAATCATCGAGGGTATTCAGCGCGC
>Ga0209075_1002972_pt1 | contig 14468 bp, 15 predicted proteins | sample Stecom2011_FD_187523 | JGI IMG/M metagenome (GOLD analysis project Ga0209075, IMG submission 187523) | Agricultural soil microbial communities from Utah to study Nitrogen management - Steer compost 2011 (SPAdes) (version 2) | ecosystem: Environmental > Terrestrial > Soil > Agricultural land... | reverse complement strand
CCGGAAGGATTGATCGATATCTTTCTTTAAAGGCTAGTCTAAAACTTTCCCGTCAAAGAAATACTTCGAAATAAGTTGTACTCAAATGGTGCGAATTATCGGTATCTTCGCACTGATTCCTTAAAATATTTTTCCTGACTTGCGCACTGGGACACCCAAATCCTAAATTATATGGTATCCTTTTAAAATAATATAAACTTTTTGTTGAACCCTTTCAGGGTTCTCAAAGAGTGGGTGCATTTGTAACCCCACACTGCACTGCGCTTGTGTGAGGTTATCAAAGTTAGACTCTTTCAGAGTCAAATGTTAGAATTAAAAATAGATACTACTAAAAACCTCAAAGAGGTTTAATGTTGATAACCTCGAATACAACCGAAATGAAATGAAGGTTTTATTCGAGGAAATAGGAAACCGTCCTTATGTAGAACTCTGGAAGAGTTCAACACTTTAAGTTTATAATCAAAAAATAAAAGTATTACAGGACACCCAAAATGTAAAACATCTTAGCAGTAGCACTCTGTAATCCAGTGTTTAGCATATTAAGATCTTTTAGGTTTTAAAAATTCGCGGAAGTCAGGCGACCGCGACGGTAAGGAAATCCTAATCCCTATGGCCGACGATTTTATCCAAAAAGTCGACCGAAAGAAAAAAACCATTTTCCTGAATGTTCCGGAAGGATTGATCGATATCTTTCTTTAAAGGCTAGTCTAAAACTTTCCCGTCAAAGAAATACTTCGAAATAAGTTGTACTCAAATGGTGCGAATTATCGGTATCTTCGCACTGATTCCTTAAAATCTTTTTGTTCCGATGGAAGAGTTTACGCGACTGAAATATCTCGACAAATACCTTAGGTCTCTTATCGAAAACAACCTGTGGATTCAGGTATTGATAGCACTTTTTCTTGGAATTTTTACGGGAATCGCTTTAGGCCCCGAAACAGGATGGGTTCCACAAACCACGAGCGCACAAATCGGAAATTGGCTTGCCCTGCCAGGAAACATCTTTCTGCGGCTAGTGCAAATGATTATGATCCCGCTTATATTTTCCTCGATTATATTGGGAATTGTGAGCCATTCGGGCGACCAACTAAAAAAGATGGGGATTCGCGTTGGTGGGTATTTCATCGCGACCACGACCATATCAATAACACTAGGCGTTGCCCTGGCTTTGTTTTTTAAACCCGGAAAATATATCTTCGACCGCGGTGCTTTTGAAATACCCGATACAAGTACAAATTTGTCCGAAACTGTAAGTCCGTTTAGCGATATACCCTCTGCCTTACTCGAGCTTATCCCATCCAATCCGCTGCAAGCGATGTTGAGCGGCGAAATGTTGAGCATTGTCGTTTTTACTATTCTGATTGGAGTTGCCATTACCCAGCTTTCAAAAGAAACCAACATCATAATTATGGACATCTTATACGCAACACAAGAGTTGTGTATGATTGTAGTGAAATGGGCGATGTTGCTTGTTCCCGTTGCAGTATTTGGACTGATCGCGCAGCTGACATTAAGCGTTGGAGTGGAAAGTCTCACGGGAATTGGAATGTATGTTGTAGTCGTAATCATCGGACTGCTATTGCTGCTAATATTCTATATGGCATTGGTGTTTTTCATCGGAAAACGAAATCCATTTACTTTTTTAAAACACATCAGAGAAGCGCAATTGCTGGCATTTTCCACGACCAGTTCAGCGGCGGTGATGCCCGTTTCTATGAAAACCGCCGAAGAAGATTTAAACATCGATCCTTCCGTTAGCAATTTCCTGATACCAATTGGTGCAACAATCAATATGGACGGGACGGCAATTTACCAATGTATTTCGAGTCTGTTTATTGCGCAAGCATACGGCATCGATTTAGACCTAGCCTCGATTTTAATTCTTATGGTGACTATCGTTGGGGCATCTATCGGAACCCCGTCTATTCCTGGCGGCGGTGTCGTGGTTTTAGCCTCGGTATTAATGAGTGTGGGCATCCCTACGGAAGGAATTTTCATCATCATCGGTGTAGAGCGAATTCTGGGCATGTTCCGAACGGCCATCAACGTAACTGGCGACCTTACCGCCTGCGTGGTATTTGACCAATGGAAAAAGTATTCGGACAAAAACATAGAAGTTGACGAAATCGAATTGCATCCACAGCAACCCAATATCACGGCGTCATAGCATTCTTCAACTGAACTTTTTTTAAAATGAGCAAAGTTTTTCAATGTAAAGAATTCGCAGTAGAACAAGATCGCTGTGCCATGAAAATCGGAACCGACAGCATTTTGTTCGGTGCTTGGGTTTCATTGGAAGCCAATCCGAATTCTATATTGGATATTGGTGCTGGCACAGGGATTATCGCACTGCAACTGGCACAACGCAGCGATGCTGAAATAATCGATGCTTTGGAAATCGATGAAAACGCCTACGAACAATGTGTCGCTAATTTTGAAAATTCACCTTGGGGCGATCGACTTTTTTGCTACCACGCCTCACTAGATGAATTTGCGGCAGAAATTGATGATAAGTACGAACTCATCGTTTCGAATCCGCCTTACTACGCCCCTCCTTTGCCATCGGCTTTTCGCCAGAACAAGGAAGCTATTATTTCAGATTCAAGAAAAACAGCACGATTCTACGATGCCCTTCCTTTTCCCGAATTGATCGAAAGCGCCAGCAAACTATTGGATAAAGAAGGAGTTTTCGCTGTAATTATCCCTAGAAAAGAGGAGGATAGTTTTATAAGCCTGGCTTCCGAATTCCAATTATTTCCGAAGCGGATCTGTCGCGTACGCGGAAAGGAATCCGCCGAAGAAAAAAGAAGTATGTTGGAGTTTTCATTTGATGAAACGTCTCCTAAAATTGAAAACCTCATCATTGAAATTTCACGGCATAATTACACAGAGGCGTATAAGAATTTGGTGAAGGATTTTTATCTGAAGATGTAATTTACACAATCCAAATACGGATTCTGAAGTCTCCATCTGATTAAATAAAACCGCTGACGAGACTCGGCTCCAATAAAAGCCTAGTTATCAATGAAAGGCACCCAAATTCATCAAAAATCGTAGGACTTTCGCCTTTGTATTAGTATTTTTGGGACTTTCCTATCGAATCAATTTTACAGATAGAAAAAATAAGTTGAAATAATCTAAACGAACGTATATACAGATGAAACCAGACCTTTTCGAAGCTCCAGATTATTATAATCTCGACGATTTACTTTCCGATGAACACAAATTAGTACGCCAGGCTGCCCGTGATTGGGTGAAGCGCGACGTATCGCCCATTATAGAGGATTACGCTCAAAGAGCAGAATTTCCAGAACAAATTATCGGCGGTCTTGCAGAAATTGGCGCTTTTGGCCCGTACATCCCTGAAGAATATGGCGGTGCAGGTTTAGACCAGATTTCTTACGGTTTGATTATGCAGGAAATCGAACGCGGCGATAGCGGTGTTCGGAGTACAGCTTCGGTACAATCTTCTTTAGTGATGTTCCCAATTTGGAAATACGGCACGGAGGAACAACGCAAAAAATATTTGCCAAAACTCGCAACCGGAGAGTGGATGGGTTGTTTTGGACTTACCGAGCCTGACCACGGAAGTGATCCGGGATCGATGGTGACCAACTTTAAAGACATGGGCGATCATTACTTGCTGAACGGAGCAAAAATGTGGATTAGCAATGCCACGTTTGCACAAGTTGCGGTAGTATGGGCAAAGGATGAAAGTGGAAGAATTCACGGACTTATTGTTGAGCGTGGTATGGAAGGTTTTTCTACCCCTGAAACCCACAACAAATGGTCGTTAAGAGCATCCGCTACAGGTGAGCTTATCTTTGATAACGTAAAAGTTCCAAAGGAAAACCTATTGCCAAACAAATCAGGATTGGGTGCGCCTCTAGGCTGCCTGGATTCTGCGCGATACGGAATTGCGTGGGGAGCTATCGGAGCTGCAATGGATTGCTACGATACGGCACTTCGCTATTCAAAAGAAAGAACGCAATTCGGAAAACCTATCGGTCAGTTCCAACTACAACAAAAGAAGTTGGCTGAAATGATTACCGAAATCACTAAAGCGCAATTGTTAGCTTGGCGATTGGGCGTGCTTAAAAATGAAGACAGAGCTACCTCGGCCCAAATCTCTATGGCGAAGCGAAACAACGTAGATATGGCAATCAGAATTGCACGTGAAGCAAGACAAATGTTAGGTGGTATGGGAATTACAGGCGAGTACAGCATTATGCGTCACTCGATGAACTTAGAAAGTGTCATCACGTATGAAGGTACGCACGACATTCACTTGTTGATTACTGGATTGGACATTACCGGATTCAACGCATTCAAGTAATTGCGCGTAAATAAAATAAAACAACCCCGCAGGTTTTTGAAATCTACGGGGTTTTTATTTTTATTCAATGCGGGTTTTCATATTTTTCCTGACTTGCGCACTGGGACACCCAAATCCTAAATTATGTGGTATCCTTTTAAAATAATATAAACTTTTTGTTGAACCCTTTCAGGGTTCTCAAAGAGTGGGTGCATTTGTAACCCCACACTGCACTGCGCTTGTGTGGGGTTATCAAAGTTAGACTCTTTCAGAGTCAAATGTTAGAATTAAAAATAGATACTACTAAAAACCTCAAAGAGGTTTAATATTGATAACCTCGAATACAACCGAAATGAAATGAAGGTTTTATTCGAGGAAATAGGAAACCGTCCTTATGTAGAACTCTGGAAGAGTTCAACACTTTAAGTTTATAATCAAAAAATAAAAGTATTACAGGACACCCAAAATGTAAAACATCTTAGCAGTAGCACTCTGTAATCCAGTGTTTAGCATATTAGGATCTTTTAGGTTTTAAAAATTCGCGGAAGTCAGGAGCGGATTTTCATATTTTTTACCTAGACTATTCGGGGGCCAATTCCACTTCCAGTCCATCGAGATCTTCAGTGATAAAAATCTGACAGCTCAATCGGCTGTTATCTTGAACGTGAAAAGCTTCTAACAACATCAAATCCTCATCGGCCGACATTTCGTGCAGTTCATGTTCGCTTAAAACATAACATTGGCAAGAGGCACACATCGCCATACCGCCACAAGTTCCGATGGTTCCTTCGGGTGCCAATTCATAAGAACGAATGAGCTCCATAACATTCATATTCATGTCTGTAGGAGCATCGACTTCGTGTTTGACGCCGTCGCGGTCTACAATGGAAATTTTAATATCGTTCATAGGAATTCAATAAGAAGGCTAAAAGTAAATTTGTTTCGGCAAAAATAACAAAATCCCTGCTTCTTGACTGAAGAATTGGACAAGACTCTGCTTTTTTTGAAATCGTTTTTAGTCTATCGTCTTAACGACGGCTTTAGGTGCTTCCTTCTTGCTACCATCAAATCCGTGAACCCCGCCAACCGTTGTATATTTCAACACATAGCGTTTGTTTGGGAAAATGCGTTGGTAAGCACTTTGACACATCATTGTTGCCTCGTGGAATCCACAAAGAATCAATTTCAACTTACCGGGATAGGTATTGATGTCTCCAATAGCGTAAATTCCTGGGATATTCGTTTGATAATCTAAAGCGTTATCAACCTTAATAGCGTTTTTTTCAATTTCTAAGCCCCAGTCTGCAATCGGTCCGAGTTTTGGCAAAAGGCCAAACAAAGGAATAAAGTGATCGCATTCACGGTGGAATACATCGTTGCCTCTTTTGATGATTACTTCTTCGAGATGATCTTTCCCTACCAAACCAACCACTTCGGCTGGGGTAATCAATTCAATTTTTCCTTGATTTTTTAACTCCTGAACTTTTTCGACACTGTCTAAAGCGCCTCGGAATTCGTTTCGCCTGTGGATCAGTGTGACACTCTTTGCGATATCAGCGAGATAAATAGACCAATCCAATGCAGAATCACCGCCACCGGCAATAATGACGTCTTTATCTTTATAAATATCGGGTTCTGGAACGGTATATTCCACTCCTTTGTCTTCGTATTTGGCGATATTCGAAATAGGCGGTTTTCGAGGCTCGAAACTTCCAAGTCCACCCGCAATGGCAACAACCTTGGCGTGGTGTTTGGTTCCTTTATCCGTTGTTACGATGAACGTGCCATCGTCTAATTTATCGATAGTTTCTGCCCGTTCCCCCAAGGTAAACCCAGGTTGAAACGGCTCGATTTGTTTCATTAGATTGTCTACCAAATCACCAGCCAATACTTCCGGAAATCCAGGGATATCGTATATCGGTTTCTTTGGATAAAGTTCAGCCAACTGCCCTCCCGGTTGTGGAAGCGCATCGATTATATGACATTTCAATTTTAACAAACCGGCCTCAAAAACAGTAAAAAGACCTGTTGGACCAGCGCCAATAATGAGAATATCTGTTTCTATCATGAAATATTCTTCTTAATTTTTTCTGAGCAAAAATAGCAAATAGTGCTATTGGTTTTTGTGACTTATGTCACACTTGCTTCTATTCTAACAACTTTTTCAATTTGTGGGGCGTATTTTTTAATCGTCATCTCTACCCCCATTTTCAGAGTCATTTGGTTTACGGAACAGTCAACACAAGCTCCTAGCAATTGCACATTCACCACCTTCTGATCTTCTATGGATACCAAGGCAATGTCGCCCCCATCATTTTGTAAAAACGGACGGATTTCGTCTAACGCCTCTTCAACCTTTGCTGTCAATTCCTGTTCTGTCATACCTCAAATATTTTATTATTTTTTTACAGCGCTACAACCGGCCATTGTTGTAATTTTAATGGCTTCGGTTGGTGGAAGATCTTCGTTTCTTCTAACTGTCTCTTGGACTATATTTTTTGTCAGTGCTTCGAAAACTGCTTCCGTTGGTGATGCAGTCTGCATAGCAGCGGGTCTTCCAATATCGCCAGATTCCCTGATTCCTTGGACGAGTGGCACCTCTCCTAAGAAAGGTACTTTTATGTCTTGCGCCAAGTTTCTAGCACCTTCTTTTCCAAAGATATAATATTTATTGTCGGGCAATTCGGCCGGAGTAAAATAGGCCATATTCTCAACAATTCCCAATACGGGAACGTCGATGTTTTCCTGACGGAACATCGCTACTCCTTTACGCGCATCTGCCAAAGCAACAGGCTGTGGTGTACTGACTACAACAGCTCCTGTAATGGGCACTGCCTGCATAATACTCAAATGAATGTCTCCAGTTCCTGGCGGAAGGTCGAGTAATAAAAAGTCTAAATCGCCCCAAGCAGCATCAAAAATCAATTGATTTAACGCTTTTGCAGCCATTGGTCCTCTCCAAATAACCGCTTGATCGGGTTGTGTGAAAAATCCGATGCTCAATACTTTAACCCCGTAATTTTCAACCGGCTTCATTTTGCTTCTTCCATCGACGGTTACCGAAAGCGGCTTTTCCATCGCTACATCGAACATAATTGGGATGGAAGGACCGTAGATATCGGCATCGAGAATACCGACTTTGAAGCCCATTTTTGACAAGGTAACCGCAATATTTGCCGTTACCGTGCTTTTCCCTACCCCACCTTTCCCAGAGGCAACAGCCACGATATTGGTGATTCCCGGAATGGGCTTTCCTTTTATCAAATTAGGATTTTGCGGCTTTGGTGGTGCTTCAACCTTAATGTTTACCTGCACCTTAGCATCAGGGCTAACTTTTTCTTTAATCACTTTTACAACATCCTTTTCCGCACGTTTTTTAATATGCAATGCAGGTGTCGACAATTTGAGATCGACCACCACTTCGTCGGCAAAAGTGAGTACGTTTGTCACGGCACCGCTTTCAACCATATTCTTTCCCTCACCAGGTGCAGAAATCGTTTCAAGAGCGGCTAGTATATCTTTTTTTGTAATGCTCATAGCGTTCTAACTATATTTAGATTCATTCTAAAATGCAAATATACTCTTTCGTTTTCGATTCTGAAAAATAAGCCGTTAAATTCAGACAAAATGGTCAAAATAAAGACAAAATCGATTGTTGTAGCATAGGTAGGGCTTCGGATGCCCTTAGCACGTTTTTTCCTTGGTGCTTACAAGTGATTTTTGGGATCCCAGAAAACCACATCAAAATCTTTGACCTGATTGTCTACCACAACAACTCCTTCACTCTCCAAAAGGTCTTTCATTAAATTCGTTCCTTCGAAGTGATGTTTGCCGGTGAGCACCCCAATTCTGTTCACAACTCGGTGTGCCGGAACATCCTTATCATGGCTGTTGTTTAATGCCCAACCTACCATTCGGGCGCTACGTGCAGCACCTAGAAATCTCGCAATAGCTCCGTAGGAAGTTACGCGGCCGTATGGAATCAACCTGGTTACTTCGTAGACTTTTTCGAAAAAATTGTCGTTTGCCACTAAATTGCATTTAAGATTTTCAACAGGGTTATTACCGCGATAGCCGCAGTAACGGACCCAATAATGAAGTTCATATTGACTCTGAACGTTCTCGGCTCTTCTTTATTCTTTACAAAATAAGCATAAATAGCCAATGCTATAAACGTACCCATCCCCGATCCTAAAGCGGCGAAGTAAAGGGCCGGCGCATCAAACGAAAACCATCCAAAAACAGAAAAAGTTATGCTGACATACACCCAATACGGTAAGGGCAATAAATTGAGGGCTGCGACCAGCATTCCAGAAAAAAACCGTCTTGTTCTAGAGCGCACCTTTTCATCTTCGATCTCCCGACGGGTATCTGCAGCGACAAAAAAGAAATATAAGGTAAGTAAGATAAAAATAACTAAGGCTACTTTTTGGAGTACGCTGACCACCTCGGGATGCTGTTCTATATACCGGGCGAAAAACAAAGCAATGAGGGTCTGTATAATTACAGTGACACAGACACCAGCCGCAAAAATCAATGCCTTTTTTCGACCTTCCTTTAGACTAACTTTGAGCGCATACATGTTGATTAATCCTGGCGGAAGAACACCGATAAAAGCCCCTATAAAACCAATAAGCATATTAAAAAGTATTGTCATAGGAACTTATTTTACCGATGGTGTCGAGAGGATTAGAATTTAAAACGAATATAAGTTATTTTTTTACCCTCCTCTAAAAATTGCTTTTCATAATAGGTCTGAATATCAACAAGGTCCTTTGGAGTATACTGACATTTATAGATATCGTGCTGTGCATGTTCTATATCGACGCCAAGTACTTCTAGAATTCCCAACGTATAACCGTGCATAAACTCACAGTCGGTTTTTAAATGAACCCTTCCATCGGGGCGAAGAATTTTTTTATACTTGGCAAGAAAGTCAGGATTCGTCATACGATGTTTGGTTCGTTGGTATTTTATTTGTGGATCTGGGAAAGTAATCCATATTTCATCCACTTCATTTGCGCTCAACATCAAATCCAGCAACTCGATTTGCGCACGAACGAATCCTACATTCGGCAAGCTTTCTTCAATGGCTGTCTTGGCACCGTACCAAAAGCGAGCCCCTTTGATATCGATTCCTAGGAAGTTTTTATCTGGATATTTCCGCGCCAAATTCACCGAGTATTCTCCTCTACCACATCCTAATTCCAGAACCAAAGGATTGCTGTTTTTGAAAAATTCTTCAGCCCATTTTCCTCTGAGTTCAAAGGAACCACTAAGTAATTCCTCCCGCGTTGGTTGTACGACATTGTAAAGTGTCTCGTTTTCTTTAAATCGTTTTAGTTTATTCTTACTCCCCACATAAATACGTTTAATAAAGAGATTATTTCATTTCTCTTTGTATTTTAGCCATTGCTCTGACTTCAGGGAGCAAATCTAAGGAAATATCTATCCAAGACAATTTTATTGTTTTGCATTTTATGTCGAAATCAAAAATTATTTTAGTCGCTCCTATTCATTGGGGATTGGGTCATGCCACGCGCTGCATCCCGATTATCGACAAGTTATTGACAGAAAACTTTCGAGTTATTCTAGCTTCGGATGGTGACGCCTTGTTACTATTGCAAAAAGAATTTCCTCTTTTAGAGTACATTGAACTTCCGTCGTATAACATTCTTTACCCAGAAAAAGGACATCATTTTAAGTGGGAAATGATCCGTAATTTGCCTTCGATCCGCAAGACCATTAAGGCGGAAAGAAAGATTACGGACCAATTGATCGCGGAAAGAAAGATTGATGGAATCATCAGTGATGGACGCTTGGGAGTTAGAAGCTCCGAAGTGCCGTCGGTATTTATCACTCATCAACTTCAGGTTCAAACGGGAATCACAACATTTTTCAGCACCAAACTTCACCAATTTTTCATCAAAAAATTTGATGTTTGCTGGGTTCCCGACTATCCGAGTCCTATTATAAATTTATCCGGCAAACTCGGGCATATTCAGCAAAGCTCATTCCCTATCGAATACATCGGGCCCTTGAGTCGATTGAACAAGAAAGACCTACCGAAAACCATCGATATTTTAGCGATGTTATCAGGACCTGAACCTCAACGAACCCTTCTTGAAAAGATTTTAATTTCCGAACTAAAAAAAAGCAATCAAAAAGTTGTTCTCATTCGTGGAAAGATTGAAGAAGAGCAGCAGTGGCAAGTACAAGGAAACATGAAAATTGTAAATTTTGCTCTAAGTGAAGAATTAGAGAACCTTATCAATCAAAGTGAACTTGTAATCTGTCGATCAGGATACAGCACGATAATGGATTTGGCCAAACTGGGAAAAAAAGCATTTCTCATTCCTACTCCTGGTCAATACGAACAAGGTTATCTCGCGGGAAAAATGGAATGGAGCGGAATGGCCCCAGCATGTTCACAGACTAAATTTCACTTGAAAAGATTATCGAGAATTAACGTATTCAAAGGTATTGATCTGTTGCCTGGAAACCCTGCAAAGCTTACTGATTTGTTTGAGATTTTTCAATAGTGAAGGAAAATTCGGAACCAATTCCTAACTGACTTTCGATATAGATTTTTTCGAAATGTGCCTCGACGATGTGCTTAACAATAGACAGCCCAAGACCGCTACCGCCTCTTTTTCGCGAGCCGCTTTTGTCGACACGATAAAAACGCTCAAAAATGCGAGGCAGATTTCCTTCAGGTATTCCTTCCCCATTATCCGTAATACGAACCAAAACTTTCTTGTCTGAAATTTCACCAACAGCAACTTCTGTCGTTCCGTTCTTTTTTCCGTATTTCAAGGAGTTTACTATTAGGTTAATGACAACTTGCTCCATGCGATCCCGATCGGCGTGGACATATATTGGCTTGACATAGTTTTGATCAAAAACGAGTTTGATATTCTTGTTTTTCGCATTCATTTCAAGCAGGTCAAACACATCTTCAACCAAGGATATAATGTCAAAGTCTGTGCGCTTTAACGTTAAGGCACCAGCTTCTAATTGGGTTATCATATCGAGGTCGTCCACAATACGCACCAACCGCTCAACCCCATCACTGGCACCTTCCAAATATTTTTTCAAGACTTTTTCATCTTCCATGGCGCCATCCAAGAGTGTCAGAATATATCCTTGGACGGTAAACAGAGGCGTTTTGAGTTCGTGGGCAACGTTGCCCATAAATTCCTTCCGATAGTTCTCGCGAATATTCAGCGTTTCTATTTGGAGCTTTTTATCTTCGGCATACCGTTCTACTTCTCGAGTCAAGGTTGCCATATCAGTTGTCACGGGCGACTGTGGTAAGTTTTTCTCGTCCAGCAACTTTACCTCCTTATAGATACTTTTCACCCACCCGTAAATAAATTTCTCGATTCGGAATTGCAGAATAAAATACGATACAAAAAAGGTTACTAAGAAGAAAAGAAGCAGCCAAAAAGAGAGGGTTTCCGTGTAGAAATAAAGCAATACACCTGTCGCTAATGTAGCAAAGGAAGTAATTAGCAACGAAGACCCAATCGCCAAGCTGTATTTCTTCGGGTAGCTCATAGCATCTAACTTACAAATTGATATCCGACTCCTTTTACCGTTCTTATTTTTTCATCGCCAATTTTCTCTCGCAGCTTGCGAACGTGAACATCAATTGTGCGATCGCCTACAACCACACTTGATCCCCATATTTCATCTAATATCTCGTCTCGTTTAAATACTTTTTCGGGCTGTGAAGCCAATAGGGTCAGTAATTCAAACTCGCGTCTTGGCATGTCTATTTCCTTGTTTTGGACGGTTATCTTATACTCGTCTCTATCAATGATTAAACCATCAAAAACCAATCGATTTTCTAGGTCGGACTTCACTCTTCGCAACAGGGCTTTTACGCGTCCTGCAAGAACTTTTGGCTTGATGGGTTTCGTAATATAATCATCCGCTCCAGCATCAAACCCCGCCAATTGTGAGAAATCTTCACCTCGTGCAGTTAAAAATGCGATGAGGGTTTCGGATAGTTGCGGCAACGCACGAATCTCTCGGCAAGCCTCTAAACCATCGGTCTTGGGCATCATAACATCTAAGATGATCAATTGCGGCTTGTGTTTTTTTGCCAAGGCAACAGCCTCTCGTCCGTTTTTTGCAGTTTTAATGGTATAACCTTCCAATGAAAGATTATAACGGACAATCTCCAGAACATCTGGCTCGTCATCGACCAATAAAATAGTTATATCACTTTTTTTCATTCCAATTCGGTCTAAACATCAAGCTTTCAAAGGTACTATTTAAAAAATTTAGATGGAGAAAGATGACGGAATCATATTCTTATTTATGGTGCGATCATTAGAGCTGACTCTTAGTTCTCTATACGCAAATCGATGTTTCTGAACACCTTGTAAAATGAATAAATATAATATAAATTCATTAATTTTTCATATCTTTGCACTTCAGGCTAAAGTGGTTGCTATGCAAAAAATTACTTTATTACTTATCTTCTTCCTAGGCAGTATCTGTCTTGGTCAAATTGCATGGGCACATGTTAATACACCAACGATATACGCACAAGAGTACGCTTATGCGGATGATATCAAGACTTTTGGTAAAGATGAGCAACAAAAGAACACTCCAAATCCTTTTTCTATTTATCCGAATCCAGCAACCAATGGTTATGTAAATATCGTATCGAAAACGAAAGGCCCTAAAGATATTTTTATTTTTGATGTCCTTGGAAAAGAAATACTCAGAACCACCATCAACAATAATAAATTAGACATTTCTTCTCTAAGAAGCGGTATATTTATTTTGAAAATTATTCAGGGCAAACACACTATCACAACAAAACTGATAGTGAAATAACGCGATTCCTTCAGTTAATTCAATTTTCACTATTCTTTAAAGAGTTTTTCATATCTTTACGTTTGATATATTCACTATATCGATTGCGAAATGTATACGAATAAGATTTTTGACATTCAATCCGACGACGATTTTCTCCATGCAGCAATCGAAACTTTTCGCTATCAATATGAGCACATTTCGGTCTATCGTGAATTTTGCGATTTATTAAAAACCGAGCCTTCCCAAGTAAAAGAGATTCAAGACATTCCTTTTCTACCCATAGAAATTTTCAAGTCTCATAAAGTGATTGCCGAAAACCGGAAGGCACAAACCGTTTTTGTGAGCAGTGGCACTACAGGGCAAATAACAAGTAGGCATTACGTCGCAGATTTACATCTTTATGAAAGAAGCTTTACCCACGGATTCAATCGCGTGTACGGATTGGCATCAAACTATACCATCCTCGCCCTCTTGCCCTCTTATCTGGAACGCAAAGGATCTTCCTTAATTTATATGGTCAATCACCTCATCGAGCAAAGTTCCAATCCCCATAGCGGGTTTTATCTCAACGAAATAGAAGCCTTAGCGCAAAAACTTCGATTTCTAGAAAAGCAAGGACAAAAAACCCTGCTCATTGGTGTTTCCTATGCGTTATTAGACCTTATTGAAATGGAAACGTTCGACCTGAAAAATACCGTAATAATGGAAACTGGAGGGATGAAGGGCAGAAGAAAGGAATTGGTTAAAGCGGAGTTGCACAACCTACTGAAAGAAGGATTTGGTGTTCAAAAAATACACAGTGAGTACGGCATGACCGAATTGCTTTCTCAAGCATACTCTACAGGCGACGGCATATTTCAAACCCCTCCTTGGATGAAAATTTTAACCCGCGACACCGAAGATGCCAGGTCTTATGTGAGTGGAAAAACCGGGGGCATCAACGTCATCGATTTGGCCAATATTTATTCCTGTGCCTTTATTGCCACTCAAGATCTTGGCAGGGCGTACGACGATAATAGATTTGAGATTTTGGGCCGATTTAGCTCAAGCGATGTCCGAGGTTGCAATCTTCTGGTATTATAAGAAACATTTAACACAACTTAACAAAATGTCTCGTAAGTAAAGGAGAAGAGTACCGTCTAACCTAGTGTGAAAAAACGATGATTTTTCATAATTTGGTTGGTTAGTTAAGAAAAACCTTCAGGCATCCCCGCTTGAAGGTTTTTCTATTTCTGATAAATCCGTTGGATTTTAAAATTGACTTTAACGAAATACTTACACTACCGATAAGATAAAGTAGTTTTTCCTGCCGCGCTGC
>Ga0209075_1002971_pt1 | contig 14469 bp, 11 predicted proteins | sample Stecom2011_FD_187523 | JGI IMG/M metagenome (GOLD analysis project Ga0209075, IMG submission 187523) | Agricultural soil microbial communities from Utah to study Nitrogen management - Steer compost 2011 (SPAdes) (version 2) | ecosystem: Environmental > Terrestrial > Soil > Agricultural land... | reverse complement strand
TTTGAAAACAATGCTTTGGTATCATCACCAAACTATTCAAGTTATCAATGGGTAAACTGTGATGAGAATTACGCTCCTATTTCGGGTGAGGTGAATTCAACTTTCACCCCTTCAAGTAATGGAAACTATGCGGTAATCATCACCAATGGAAATTGTGTGGATACTTCAGCGTGTATGAGAATAAATATTTTAGATCTATACAATCATGAAAAGAACAGTATGAAAATCTATCCAAATCCTACAGGTGGATTGGTTAAAATTGAGTTTGTAGAACCATTTAGTCAGGGGAAAATTAGCGTTTATGAAATGACTGGAAAGTTAGTTCAAGAATTCAATATAGAAAATCAAAAACAATTTCAATTTATTCTTGAAGGAGAGACTGGTGTTTATATTATTGAGCATCAGACAGCTCTAGGAATTGTCAATAGGCAAAGAATTACAAAGTTAAACTAAGAAAGAAAGTTTAGTTTTTAAAGAGGGGCACTGATTTCTGTGAAGGAGAAAAGTGTCCCTTTTTTTATGCGAATAAAGTTTCCATATCTTTAAGCAACCTATCCAAGAGCCATTGCGTTTGAAACCAAAATTAATGCAATGAAGTTTATATTAGGAGTAGCGTTTATAGCGCTAGCAATGTTTGGAAATGGTCAAATATCAAAAAAAGCTTTATTCATTGGAAACAGTTATACCAGTGCAAATAATCTTCCAGGTTTAGTTTCATCTTTAGCTGCGGCTGATGGGAATAATTTAACAACTGATGCCAACATTCCAGGGGGCGCTCAATTAAATGGACACGCAAGCAACGCAACAGTACTCAATAAAATTGCTGCTGAAGAATGGGATTTTGTTGTTCTTCAAGAGCAAAGCCAAAAACCATCCTTTTCAGATGCACAAGTTCAGAGTGGAGTTTATCCTTATGCAGAGATATTATCCGACAGTATTCATTCTAATAATGAATGTAGCGTTCCTTTATTTTATAATACTTGGGGCAGACAAAATGGCGATCCGCAATGGGAAGGAATCAATACTTTTGAAAAAATGAACAGTCGTTTATTCAACGCCTATACCCATATGGCCAATGCGGCTGATGGAATGATGTCTCCAGTAGGTGTTGGTTTTGCTCATATCAAACAAGATGTATCAGCGGTCGTTGATTTTGCAAGTTTGTATACGGGAGATGGAAGCCATCCAACAATACACGGTTCCTATTTAGCAGCATGTATTTTCAACAACATAATTTTTGATCAAACCTCAACAGGAAATTCTTTTTTACCGACTGGGGTAACACAAAGTCAAGCAACATACCTTCAGGGGGTTGCAGATCACGTAGTATATGATGTAGATTCTGTTCAAGTTGATTTCAGACCATTGACGAACAATTCTTTTACCTATATCGAAAATGAAGCTGAAGTGACATTTACACCATCCATTGTAGAAGGTAATTTTGTGTCATGGGATTTTGGAGATGGACAAGTATCAACACAAGAAAACCCAACCCATAATTATATAAATACAGGAGTCTATACAGTGAAATTATTTTCTTCTAATAGCTGTTCTACGCATTCAACTCAAAAAGAAGTCATCATCTCCTCATTGTCTGTGTCAGATGAACATTTATTCAAATTGAAAATATATCCAAATCCTTCACCTAATGGAGTGATTCATATTGAACTTCCAATCAACCAAAGCTATACAGTTTATACTGTTCTTGGAGAAGAGGTGTATACAGGGAAAGAACAACAATTGATTTTAGATAAAGGAGTGTATGTGATTAGAGCTAAAAATACAAGTCAAAAAGTCATTGTGAGATAATTAAATCATTCATTTTCAACTTGTTTAAATTTCACCAATGCAAAAAAACAACTTTTGACACAATTACTTTTTAATTGAAAAACAGATTAAAAGTGAACAAGGAATTATCTTTTTTTAGCATTCCCATTCAGAAATCGAAAAAGAGTTAAAACAATTTAATTAGTTTTGTTTAATTATTTATTCCAATTTGAATTATGGGGTTCCTTAAGAAACTAGGTAATTTTATTATTAGTAGAAAGTTCATCATCAACTTTGTGTTGTTTTGTCTTGTCTGGGTTGTCGTTATCTGGGGAAGTGCTAAATATTTTGATAGTTATTCTAGACATGGAGAAACGATTGATGTGCCAAGTTTGTTGAATAACAATGTAAAGGACATTGAAGTGTTAATTGGAGATAGAGATATTCGTTACGAAATTTTAGATTCTATCTATAATCCGGATTTGGTGGAAGGAACAATTATTTACCAAAACCCAATGCCTACCGATTCCTCAGGGCTATTTGTTAAATCTGATCGGGTGATAAAAGTGCGTGTTTCGAAACGTTCAAGGTTAGTATACGTTCCTGTTGTGATCAGTAAAAGTCATCGTTTTGCAGAAGCCGTTTTGATGTCAAAAGGACTGAGAACACGGGTTAAATATGTGCCAAGTAACGAAGATCAAGGAAGTGTAATTGAACAGAAATACAAGGGCAAGAACATCATGACAGGTCAGCAAGTTCCAATTAATTCTGTAATTGAATTGACAGTTGGAAAAAGAACCGTGGGTAATTTGGTAAGTGTTCCAAATTTACAAGGCCTTACAATAAATGAAGCGGAACAGCGTTTTGGAGGAGGTTCTAGTTTGAGACTCTTTCCTGTTTATATGGCATGTGAAACTCAGAGTGATAGCTTGAACGCAAGAGTGATTCGTCAGACTCCTGTTGCTTCTGATAGCAGTAAGGTTCCTGAAGGATCTACAATTACAATTTTTGTGTCTCCAAATACGGGTGACCTTAACGAATAGTAAAACATTACAATGAAGATTTTTTATCTCCTTATCACACTGCTTTTTATTGCACCTGTCTTTGCCCAAGACGGCATTAGTCCTTTAACTGCAAACCCAGATTTATTTGGTAAACAAAAAGTACAAACGAAAGCTTTGACCAATAGTTTTGACAGTACGTTTTATTATAAAACAGACACCCTAACATTGCCTTTCTTTGACGATTTTTCAAGAAATAACTTCCAGCAATACAAGGCCGAAATTGGAGATGCTAATGTTACGGAAGAATTGTTTCACAGACTACTCGATGAGAATACCTCTCTTCCAATGGCTGCTGACTTGGTATTGACCAGTACGAAAACTTATCGTTCTGCTTATGACCCATTTGCAGATACAACCATTATACATTATTTCGATTCTACGCGTTTTCTTTATGATGACTTAACAGTTTACGCCCCAGATTATATTCAAACCTATGGTTTTCCACCTTACATTATTTACGATACCATTGATGGTACTGGGAATCCCCAAGACACAGTCTGGATTTCTGAACCTGAGTTTGTTCAGGACTCTGCAAGAATTTTTATTTCTACGATAACAGCTCCTGAAAAACTATGGTTAAACGAACAGGCTTATCATAATTATCGATTTTCTGTTAACCCTTGGTCACTTGGTGTAGTTACCTTTGATGGACTTGATGAATATGGATATCCCTATAATTTTGGCAGTGCAATAAATGCAAATGCAGATACTTTACTTGCAAAACCCATCGATTTATCGGTAAATTCACCAGCAGACTCTATTTATTTTAGCTTTTTATACCAAACGGAAGGATTTGGAGATGTCCCAGAAGCAGACAAAGATTCTTTGTTTCTTGAATTCTATTCTCCTGTTACCGAAACTTGGAAACGCGTTTGGAGAACTGAAGGTGGACCGACAACAGATTTTAAGGTCGGACATGTTGCAGTAAAAGATCTTGATTATTTTGGAAAAGGATTCCAATTCAGGTTTATTAATTATGGTTCTTTGGCAGGAGCATTAGATCACTTCCATATCGATTATGTTGATTTTAGAACATTATCTGGATATCAAGATACCCTTTTTAAAGATTTTGCCATTGTTTATCCTATTTCCACTTTGTTGAAAGATTATATCAGCGTACCTTGGAAACACTATCGAAATCATCCGACAGGAAAAATGAGCGATGAGGTAGAGGTTACGGTGAGAAATGGAAGTGAATTAACAGAGAATAACCAAAATGGGAAAGTGAATATTTATTATGATGGAACTTTAGAGTCTTCCTTCGTTCTGAACGCTTCAACTTTATCGGGTGGAAATATCAACTATTCACCACGTACAACTTATTCTAGTGTCCATGATTTCTCTACAGGATATGCCTACGACCATACCTTGACCAATGACACTTTAGCTCATTTTGAATATGAAGGAGTCGCCACAGCCCAATTTCCAAACTATGCCCCAAACGATTCTACCTTCGGACGACAAGTGTTTGAGAATTACTATGCCTATGATGATGGAACTGCTGAAAAGGCTTATGGCGTTACTGGTGTTCAAGGATTGTTAGCAGTTCAATTTAATGCTTATCAACCAGATTCTTTGGTCGGGATTCAAGTACATTTTGTTCCTTCTGTTGTGGATGTTTCTACTAATTTATTCTTATTAACTGTTTGGGGTGATGACAATGGAGAACCAGGAGCGGTTCTTTATGAAGACGAATTTTTCTATCCTCGTTTACCAGAATATACCCATGGAAGAAATGTTTTTAAAACCTATTATTTTAAAGATACTATGCGCGTTGGTGTGGGAGAAACATTCTACATAGGAATGCGTCAAATTGACGAAGAAAGGTTAAACATTGGGTTTGACGCCAACCACGATAACTCTGATAAAGTGTTCTGGAGTATTGATGGTGGTGGTAATTGGTACAACGCAAGTTATTCTGGTTCCGTTATGATGCGTCCCCTAATTACCAGTAAAATGGATTATCAATTGGGTCTTCCTGATTTTACGGTTGAAGAAATAGACTTAGACTTTACTGTTTATCCAAACCCAACCAATTCAATTGTGAACTTCGAGGTGATGAATCCAAGCACAAGTACTTCCTTCGAAATTAGAGATTTAAACGGAAGAGTAGTGAAGCACATTACAGACCAAGTGCAAACTGATGTATCTGACCTACAGAGCGGAATTTATCTGGTTAACCGACTAGAGAATAAACAAATAATAAAGACTAAGAAATTAGTAGTTCATTAAAGATGAAGACAGAAGACCAAAGTGACAATTTAGAGGAAACCGAAAAAGAGGAGTTGTATGAACACCATAAATTTATTGCAGATGCAGGACAAGAAGTGCTGCGTATTGATAAATTCTTGATTGATCGTTTAGCAAACACCTCTCGAAACAAAATACAAAATGCCGCCAAAAACGGGAATATTTTAGTAAATGGTCAAGCTGTAAAGCAAAACTATAAAGTTAAACCAGAGGATGAGATTTCTATTGTGATGCCTTATCCTGTGCGAGAAATTGAATTAATTCCAGAAAACATCCCAATTGATATTCATTATGAGGATGATACGGTAATGGTGGTGAATAAACCTGCGAATATGGTGGTACACCCAGGATATGGAAATTATTCTGGAACACTTGTTAATGCATTGATTTATCACATCGATCAACTCCCATCAAAACCTGATGATTATTATGGTCGTCCAGGATTAGTACATCGATTAGACAAGCATACAACAGGGTTAATGGTGATCGCTAAAACTGAAGATGCTTTAACACAATTGGCCAAGCAATTTTATGATCGCACCACAGAAAGGAGATATCAAGCGTTGGTTTGGGGAGATATTGCTGAAGACGAAGGGACAATTGAAGGAAACCTTGGACGTTCATTAAAAAATAGAAAGTTGATGGCTGTTTTTCCAGATGGAGATTATGGAAAACATGCTGTAACGCATTATAAAGTTTTGAAACGGTTTGGATATGTAACTTTGGTCGAATGTAGGTTAGAGACAGGAAGAACCCATCAAATTCGTGCGCACATGAAATATATTGGGCATACCTTGTTCAATGACCTAGAGTACGGAGGGAACAAAGTCTTAAAAGGTACTACCTTTACCAAGTATAAACAATTTGTAGAAAACAATTTTGCTTTAATGACTGGTCAAGCTCTACACGCAAAAACCCTTGGTTTTGTTCATCCTAAAACCAAAGAATATATGCGTTTCGATTCAGAATTGCCAGATGATTTTAAAGCGGTTTTAGAACGTTGGGATACTTATTTGTCAGCTAGGGATAAGCCTTAAGTGGTGAAAGCTAGATCAAATGAAGTCCTTGGAAAAGTGATTTCATTTTTTAGTGGGTCTGTTTTTTTATTCGTTCTGAATAAAGAATTATTCGACAATACTCTTGTTTATTTTGTAAAATCTAACAAAATTGTATTATTTTTATAAAGTTATTGTAAGTTGCAGGTTAAATTAAACCTGTCAATACTTGTTAATAATTTTATTAATTACGTTATTTCGAGAAATTTACTAGTTAAATATTGCTTTTATGAGAAACACTATATTATTCATTTCAATATTCATTTCGTCTTTAGCATTTGCCCAGCCTGCTGCGGTAGTTAAAGCTGACGCCGCTTTTAAAAGTGGAAAGTATTACGAGGCTGCTGATTTAGCTGTAAAAGCCTATGAACGTATATCTCCAAAAAACGATAGAGCACTCGCTTTAAAGTCATCTTTGGCTTATAAAGCTGGATATTCTTTTGAGAAAGCTTTTGATAATGAGAAAGCTATTGAATGGTATCAGCGTGCTGTTGATTTGAGACATTATCAAGATAATCCTTACGTGTATTTCCGTTTGGCCAGTGCACATAAATTAAAAGGAGATTATGATAAAGCAAGAATTAACTACGAAGAGTTTTTGAAGTTAGTTCCAATGGACAAGCAAGCTGAAAACGCTTTAGCTTCTTTGGAAGAGGCTGTTGTAATGAAAGATAACCGTACACGTTATACGGTAATGTCTGAAACCAAAATTAACGATCCTGGGATGGATATGGCACCGGCTATTGCAAACCGTCGTGGAAATGCAATCATTTTTGGTTCTACACGCTCATCTGAAACAGGTAAAGGAAAAGACCCAATTACAGGTCAAGGTTACTTTAATATTTGGGAAGTGGAAAAAGAAAGAAGTGGAAACTGGACAGCACCAAAGCTCTTTGAAGCTGATAGTTTAAACACTGAACACAACGAAGGAACATTGGTTTTTGACGGTAGATTTAGAAATATTTACTTTACAAGATGTCCTACCGTTCACAAAAAAGACCTAGGTTGTCAAATTTGGACAGCTGAGAAAAAAGGTAGATCTTTTGGAATGCCAGAAAAATTACCATTAGCACCGCACGATTCAATTAGTGTTGGTCACCCATTACCAAATGAAGACGGATCAGCATTGATTTTCTCTTCAGACATGAATGGTGGATTCGGTGGAAGAGACTTATGGTATACTGAATACGATAGAAGAGCTAAAACTTGGTCAACGCCAGTTAACCTTGGTCCAGAGATTAATACACCTGGTGATGAATTGTTCCCAACGTATGCTTTAAATGGAGACTTACTATTTTCTTCAACTGGACATAAAGGATTAGGAGGATTGGATATTTTCCGTGCTACAAAAACAGATGACCCGAAGAAATTCGAAGCACCTAAAAACTTAGGTACTCCTTTGAACTCTGATGCGAACGATTATCACATGACTGAATTGGATAGAAAGAACGGATTCTTTACTTCGAACAGAACTGGTTCTGTTGGAAGTCAAAACTTGCCTGATATCTGGTCATACGTACTGCCTCCAAATATCTTTGACTTAAAAGTTATTGTTTCAGAAGTTGGGGGTGTATCTAGAATCGAAGGTGCAACAGTTCAAGTTACTCCAGAAGGAGGAACTCCTTTCACTGGAAAAACAAATGCTAATGGTGAAGTTTTCTGGGACAAACAACCTGATGGAAGTCGTTTCATTAATGAGGAGGCAAATTATGTGGTGAAAATTCTTCCTACTGAAGGTTTCCACCCAAGTGATAATATTGAAGTATTCTCAACTGAAGGTTTAGAATATGACCAAAACTTTATCCTTGAAATGAACTTATTGCCTAAAACCCCAATTGTACTTCCTGAGGTACGTTACGATTTAGGTTCTGCTGTATTACAGGTAATCGAAGGAGAAATTAACTCTAAAGATTCATTGAACTATGTGTATGAATTACTTCAAGAATATCCAGGAATGGTACTTCGTTTAGTTTCTCATACGGATGCGCGTGGTTCTGCACGAGCAAACGAAAACTTAGCAAAGCGAAGAGCTCAATCTTGTGTTGATTATCTTGTGAAAGAAAAAGGTGTTGATCCAGCTCGTCTTCAAGCTACAGGTAAAGGTGAAAATAGCCCACGTATTGTTTACAAAAAGGACGGTGAACATTTACCGCTGAAACCAAATGGGGAGTTTGAAGCAATTGAGTTGACAGAAAAATACATCAACCAGTTTAAAACTTCAGATAAGGAGTTGTTTGAAAAGCTTCACCAGTTTAACCGTCGTACAGAAGCAGAGGTGGTTAGAATGGACTTTAATGCTACTTCAAAAGAAGAAGAGTAAATATTAAATATTATTTAATTCGCCCCATGCTCATTTGAGTATGGGGTTTTTTATTTTGCTCTAAAATTCAAAACGTAGAAAATTCTATTTTGAATAATTGCAGAAATGAAAAAAGCAGGAACAAATTGCTCCTGCTTTGATAGTAATGATTATATATAATTGGAAGTATGTACTTAGAGCAATGAAAACCCAAGTACCTCCTCCATGAATTCTTCAGGAGCTTCGGCATGTATCCAGTGTCCAGCACGTTCAATGCTATGGAATCTAGCCAATGGAAAGTACTTCTTTATGTTGTTGTGATCCTCTGGAACAACATAGTCTGATTTACCACCAGATATAAACAAAGTTTCGATCATTGTTTCTTTTTCAGGTAAAGCTTTCACCACCTCAGGAAGTTTTTCTTCTAAGACCTTAAGATTGATTTTCCAAGAGAAAGTATTTTGTTCTTCTCGGTTTAAGTTTTTTAATAGAAATTGTCGAACAGCTGTGCTCCCAATGTAATTTGACAATTGTTTGCCTGCTTCACTACGCGAGGTGATGGTTTTTAAATCTAAAGATTTCAAACCTTCAATGATTCTGTCGTGAGTAATAGGATATTCTTTAACTCCCATGTCTACACTGATTAATTTATCAATTCCCTCAGGGTAGAGCTGTGCATAGCGCATTGCTGTTTTACCCCCCATTGAGTGCCCCATTAAAATAAAGTCGTCTAAGCCGTGCTTCTGTACAAATTCATGTAGGTCTTCGGCCATTATATCATAATTAAATTCATCACTCCAGTCAGAATCACCATGATTGCGTTGGTCAACCAAATAAACTTCAAAATATTCTGCTAACTTCTTACCATGGGAATGCCAATTGTCAGAAGAACCAAAAAGTCCGTGAAGAATAATAAAAGGTTTTCCCTCTCCGTATTTTTTATAGTTTAATTCCATATTACTTGAGTAAATTTTTATATCTTTTTACTGTTTCTTCTAGTCCTAAATAAAGCGCATCTGCAATTAAAGCATGACCTATACTCACTTCTTCTAAGTGAGGAATTGACTGTTTAAAAAAGGCTAGATTTTCTAAACTCAAATCATGTCCAGCATTGATTTCTAACCCAAGTTCATTGGCCAATTCAGCTGCTGCAATATAATCTTTAATCGCTACATCTCTGTCTGCTTCATAGTTATCAGCATAAGGACCTGTGTACAATTCAATGCGGTCAACGCCAACAGCTTTTGCCCCTCTAATATTGTCAAGATGGGTATCTACAAAAATAGCAGAACGCACCCCCATCTCCGAAAGTTCTTGACAAATTTTGGTCAGTTTATCTTTGTATTTCACGGTATCCCAACCTGCATTAGAGGTTAGTACATTAGGACCATCCGGAACCAAAGTGGCCTGCGTGGGTTTGTTCTCTTTGATGAGTTGCATAAAGCGCTCATCAGGATAACCTTCAATATTGAACTCTGTTGTTACCACCTTTTTAAGGTCATAAACATCCTTTGTTGTGATATGTCTTTCATCAGGTCGAGGATGAATTGTAATTCCTTCAGCTCCAAATCGTTCACAATCAATTGCTACCTGAACAACATTTGGAACATCGCCCCCTCTTGCATTTCGAATGGTGGCTATTTTGTTGACATTTACGCTTAATTTTGTCATACTAGAATTAATTTTTTAGCAACAAAGTTATATACATTAACGCAGAATTACTACTTTGGTCATTATAATGATAGGAATTGAATTAATAACAGATGATATCCCACCGTTGAGACATACGGATACAGGAGAAAGAGCTTTACAATGGATGGATGAATTCAAGGTGAATCATTTGTCTGTTTTAAAGGGGGAAAGCTTTGTAGGCTTGGTTTCGGAGGATGATTTATTAGATAAGTCTGACCTTTCGCAAGCCCTTACGGTATTGTTTGATCATTTACCAAGACCTTATGTAAAAGGAACATCACATATTTATGAAGTATTGAACTTGGCTTCAATTGATCATTTAACAGTGGTTCCCGTATTAGACGCCGAAGAAAACTACCTCGGAAGTATCGGAATTTCTAGTTTGATGCAAAAAATCGCTGAGACTGGAAGCATTAAAGAACAAGGTGGAATAATCGTCCTTGAGATGAGTGATACAGATTACTCGTTGGCACACATTTCACAAGTTGTAGAAAGCGAAAATGCCAAAGTGTTAAGCTCTTTTATTACTTCAAATGCAAACTCTAAGGTGTTGGAATTGACGTTAAAAATTAACCGTATAGATTTAGGAAGAATTCTTCGCGCTCTTGAACGATACGACTACAAAGTTAAAGCGAGCTTTCAACGCAATAGTTACCATGAAGACTTGAAAGATCGTTATGACGAATTAATGAACTATCTTAATATTTAAGCATGAATGTAGCTGTTTACTCTCGAAAGATTCTTAAACACGAGGTGCCTTTCTTTAAAACGTTTTTCAAACAAATTGAAGATTTGCATTGGAAACCAATCATTGAAGCAAATTTCTACCAGCAATTGAAGTCACAAATCGGTCTAAAAGACGGCTATGAAACCTTTGATAGCTTTACGGATTTCTTGACGGGTATTGATTTGGCCATCAGTATCGGTGGTGATGGTACGTTTCTAAAATGTGTGAGTTATGTTCGTTCCAGTGGAGTGCCAATACTCGGAATCAATACCGGTCGACTTGGTTTCTTGGCCGATACCAATACCTCTGAAATTACACGTACGCTTGAGAGAATATCAAAACAAGACTATGCTTTTCAAGAACGTTCTTTAATAAGGGTTGAAACAGAAGAAAATATTTTTGGTGATCACAATTTAGCGTTGAATGAATTAGCAGTTCACAAAAAAGATACCGCCTCAATGATTACGGTTGAAGCTTATTTGGGTGGAAAATACCTTAACTCTTATTGGGCCGATGGACTTTTAGTGGGGACACCAACGGGTTCAACAGCTTATAGTTTGAGTTGTGGTGGACCAATTATCAGCCCAGGGTGTGCAGTGCATTTTCTTACACCAATTGCAGCACATAACTTAAATGTTCGACCTGTAGTTGTACCAGACCATATTCCAATTACTTTAAAGGCCGTAGGTAGAGATAGAAACTTTTTACTGACCCTTGATTCTTTGTCGAAACCAGTAAAAAACGGAACAGAAATTACATTGTATAAAAGTGATTTTATAATCAATGTAGTGAAATTCAGTGAAAATGATTTCTTTAAGACCATTCGTGAGAAAATGTTGTGGGGAATAGACCAACGCAACGAGTAAACAATAATTTTCTATTTTTGCCGTTAATCTGTTGCAAATGAGATTCGTTTTTAAAATACTTATTGTTGGATGCTTGGTATTATTGACCACAGGGCTTGTCCATGCTCAAAAACAAAACTTTAAGTCGCGGTCTTCCCTAGGTGTCATGCTTGGAGGGAGTTACTATATTGGAGACTTAAACCAGTTTGGACACTTTAAAAACACCAATTTTTCAGGAGGAATTATTTATCGTTATCATGTAAACTCAAGATTAGAGTTACGTGGTGGGTTACGCTATGGTCGTGTTGAAGGGTATGATGCTGATTCTAAAGATCCATACAGACAAGCGAGAAATCTTTCTTTCGAATCTCAAATTTTTGAAGTTGCAGCAGGACTAGAGTTTAATTACCTTGATTACAAACTTGGAAACAACAAGTACTTCTTTACACCTTATATGTTTATTGATATTGGAGTCTTCAAAATGGACCCGAGAACCAACTACAATGGAGAGATGGTAAGTTTGCAGACCATCGGAACGGAAGGGCAGGGAAGTGACTTAAGTGATAGAAATGCTTATTCTTTGGTGCAGTTAGCAATTCCATTCGGACTCGGTTTTAAAATTAATCTTGGAAATAGAGCAGCCCTTTCACTTGAATATGGAATTCGAAAAACATTTACCGACTACTTGGATGATGTTGGAACGGGAAGTTTTATTAATTCAGCAGAATTAGCAGCACAAAATGGAAATATAGCAGCAAACCTAGCAGACCGATCAGATGGCAGTATCAATTTTACCGGAGAACGAGGAAACTCAGCAACTAAAGATTGGTATTCAATGTTTGGAGTAATGTTTACCTTCTCATTGGGTAATCCAGACAAGTGTCACTTCCGTTAATGGCTTCATTTTCTACTTTTTTAGGTTGACGTGCAGCAAAGAAAATGATGATCATTGCCATGAAAGGCGCCTTAAACCTGACTAAAACATTAAATAATCCAGAAGTAAATCCAACAAAGAAACCAAGGAGTAAGGAAAACAGGATAGCAAAGACCAAAAACTCTTGGGTTCTTATAAATGCAAAATGTTTCCAAATATTCCCTGAACGAAAGAAGAATCCAATGGTGAGTGCAATAAGCAATAGACCTTCTAAACCACTAACAAACAGAAAAGCACTGTTGGCTTCCCAAATAAAAGGTCTATAAAACGCAGTGATAATTGACATAGGTGCTGCTTTTATCATTCCCCAAGGTGTGTATTCAGTGATGCCTAAATCGTAACGGTAACCAGTATATAACTTGTTCTGTTTAAAATCTTGCTGAATCACCGCAACCTCTTCAAGATATACGTTGGCTAAATTTGAACTTTCATTTGTTGTTTGCAAATAGGCCAATACCACCACCATAAGCACTAAAGTGCTGAGAATGCGTGTAGACCAAAGTAGAACAGGGCTATTACTTAGTTTTTTGGCGATTCGAATGAATAAAACAAAAGCCAATGGAGCTGCAATGCCAATAAGCATGAAGTCACGGATTTTAAAAAGCACAAAAGCCGAGAGAAAAATCATTATGATTCCACTTAAGGATAGTGTCTTACCTTTCTTTAGCATGGAAAATGTATAGAAAATCAGTAAATTGAAAGCCGCTAAAATAAAAGTGTCTTTTGAAATTCCTGAACACCAGAACGCTACGGTTGGGATGAATAGCGTAGCAGCAAGTAATACCCAATGTTTGCAAAAGCTAAAGTCCTTGACCAATTCATATAACTTCCACGAGCAAAGACCTGCAATGGTTGAACAGATTAAGGTAAGTGCGATGTAGCTGTTAAATGTGAAAAAGGTGAAAAGCGAAATAATTTTAGAAATGAAAAAACTTTCAGGTTCTTTGTAAATCCAAGAGGGGGGATATCCAGTACGTTGATTGAAGTTAACAGTAATTGTATCAGCCGATGGCCTTTGCATCATTTCAGCAAAATAGGATGCTGGATTATCCCAAAAAAGATGGTTTAAATCTACAGCTCCTTCCCAGTATGCAAGTGTATCACCTCCTTCAGCAAGAATTGTTGTGTAGGTGAACGCGAAGAGCAGTCCAAAACCTAATTTAAATAACAGTGCAGGATAAAAGTATTTGTAATGTTCTTGGTCTAAATTCCGCAAACGAATAACCCACAATCCTACAAGGATGAGAATAAGCCATCCTAAACCGATGGATATATCAAATAAACTGAAAAATTCAGGTTTCAAGTCGGAAGTTTATATTTAAATAAAACGCTCATCTGCTTGCATGACCTTTCCGCAGTTGTCACACGTTCTGCTTTCTACCGAACTATAGAACTCTTTAAACCTTGGAAGGAAGTCCTTTTCAATATTGTCAAGTTTGAATTTATAGGTCTTTAAAGGGTGATTACAGGTTTCGCAAAACCACATTAATCCATCAATTAGGTTAGTTCCTTTACGTACTCGTTCGATGACCAATCCAACAGTGTTTTCTCCTCGAATTGGTGAGTGTGGCGTTCGTGCAGGCAGCAAGAAAATTTCACCTTCGCGGACTTGAACATCTTTGGCCTTTCCATTTTCCTGTATGCGTACTACAATATCTCCTTCAATTTGTAAAAACAATTCTTCAGATTCATTGTAGTGATAGTCTTTTCGAGCATTAGGTCCACCTACAACCATAACAATAAAATCTCCTGCTTCAACATATAGATTCTTATTTCCAACAGGCGGCTTTAATAAATCACGATTTTCTTCAATCCACTTGAACAAGTTAAAAGGAG
>Ga0209075_1002970_pt1 | contig 14472 bp, 5 predicted proteins | sample Stecom2011_FD_187523 | JGI IMG/M metagenome (GOLD analysis project Ga0209075, IMG submission 187523) | Agricultural soil microbial communities from Utah to study Nitrogen management - Steer compost 2011 (SPAdes) (version 2) | ecosystem: Environmental > Terrestrial > Soil > Agricultural land... | reverse complement strand
TGGCAAACGTGGTCACAACATCAGCAATTGCGTAAGGTAATATCAGTGTACGGTCAATTACCATAGCGCCGCATGTATAAATAACGTTAGGTACATAACCCGAACTCTCATGTTTGGCCGGAGTAATTAGAGGTTTATCCATGCGGCGAATTACTTTACCCGGATCATTCTTATCCAGTAGTAAAGCACCCAATGAATATGTGCGTACAGGCCCCACACCATGAGTGATTACCAGCCAGCCTTCATCAATTTCGATAGGCGAACCGCAATTACCAATTTGAGTAAGTTCCCAATCATAAGTCGGCTTAGCCAGCGGCTGATATTCATGCCATGAAAACAGGTTATCCGATTGCATCAGATATAGTGATTCATTGTCCTGACGTCCCAGCATCATATATCTGCCATTCACTTTTCTTGGAAACAGAGCCATACCTTTATTTTTAACAGCAGGACCACTCAGGGTAGAAATCCTAAACTTTTTGAAGTCGTCTGTCTCCAGCATCTCAGGCATGATTTTTCTTCCATCATACGCGGTAAAAGTTGCATAATATGTTGTACTTCCATCGTCGCGCGTAAATCTCACAAAACGAGCATCTTCAAGGCCATTGCTTTGCGTTGGCGAAGCAGGATAAATTGCCCGCTCTGTAATGTCATCAGTATCAAATTGCAGAGTAAAATTAGAAAGAGCAAGCTTTCTGATTTTATTTGTAGAATTAATCAATTCAGCCTTATTATTATCACTAAATTGATTAATCAGCCTGTTGATTTCATTATCCAAATCACTAAAAGTAAACCGATCAGATAAATTTTCAAACAGTGAAATGTTGAAATTATCTGTAAGATTCAGCTCAACCGCCTTTTGTTTGATAATTTCTTTATAATAAAAATGATCTCTGCGTTCAGGCTCATAAATTACAGGAGAATTCTCACCTACAGATATTTCAAAATCCTTGCTGATCTCACCCTCCATAAAAGTAATTGAGGATATATGGCCCTCACCAATAGCTCTAAGGCTAATAATAAATCTTGTAACACCTTCTTTATCCTGTACCGGATGTGGAACAATTGAAGGATTGAAAAGTGCAGTCGACTCCAAAGCATATTGCTGAGTAAAATAGGCACCTATAAATTGTTTATCCAGTTCGGTAAGTTCAATATTCGCAGGAATACGATGCTTGATGTTTTCGAAATGTCGTAAAAATATCTTCTTAGATGTTTCATCAGGCATATCCAGACGTTCGTGCAGACTATCTACTATTATTTTACGCTTGCTGACAGGTGTTGAAAATATACGATAAAGTAAATGTTCAACCTGAGAGTCGCTTCCCGGCACAAAAGGGCGTACTAGTGTGCGACTCGACGAGGGAAGTATTTTTATCGGATGTTTCTTCATGTTAATTACAAGTTTATTTTTTTAGTTTCACGTAAGTACAGAGAGATATTTTGAAGTGACATCAGCCATGAAATGGTTGATTCAGCACCTTCATTCATGTTTATTCCGTTTGCCATTACCCCGTCATGACTACCCCCTGTTGAAAAATCATAAACAGGTACGTTGATGTCATTATCACCGGTGAACCAGGCCAATGCTTTCAAAGCGTAGCTTCCATATTTATCATCACCGGTATAGGATTCCGCTTGCAAACAAGCATCGATCATACCGTTTGCTTCAAGAGGTTGCTGATCAAACTGAGCTTTATTTTCAGGCGTCAGCCAACCATTATTGCCGATAGGAGAAAAGATGTTACCCCTAAACTGCTTTTCTATCAGCCAATCCAGAATCTTCAATCCCCTCAGGGCCATTTTTTCATCTTTTAGATACCATCCTGAAAAAATCATTGCCTGAGGTACTCTACTATTGCCATAACTTACTTTCTCATCATGCCATAGCCACTCATTGTCAATAGTTTTATCAAAAGTTGAAAATAACTGTTCCGCTTTCTTTTTAAGCAACTCTATTACCTCATTTTCGCCATGTACTAAAGAGTGATGAGTAAGCCCGAGAATCGAATAAGCAAGAGAACGAGGATGATAAATATCCTCCACAGCTTTTAGTCCCATTTTAAACAGACTATCGGAGTGATGATAAAAACCTGTAACTTTTGTATTAGCCGCCACATACCCCAAAGCCCAAATAGCCCTGCCGTTACTGTCATCAGTACCCGCTTCATCCAGCCATTCTCTTGAATAACTCATGAAATTCCTGAACTTACCCTTATCAGCATTATATGCATAGTCAAGGTAAGAGAGATAAATGCTGGTAAGTCTGTTCAACTCATCAACATTCTGAACATCATTTTCAAGCATAACCGTCAGCAAAAGTGCACGAGCATTATCATCTGTACAATAACCATGCGAACGGTTTGGGATACTATATCTTGCATGTTGCAGAATCCCCGTATTATCAGTCATTAGCTGCAAATGATTAAGTTTAAGCGGAGGGTAGGTAAATTTCAATTCACTCTCGTCAGCCAGCTCATATTCCGTTTTCACAACCCCCTCCTCACTGACCATCTTGCTCGACAGGTCATAGTACTGTTTACCAACATTTGGCCAATAACACTCTTTTGCAAGCGCAAGAGCATTCTGAGCTATTGTTTCTCTTTTACTGTCATTTTCCAGTAACTCATTTATTCTATCAGCAAGCTGAACAGAATCTTTAAAGTCAAACAATACACCCCTGTTGTCAGCAAGCATTTCAGTTGCATACCAGAAAGGAGTTGAAATAATTGGTTTTGCTGCCCCCATAGTATATATGAGAGTTCCCGATGAAATCTGTTTCTCGCCAAGATATGGTATCACGTAAATATCACACATTTTAAGATAGCTGAAAAGCTCCTCGTTACTCACAAACCTGTTGACAAAGAGTACATTCTTTTCAAGCCCATGTTTCTTTACAAGTCTGATCAGCGAGTGTCTATAATCTTCACCCTCATGTTTTAATACATGCGGGTGTGTAGCTCCCAGCACTATATACACAGTATCCGGATGCTTTTTTATAACCTCAGGCAGGGCATTTATCACAACTTCGATAGATTTATTTTTAGACAATAAACCAAAAGTCAGGATAACCTTTTTATTCTCAACCCCCAGTTTTTTCTTCAAACCGATAACATCCAGATTTTCTATTTCATGTACACCATGATGAATATGCACAGTTTTAGATTTAGGGATACTATATACATCATTCAGCAAATCCAGTCCTTTTGCCGAGATGCTGACAATCTTTCGCGAAAGTCTTCCCAGCTCACTCACCACTTTCCTCTGGTTTTCCGACGGATCATCAAGAATAGTATGCATAGTAGTTATAACAGGCATACGCAACCTCTTAAGCAGCTGGATTATATGTTTACCATCCTTACCGCCAAATATACCGAATTCATGTTGCAGAATTACAGCGTCAAATTTATTAGTATGCAAGAACTCTGCCGCGTTGATATACGAGCTGATATCGTTCTGTTCAATCTCAAAAGCAACATCCGAGGGGTAATTGTAATTGTTCAGTCCATCGTTAATAGCCAACACGGCAGTTTGTACTCCATTAGCCTTCATACCTTCATTCAGGTCGTGTGTAAAAGTGGCAATGCCACACTTTCGGGGAGGGTAATTCCCAATTAATGCAATTTTATTCATCGCGTATATTTATTTTATAGTTTATATTATTAAAATCGAATCTTGACATAAAAAAATCCCGAAAATTCTGACGGGATTGCAATCCTTAATTGAGCTCATAATATAGTGAAAAAATGCCATAAAAGCAAATCTAAATCTACCTGTTCTTTTATTAGGCGATTACATCGTCCTTATTTCAATTTACTTTAGTTTGTATTTATTGTAAACTTATTGAAGGACTGGACAGGATAAACTCAACACTTAATCCAAAGATTACTTATAGATCACTTATACATAGCTTATCTATATATAAGCTATATATAAGCAATCTTTGTGTGAAGTATGCAAGATTCACTTTGAGTTTATCATCATTCAGCTAAAGAAAATTTAGAGTTCCTAAAAAACGATTACATTTATATTACTATCTATATCTTCAAAAATTTTATCTATCTTTGTATCCTAATATCATACAGTATATAATTAAATTAACAATGCACGCACTATGCAGAGATTAAGACTGGTGCGGTTAATCCTTGAAAACGGGATTGTCTTTCAGGGTAAATCGTTCGGGGCCGAAAGGCCGGCATCGGGAGAGGTGGTTTTCAGTACAGCAATGGTAGGTTATCCCGAAAGCTTGACAGACCCCTCCTACAAAGGACAAATTTTATCACTTACATATCCAATAATCGGAAATTACGGAGTTCCAGCCAAAAGCGAAACAGACGGAATTTCCGATTTTTTTGAGTCTGATCGTATCCATGCATCAGGATTGATTGTGCAGGACTATTCAGATGACTATTCTCACTGGAGCGGCACTGAAAGCCTCGGAGAGTGGCTGAAAAGAGAGAATATCCCCGGTATCTGCGGAATAGACACTCGTAAGCTCACAAAGATTCTCAGAGAAGAGGGTTCGCTGCTTGGTAAAATTGTTTTTGAAGAAGATCATGAGACAGATGAGAATTCTGTTTTCAGTGCGGCAGACTATAATGATGATAGTACCGATTTTTATAATCCCGAAAATGATAATCTTGTTGCAGAAGTAAGCTGTAAAGAGATCATTGAATATGGCAAAGGAGATAAAAAAGTGGTTCTTATTGATTGTGGAACTAAACTTAATATAGTGCGTGAGCTTATTAAACATGGAGTCAGCGTGATTCGCGTGCCATGGGATTATGACTTCAACACGCTTGATTTTAATGGAGTGGTAATATCAAACGGTCCGGGCAATCCGAATCATTGTGTTGCAACAATCGGGAATATCCGCAAAGCTTTGAATAACGAAAAACCGATATTCGGAATTTGCATGGGCAATCAGTTGCTGGCTAAAGCTGCAGGAGCTATAATATATAAGCTGAGATATGGTCACAGAAGTCACAATCAGCCGGTTAGAAGGATAGGGAGCAACCAGTGTTTCATAACTTCTCAGAATCATGGATATGCAGTGGATGAATCGTGTTTAAGCAGTGACTGGGAACCTTGGTTTGTGAATATGAACGACGGTACAAATGAGGGTATAAGGCATAAAACCAAACCTTTTTACTCGGTTCAGTTTCACCCTGAAGCTAAGGGAGGTCCGAATGATACCAGGTTTTTCTTTGACGAGTTTGTAAAGTTGATAGTTAATCACTGACAGAATATTTAAGTGAATTAATTATTAATGATAATATTTGAATTTTGACTAAAGAGATGTAATCAATTAAGAGAAATAAAGGATGACAAATCGAATATTAGAGAATATTAAAAAGGTGCTGGTACTTGGGTCAGGAGCCCTTAAGATTGGTGAAGCAGGAGAGTTTGATTACTCAGGTTCCCAGGCACTTAAAGCACTTAGCGAAGAGGGTGTTGAGACTGTCCTTATCAATCCGAATATTGCAACGGTGCAGACCTCGGAAGGTGTTGCCGATAAAATATACTTTTTGCCTGTTACACCCTATTTCGTGGAGAAAGTGATAAAAAGAGAGCAGCCTGACGGTGTTCTACTTGCATTTGGGGGGCAGACAGCACTAAATTGTGGTGTGCAGCTTTACAAGTCGGGTGTTTTCGAAAAATATGGTGTAGAGGTTCTGGGTACTCCCGTACAGGCAATAATGGATACGGAAGACCGTGATCTGTTTGTCAAAAAACTTAATCAGATTGAAGTTAAAACGATTCAGAGTTACGCGGTATCTTCTGTAAATGAGGCACTTGAATCGGCAGAAAAACTTGGTTATCCTGTTATCGTAAGAGCAGCTTATGCACTTGGAGGTCTGGGTTCAGGCTTTTGCAAAGATGCTAAAGAACTCAGAGAGCTGTCTGTGAAGGCATTAAATTACTCTGATCAACTGCTAATCGAGAAGTCGCTTAAAGGCTGGAAAGAGATTGAATATGAGGTTGTTCGTGATAGATACGACAACTGTATAACGGTGTGTAATATGGAGAATTTTGATCCGTTGGGTATACACACCGGCGAAAGTATTGTCGTTGCACCTTCTCAAACACTCACCAACTCAGAATATCACAAGCTTCGCGAACTGGCTATCAAGATAGTTCGCCATATAGGAATAGTTGGTGAATGTAATGTTCAATACGCACTTGATCCGGAATCTGAAGATTACAGGGTGATTGAGGTGAATGCGCGGCTTAGTCGCTCTTCTGCCCTGGCATCAAAGGCAACAGGTTATCCTTTGGCTTTTGTGGCAGCTAAACTGGGACTTGGGTACGGACTATTTGACCTTAAAAATTCTGTTACCAAAACCACCAGTGCCTTCTTTGAGCCTGCACTTGATTATATTGTTGTGAAAATTCCCCGCTGGGATTTGGGGAAATTCAGCGGTGTATCTAAAGAGATAGGTTCAAGCATGAAGTCGGTTGGCGAGATAATGTCAATCGGCAGAACTTTTGAGGAGGCTATTCAGAAAGGGCTGCGGATGATTGGTTTGGGTATGCACGGCTTTGTGGAAAATAAGGAGCTGATAATTCCTGATATTGATAAAGCATTGAGGGAACCGACAGACCAGCGTATATTTGTGATTAGCAAGGCTTTCCGGCAAGGTTATACTGTTGATGAGATTCATGAGCTTACAAAAATTGACCGATGGTTTTTAAGTAAACTTCGCAATATTGTTGATACTGCAGAGAAATTGGAAGATATTCGCATTTCTCGGTTTTATTTGCAATTAAGCGGCAACAATTACTATGACACTGATTTTGAAGAACATATTGAAATTTTAGAGCTTCTGGTGCATGCCAAAAAACAAGGTTTTTCAGATTTTCAGATTGCAAGAGCAGTGTACAAAGATTACACCAATGATTTTCATACTCGGCAAATAAGATCATATAGGAAAGCACATGGTATACTTCCTTTTGTTAAGCAGATAGATACACTGGCAGCGGAGTTTCCCGCTCAGACAAACTACCTGTACCTTACATACAACGCATCAGAGAGTGATGTAAAATATTTTGGTGATCACCGATCAGTGATCGTACTGGGGTCAGGGGCTTACAGAATAGGATCGTCGGTTGAATTCGACTGGTGCTCGGTTAACGCCCTGAACACCGTTCGCAAAGAAGGTTACCGCTCTGTAATGATCAATTATAATCCGGAGACAGTATCAACGGATTATGATATGTGCGACAGGCTTTATTTTGATGAGCTGTCTTACGAAAGGGTTATGGATATTATTGATTTGGAAAACCCACATGGTGTGATTGTTTCTGTTGGAGGACAGATACCTAATAATCTGGCGGTCAGACTTGATAATGCAGGGGTGAATATCCTGGGTACTTCAGCAAAAAGTATTGATAATGCAGAGGATAGGCATAAATTCTCCTCGATGCTTGACAGGCTTGAGATTGATCAGCCGAGATGGAAGGAGCTTACAACGCTGGATGATATTCATAAATTCGTGGATGAGGTTGGCTTTCCTCTGCTGGTTAGACCTTCTTATGTTTTATCAGGTGCAGCAATGAATGTTTGCTCAAATAAACCTGAGCTGGAACGCTTCTTGACACTGGCAACTGAGGTATCGAGTATATACCCTGTTGTGGTTTCAGAATTTATTGAAGATTCCAAGGAAATTGAGATGGATGCTGTGGCACAAAACGGAGAGCTGGTGGCTTATGCAATATCTGAGCATGTGGAGTTTGCAGGAGTTCATTCAGGTGATGCCACAATCTTGTTTCCCGCTCAGAAAATATATGTGCAGACCGTCAGGAGGATAAAGCAGATAACGCGGCAAATTGCAAAAGCACTTAATATATCAGGACCATTCAACATTCAGTTTCTTGCGAAGGATAATTATATTAAAGTTATCGAGTGTAATCTAAGAGCATCAAGATCATTTCCTTTTGTATCCAAAGTGTTGAAAATAAACTTAATAGAGCTGGCTACTAAAGTGATGCTTGGTATTAAGGTTGAGAAGCCGGAGAAATCGGCTTTTGAACTTGATTATGTAGGAATAAAAGCGCCTCAGTTCTCGTTTACACGATTGCAGAAGGCCGACCCGGTTCTTGGTGTTGATATGGCATCAACCGGTGAAGTGGGGGCTATCGGCAGTCATTTTGATGATGCACTGCTCACATCAATGCTTGCAGTGGGATATCGTATTCCTCAAAAAAATATAATGATTTCTTCGGGTGGGACAAAGTCTAAGGTAGCTCTGCTTGAAGCTTGCCGTTTACTTAGGGATAAAGGGTACAATCTTTTTGCAACAGGAGGAACAAAAAAGTTTTTGGAAGAAAATGGAGTTGAGAGTACCTTTGTAGCTTGGCCGGATTATAAAAATGCGGAACTGAAAGTTAATGAAATGATAGCCGAAAAGAGATTCGACCTGATCATTAATATTCCGAAGAATCTGACTGAAAGGGAGCTCACAAACGGTTACATGATTCGCCGAGGTGCCATAGACTATAATATACCGCTTATCACAAATGCAAGACTGGCAGGTGCTTTCATTAAAGCTTTCTGCAGAATTACGCAGGATGATATTAAGATTAAACATTGGGAAGAATATAATTGATAAATATAATATAAATGGATCAATCTATTAAAAAAGTAATTTTACTGGGTTCCGGTGCCCTGAAAATCGGACAAGCGGGGGAATTTGACTATTCGGGTTCACAAGCTCTGAAAGCTATGCGTGAAGAGGGTATAGAAACAGTACTGATCAACCCGAATATAGCTACTATCCAGACATCTGAAGGGGTGGCCGACAAGGTGTATTTCCTGCCAATCACTCCTTATTTCGTTGAGAAAGTGATTCAGAAAGAGAAACCTGACGGGATTCTTCTGGCTTTTGGGGGACAGACGGCATTGAACTGCGGTACTGAGCTTTACCAAAGCGGTACGCTTGAAAAATATAATGTAAAGGTACTGGGAACTTCGGTTGATGCGATAATGATTACGGAGGATCGTGATCTTTTTGTAAAGAAACTTGACGAGATTGATGCAAAAACTCCTCAATCAAGGGCTGTAGAGTCGCTTGAAGAAGCGCTTGAGGCTGCTAACGAAATTGGCTTTCCAATAATGCTGCGTTCTGCTTATGCGCTTGGGGGACAGGGTTCAGGTATCTGCGAAAATGAGAAAGAATTCACAGAACTTTGTAAAAGTGCACTCTCATTCTCAAATCAGATATTGATTGAAGAGAGTCTGAAAGGATGGAAAGAGATTGAGTTTGAGGTAATAAGGGATAAAAACGACCACTGCTTTACTGTTGTTCCAATGGAGAATTTTGATCCTCTTGGTATTCATACTGGTGAAAGTATTGTTGTTGCACCGATTATTACTCTCCGTCAGGATCAGATTGAACTACTTGAAGATGTAGCCAGAAGGGTAGTTCGCCATATTGGAATAGTTGGTGAATGTAATATTCAATATGCTTTTAATGCGGAAACAAATGATTACAGAATTATTGAGATAAATGCACGACTAAGTCGCTCTTCCGCTCTGGCATCCAAAGCTTCAGGTTATCCCCTGGCATTTGTTGCTACAAAGTTAGCTTTAGGTTATACATTAGACCAGATAGGTGAAATGGGTACGCCTAACTCTGCCTACACAGCACCTAAGGTGGATTATATGATTGTTAAGATTCCTCGCTGGGATTTAAATAAATTCTACGGAGTGAGTCACGAGATCGGGTCATCAATGAAATCCGTGGGTGAGGTGATGTCAATTGGGCAGTCGTTTGAAGAGGTCATCCAGAAAGGTTTGCGAATGATCGGGCAGGGGATGCACGGTTTTGTGGGCAACAGAGAAATCACTTTCGATGATGTTGAAGAATCGCTTTCAAAACCTACCGACCTGCGTATTTTTGCAATTGCTGATGCATTTGAAAAAGGATATAGTGTAGAGAAGATTGAAGAGCTCACTAAAATTGATCCGTGGTTTCTTGGGAAGCTGGAGAATATTTACAATTATTCAAAAGTAATTTCTTCATATAATAAAATTGAAGATCTTCCCGAAGATGTACTTCGTGAAGCTAAGCGACTTGGTTTCTCCGATTTCCAGATTGCCAGATTCATTGAGGAACCTGAAGGAAATATGGAGACAGAGCAGATAAGGGTTCGCAATCATAGGAAAAGTCTGCAAATCACTCCTGTAATCCGCAGAATTTATACAGTTGCCTCTGAACATCCAGATAAGACCAACTATCTCTATTTCACTTATGGTGATGTAAAACCACACACTCCATACAAAGAAGATGGGAAAGAAGCTGTAATTGTGCTTGGGTCAGGCGCTTATCGAATTGGATCATCTGTTGAGTTTGACTGGTGTTCTGTTAACGCTGTACAAACAGCGCGTGAGCTTGGTTATGACTCAGTTATGATCAATTACAATCCGGAGACTGTTTCCACTGATTATGATATGTGTGACAGGCTCTATTTTGATGAGCTTACATTTGAGCGTGTGCTTGATGTGATTGATGTAGAAAATCCTAAAGGAGTTATTCTTTCTGTAGGCGGACAAATTCCTAACAACCTTGCGATGAAACTTCATCGTCAGGATGTTCCTATACTTGGTACACAGCCTACATCAATTGACAGAGCAGAAAACAGACATAAATTCTCGGGAATGCTTGATGATCTTGGAATTGATCAGCCGAGATGGAAAGAGGCGAGTAGTGTAGAAGAAATTGATGCGTTTATAGATGAGGTTGGTTTTCCTTTACTTATAAGACCTTCTTATGTACTTTCAGGAGCAGCAATGAATGTTTGCTATGACAGAGATCAGATGCATACTTTCTTGAAAATGGCAGTGAATGTCTCCAAAGAATATCCTGTAGTGATTTCTAGTTTCATGCAGAATGCAAAAGAGATTGAGTTTGATGCAGTTGCAAAAGAGGGTGAGGTAGTTGAATATGCTATTTCAGAGCATGTTGAGTTTGCAGGTGTTCACTCAGGTGACGCCACACTGGTTTTCCCCGCGCAAAAGATCTATTTCGAGACAATGCGAAGGGTAAAAAAGATCTCAAAACAGATTGCAAAGGAACTTAACATAAGCGGACCCTTTAATATTCAGTATCTGGCAAAGAACAACGACATCAAGGTTATCGAGTGTAACCTAAGGGCAAGTCGCTCGTTCCCATTCGTTTCCAAAGTGTTAAAGCAAAACTTTATAGATACGGCAACACGCATTATGCTGGATGCACCTTATAGTAAACCGGACAGTTCAGTTTTTGATCTGGAATATATAGGTGTGAAAGCATCACAATTCTCATTCTCCAGATTACAGAATGCAGACCCCGTGCTGGGAGTTGATATGTCGTCAACAGGTGAAGTAGGTTGTATAGGTGATGATTTTTCTGAAGCTATACTTAAATCGATGCTCTCTGTTGGATATAAAATCCCTAAAAAAGCAATACTGATATCTTCGGGAGAGATGAAATCGAAGGTTGACCTACTTGATGCTTGTAAGCTATTGGGAGAAAGGAATTATGAACTTTATGCAAGTCATGGCACCCAGAAATTTCTGGTTGATAATGGTATTAAGGCAACCGAAGTTGATTGGCCTGATGAGGATGGTGAAAATAATATCCTGACTATGATAGCTGATAAAAAGTTTGATCTTATAATCAATATCCCTAAGGATGTTACTCGCAGAGAACTAACTAACGGATATAATATACGTCGTGGAGCAATAGACTATAATATTCCGTTAATTACTAATGCGAGGCTGGCAAGTGCTTTTATTACAGCTTTCTGTACATTAGATCTTGATGATGTTCATATAAAAAGTTGGGACGAATATTGATTAAACAGGGATAATTTTTCTTCTGTAATTACCTACTTCTGGTATTTAAAGCGTCTTATGCTTCTCTTGGGAGTTTTATCAAACTCCTCTTCCTGAATGCGAAATGAAGCAATGCGACTATAAATAGGTAGAGTGGAATTCACGTCATTAATTATATTAGTGAATAGTGAGTTCCACTTTTCTTCATCTATTTCTTCTGCTTTAAGAACATCTTTATCAGGAACTATAAGGGCGATAATCTTTTTGTTTTCACCTATTACAAGAACTTCTTCGATATAATTTGAGCTACTTAGTTTTTCCTCTATCTCCTCAGGGTAAATATTCTGTCCGGAAGGTCCTAATAATAGATTTTTGTTTCTTCCTTTAATAAAAATGAAGTTATCCTTATCTATTGTGCCAAGATCTCCAGTTTTAAGCCACCCGTCATCTGTGAATGTATCTTTGGTTACTTCTTCATTCTTATAATAGCCGAGCATCAGATTGCTTCCTTTAGTAAGTATTTCTCCTACGACATTTTCCTGATTTCTCGAATCAATTTTTACCTGCATCCTGTCGACAACCTTCCCTGAAGAGCGTTTTTTATATTCCTTCCAGTAAGCATAAGAAATGAGTGGACCACACTCAGTCATACCGTAACCTACTGTGAACGGAAATTTTATCTTCTTGAGGAAGTTTTCTACATCTTTGTTTAAAGCAGCACCACCAATAACCACTTCATCAAGATTTCCACCAAAGAATTCAATCATCGATTTGCGCACTTTAGAATATACAACAGAATTTAGCAAAGGAATTTTAATTAAAGTTGCAGCTGAACCCTTTTTTATTTTAGGGAATACAACCTTTGTAACAATTTTTTCCAGAATCAGTGGAACAGCAAGTACAAGTTTAGGTTTGGTCTTAGCAAAAGCATCCTTAAGAATTTGTGGAGAAGGAGTCTTGCCAAGAAAGTGAATATGGCAACCGAGAGAAATGGAATTCAGAATCTCAAATGCTAAGCCGTAAGTATGTGCCATTGGAAGCATACAAACAATATTATCACCTGCTTTTATAAAATTCACATTCTCGTTGGCATATTTAGTGTTTGACCAGAGGCTTCGGTAGGGTAGCATAACACCTTTAGGGCTGCTGGTAGTTCCTGAAGTATAATTTATGATTGCCAGCTCTTCAGGCTTATCAGTTCTGAAATTTATATCATTTACAAAAAAACCCTTCTTGTATTTTTTCTCGAAGTAAGCAGGTGCTTCAGACATAAACTCTTTTAACTCATCAGAGTTTGATTTTAGGAGAGTGAATTTGTCTAATGAAAAAACAGTTTCAGTTTTAGGGATAGCAGTTTCATCAATACCGGACCAAATGGCTTCATCAACGAAGAACATTTTCGAATCGGAGTGATCTACAATAAACTGAACGCTACCTTTGTCAAATTCATTTAATATATTTACAGAAACAGCTCCATAAGAGAGTGTAGCGAAGAAAACGATTGCCCAGTTTGAGCTATTTCTTCCACATAATGAAATTTTATCTCCACGCTGTACACCGGCAACCTTAAAAATATCATGTAGTTGATCAATTTCGCGAGCAAAGTCTCTGTAGTAAAGTGTTTTTCCCTCGTAATCTGTCATTGAAGGCAGATCCCAATGATTTCTGATACTCTGCTCAATTATGCTTAAAAAACTGTTTTGAATCATTATTTTATTTCTTATGTTAAATTTCCAGACCTAAAGTTACACATTAAATAAAAACAAGCAAGAGTTTTTATTTTTTATTTACTAACGCACTACGTTTTTGTAAAAATAGTTATTTACACACATAATTAATAATTTGCATTATTATTAGTTGTAAATTGGCTTTTTTTATACTTAAAATTTCGTATTCAAATTATTTTATCTTACTTTTACAAATAGTTTTTCTAAATCTGTGGGAAAGTATAAGTTTTGTAAGAAATATTTGTAATGTAGTCCCATAACTATGAATTATTGATTAATCTGCCTTTTATCTTACCTAAAGATAATCGAGAATAGGTTAAAATAATATAAACATGAAATAATAAAGAAAACACTTATGTCATCAATTTCAAGAAGAAAGTTTTTAGAAACCGGTGCACTTGCGGCAGCCGGGTTGACCATTGTACCCTCATCGGTACTTGGAAAGAGTATGGGCTATAAAGCTCCAAGTGATAAGCTCAACATTGCTGCTGTTGGTATTGGAGGTATGGGTAACTCAAACCTCAATAGTCTGCAGAGCGAGAATATTGTTGGTCTTTGTGATGTAGACTGGAAATACAGCCAGCGTGTGTTTGAAAAATATCCTAATGCTAAAAAGTATTACGATTACAGACGCATGTATGATGAGCTTGGCAAAACTATCGACGGAGTTGTAGTAGCAACTTCAGACCATACTCACGCTATTATTACAGCTGATGCTATGACTATGGGTAAACACGTTTATGTGCAAAAACCTCTGACACACAGTGTTTACGAATCACGTCTTTTAACAAGGCTGGCTAAGAAATATAAAGTTGCTACCAGTATGGGTAACCAGGGATCATCAGGTGCAGGTGTACGTCAGGTAATCGACTGGATCGCAGATGGAGTGATTGGTGAAGTAACTAAAGTAGAAACATTTACAGACCG
>Ga0209075_1002969_pt1 | contig 14473 bp, 11 predicted proteins | sample Stecom2011_FD_187523 | JGI IMG/M metagenome (GOLD analysis project Ga0209075, IMG submission 187523) | Agricultural soil microbial communities from Utah to study Nitrogen management - Steer compost 2011 (SPAdes) (version 2) | ecosystem: Environmental > Terrestrial > Soil > Agricultural land... | reverse complement strand
TTAAAGCCGTTCTTTTCTTTGTATCCTGATCCCTCTCTTTCGATGATGGCGTTATGCAGTACCCTTCCGGTAGGCTCGGCCACAAAAGCGATCCTGTTCCAGTAGGATTTGGGGAAATTTCTCGCCGTATAGAAGTTATGTCCGGCTGCAGCCGTATAGCCGCCGTGCCAGTCCACCTGACGTAGGAAAGGCGTGATGTGGGGCATGTCATAATGGGAGTCGATCCCGTGTACCGCATTGCTTGAACCTCCGATGATGGGCCTTTTCAGGTAGTGGTTGGGCATCGCCAGATAGGCACTGTGCTGTCCGTTGGCCGTAGAAATAAATACGTCAAAATCTTCCGTAAAGCCCAAGCCCCAGGTATTGTTGCTGGTCGATCCAAGGAACTGCAGATTCTCGCCATCCGGATCAAATTTATAGATGCCCTGGCTGAAGGAGTGTTTCGTTCCGCTGACTTCACCGTTGAAGCCCGCATAACCCAATACGCCCCATACCTTGTTGTCCAATCCATATTTAAGGGTGGAAGGTCCGGCATGGGTGTCGCTTTGCGACCAACCGGTCATCATGATTTCCTGGACGTCGGCCTTGTCATCGCCGTCGGTGTCTTTTAGGAAAAGGAAATGCGGTGCCATGGAAATGATTACCCCGCCGTTGGCAAATACAAGGCTGGAAGGGATATTCAGGCCCTCCGCAAAAATTGTGATCTTGTCGGCTTTGCCGTCACCGTCTGTATCCTCAAGGATTTTGATGCGGTCGTTTCCGCCTTCTTTTCTTACTTCATTGGGATAATCGAGTGTCTCTACGACAAACAGTCTTCCTCTTTCGTCCCAGGCCATGGTCATCGGGTTGATGATGTCAGGCTCGGAAGCAAATAGTTCGATTTCAAAATCCACGGGAACCTGGACCAGTTTCATGGATTCCTCAGGGGAAAGCGGATGCTGGAACTGTGGTGCAGGATCCCTTCTTTCGTAATTCGGTACATCGGCGTCCTCAAAAGTAGGAACAGGAATATTATAGTCAGCCAGCTGCTTCGCCACTTTATCCCCTACAGCCCACAATACCCCGTTGGCTACAAGATCATGGAACTCGGGCTTGCTCCAGGTCCTTTCGTCATGTCCGTAAGCAGTATAGAATACCCTTCCGTTTCCCTGCTCCCTCACCCAGGTCCAAGGCTCCCGGTGGTCACCTTCTACCCGCTCCATCAGGACCGTCATGTCTTCGTTAATATGGCTGTGTACATAAGTTTCGTCCCATGTTTCAAATTCGTTGACTCCCGCCATTACCGGATGGTCGGAATTTACAATATCAACTGTAAAATCGCCCTCTCCATGGGATTTGAACTGGCCCCCCACGGCTTCCACAAACCAGTCAGAGTTCCTAAAGCAAAAGGAAGCGCTGTGGATAGGTATCAAGGCCTTGCCGTTTTCGATGTATTTTTTCAGCGAGGCTTCCTGCTCCGGGGAGATCTCGTCATGGTTGGCGTAAATCATCAAGCCGTCATATTTGTTGAGCGTCTCTTCGTTCAGATCGTTGGGATCGGAAGTATAGGTCAGGTTGATCCCCTTCTGGAACAAAGGCAGCGCCAGCATAGGCATCAGCTTTTCCGAATTATGGTGCTGGCTGTCGTGTCCCAAAAAAAGTATCTCCACTCTCCGTGGGCCATCGGACAGGCCGGTCTGGGAAGCTCTGGTAGTACAGCCTGCCAGGATCCAGCTTGAAAAAATCAAAAGATAAAATAGATTCTTCATAGGATGGTTATTTGCAAAGTTTTAGTGTTAAATTGACAATTATATTTAAAGGCCTAAATTCAGGAATTTTTTTAAGATTATCTTAATTTTCTGACTAAATTTTATCCTATTACTCTTTTTATTACTTGCCAAATGCATTTAGAATGTTTTTATTTGATTCGGAAAGCAATATAAACCCTTTTAATGAGAGTCATCAAGGATACTGAAGTAAGGTGGGGCGTAATTGGCGTGGGCAACGTTTGCGAAGTCAAAAGCGCCCCGGCCATGAACATTGTTCCCAACTCCAGATTGGTCGCGGTAATGCGAAGGGACGGGGAAAAAGCCAAAGCCTATGCGGAAAAACACCAGGTCCCAAAATGGTACGATGATGCCGATGAACTTATCAACGATCCTGAAGTAAATGCGATTTATATTGCCACACCTCCCCACGCCCATGCCGAAATGACGGCAAGAGCAGCAAAGGCCGGCAAGCCCGTGTATGTGGAAAAGCCTATGGCGAGAACCTACCAAGAGTGTATGGAAATGATAAAATCATGCGAAGCAGCTCAGGTGCCGTTGTTTGTGGCTTATTATAGAAGAACCTTGCCCAACTTTCTAAAAATTAAAGAACTTGTGGAAAGTGGAGTAATCGGTGAGGTCAGGTTGGTCAACATCCAGATGAATCAGTCAAAGGATCCCAAAGTCATTGTCAGCACCGACACCAATTGGCGCATAGACCCGAAGCTTGCTGGAGGCGGTTATTTTTATGATCTGGCCAGCCATCAACTCGATTTTCTCGATTTCCTTTTTGGCCCGATCATAAGAGCCCGTGGAATCTCTGAAAATCAAGCCGGGCAATATCCTGCCGAAGATATTGTTACTGCTAGTTTCAAATTTGCATCTGGCGTCGTCGGATCGGGAAGTTGGTGTTTCACCGCTTCAAAATCCGCTAACAAAGATTTGACCACTATAGTCGGAAGTAAGGGGCAGATTTCTTACCCCACTTTTGGGGCACCCTATGTTTTGCTTGAAACGGATGAGAAAGGAAAGGAAGAGTTTGAATTTGACCTACCCCGACATATACAGTATTTTCTAATAGAAAGTATCGTAAAGGAATTGTTGGGCAAAGGAAAGTGCCCCAGCACGGGCATATCCGCCGCAAGAACCAATTGGGTCATGGAGCAGATAGTGTACGCAGAATAGTTGATGGTCGATAGCACATAGTTCTGGAGGTAGGTTTTGGTCGGTTGAGGAATTTATTGACACGAAAAATTAGCATTGATATAAAGTTTGAAATAAAGATGAACAACAAGAAACTGGGGTTTGGGATTATAGGAACAGGAGCCATCGCTTCCCATCATGCTGCTGCGATCCGGGCTTATGCTGGAAGCGAACTTATAGCGGTTTCTAGCAGCTCAGAACCAAGGGCAAAACAGGCGCAGGAGAAATTTGGCGTAAAAGCCTACCACAACTTAGAGGATTTTCTCAAAAATAAAGCCATTGATGTGGTCTGTATCTGCACACATAGCGGTGCCCATATGGAACCTGGTATTGCTGCGGCCCAGTCCGGCAAGCACGTGTTGCTGGAAAAGCCCATTGAAGTCAGCCTAGAACGGGCGGACCAACTCATCGAGGTGTGCAAACAAAAGGGAGTGAAACTCGGCGTGATCTTTCAAAACCGGTTTAGCTCCGGGTATATAAAATTAAGAGAGGCCGTGAAAGAGGGGAAATTAGGAAAATTGATTATGGGAAGTGCGGTGATCAACTGGTACCGGGATCCTTCCTACTACAATACAAGCAACTGGAAAGGCACTTTGCAGGGTGATGGCGGTGCAGCCCTGATAAACCAGGGAATCCATACCATCGATCTTTTGCTGGATATAATGGGTGAGGTGGACTCCGTGTATGGGCAGGTGAAAACCATGGTGCACGATATACAAGGGGAAGACTTGGGTGCGGCCATTTTAAACTTCAAAAACGGAGCAATGGGAACCATTACCGGAGGAACCTCCTTGTATCCCGGTTATCCCGAGCGTCTGGAGATTTATGGTGAAAAGGGTAGTATTGTCCTTGAGGGTGGAAAGATAAAGTTCTGGAATATTGCTGGGGAGGAGAGCCCTGCCGATATCCAACCGTCCCATGGCTCAGGAGCTTCTGATCCCATGGCCATAGATTTCAATTTGCACCTCGCTCAAATTCAAGACATGGTGGAAGCGATTCTTGAAGATAGAGACCCATTGGTCACTGGAGAAGTAGGAAGAAAATCCTTAGAGTTGATTTCAGGCATTTATAAATCATCAAAAGAAGGTAAGCCACTAAAGCGCTAGCACCTTGTATCTAGTGCAGCAGGATTGTTGTGCTATTTCAGCCTCTTTGCTGCACTTGGAATATTAGACGTCAAAGTAAAAACTACCTGTAACGGAATGGCGCGACTCCTTTAACATTGGTCTGCGCCAAAAAAACATCCCCGCTTTGTGGATACTTCTGTAGCTCCTCCTCGCTAAGGTTTTCACTTGCGGTCGTAATCAGCAGCTGATCCAACCTGTCTCCGACAAAAGCACAGGAAGTCACATTGGGCACCGGAACTTCTATTTTTTCTATAAGTTTTCCGGTGTCTGGATTCCATCGATAGACGCCAGCGCCTCCATAATGGGCAATCCAAAGCATACCTTCTTCATCAATAGCCATTCCGTCGGGGCTTCCCATGTCCTTGGGAATCTCGATTGCAGTGCGGTTAAAAGTGATGTCACCGGTTTCCTTTTCAAAGTGGTAAGCCTGCACCTTTTGGGTAGGTGTGTCGATATAATAAAAAACAGAATTATCCAATGCCCATGCGAGACCATTTGAAATCGTGACCCCGGGAATTTTGGTTGTTACTGAAAGATCATTTTCAACGCAGTACAAACTTGCGGCCCCCTCTTCCGTATCGAGCGCCATAGTCCCTACCCAAATCCGGCCTTCGCTGTCGCAAGCGCCATCATTGCACCTATTGTTAGAAAGTTGTTGTTCCAAATGAACCAGCCACTCCAGCTTTTCGGTGTTTAGATCAAAACGGGCAATACTTCTGCCCAAGGCCAGTATCAGGGTATTGTTATCCGCCTGAATGACCAATGTCACCCGGTAATCAAAACTCCATGTTTTCACCTCTTTAGAACTCCAACCATACTCGTACAAAATTCCCCTTTCGATATCGACCCAAAAACAGCTATTTCTTTCTTGGTGCCAAAGCGGACCTTCGGCAAGAATACATTGAGAGGGAAACAAGGTAGTAATTTGCATAGTTGGTTGTGAGTTAGTCACTTTTTAGTTTTGGTTATCAAATTATTAATTATGGCGTCAGCTCCAGACTTGGCCATACATTAGACATCTTACATCTTACGTTCATCTTACGTTGGGCCAGCTAACGGCTAAGCTTAAACCCTAAAGTAATAACCAAATATATCCTCCAAGTCCTCGATTTCCAATATTCTACAGCTATTCTTTGGGTTCTTTCGTTTCAAATACTATTCTTTGTTCCCAATACCTCTTATCTTGTGCTTGAATTTCCACTGTGCATCACGACCTACAAATCAGCTTCGGCGACATTTTGGTCGCAAGGGCTTGATTGTGGTACATTTCTTCTATTTATATTTTACAGCTAAAAAATGATCACACCACCAGAAACGAACGAATACGGGGATTATTTTGACAAATACATTTCTAAAGTACGGGGCAGCGACATTGTAGAACTGTTGCTGTCTCAGGTTGATGAATTACGGTTTATCGTGGACCAGATGACCGAGGAGACAGCTACCTCGTCCTATGCTCCAGGAAAATGGAGCTATAAACAACTTCTTGGGCACATCAATGACACCGAGAAAATCATGTTTTTCAGAGCCCTTTGTGTATCAAGAAATGAACAGCAACCGCTTCCAGGTTTTGAACAGGATGATTATGTCAGTGCTGCAAACTTCGACGATATGCCTTTACTTGACCTTGTAGAAGATTTCGAGCATATCCGGCACTCCATTTTGTATTTTTTAAAAAACCTAAGCGAAGAGGCCCTTCAAAGGAAAAGCATCATCAATGGTCAACTGACCAGTACCAGGGCGCTATTATACATTATAACTGGGCATTTTGAACATCACTTAAACCTGTTAAAAGGCATAACCCAGACCGATACCGGCGAATAGCGGCCAGAATCCATGGGAATTAAAAAGAGGTGTAACATTCACCCTGTAGGTAAAGCCTCCATTTTCCGGAATACGCCTATACCCAAAGTTCAAGGTCCCTACAACGCTTGGGGTCTCCCCCATCTCCAGAATAAAATGGTAATCTTTTTCAGTTACTTCCCCAAGTATCGGGTATTCCCCGCTATTAGGGTCCCAGTTGCTATAGTCATAACTTGTATAGGTGTTCCGGTAGTTAATCAAAGTGATCCCCGCTCCCACTTCAAAGTAATTTCTGCCCTGTCCAAATAATCGTGTGGCCTGGACAGGCACGGTCAACAAAGACTCGTCCGATAAGCTATATCCACCGATCCCCATCCTGATACCCCAAGAGTTCAGGTTCTCCTTATCGAACCGAACGTCATAATTGAAGGAATAAACCAAACTAGCGCCTCCGACCTCCACGAAGACCGAACGGGTAGCCTCGCCTTGAGCCTGAGCAAACAGGGTGGCAGAAATTAGGCATAGAAACGACAGAATGACCTTCATACATAGAAACATATTGATATAGTTGCTATTCGACTGATGCGTTCTTCAACATATTGATAAATCCTGACTTCGTTACCGGCTTGATAACAAAGTCTGATACCTCGGAAATACTCTTGGCTCGTTCGTAGTCATGGGGAGAGATGGAGGTAGTCACCATATAGATGGTAATTGCTTTCTCAAGGTGCGGCTTAAGCAGGATAAACTCCTCCAAAAAACCCCAACCGTCCAAAATGGGCATATTGATATCCAGCAAAATAACTTCCGGTAACAATTCTTCGTTCTTGGCTACCTCCTCGAGAAAATCAATAGCATCTTGGCCATTCCCTAAAACCTTTATTTGATCCACCAGTTTGGTTTCCTCTATAGTTTTTCGGGTTAAATACGTAAAGATTTCATCATCGTCTACTAGTAAAAGATTCTTAATTGACTTCATAATTTTTTATTGATTATTGAATTCTACAAAAAACGTGCTTCCTTTATCCGGAATACTTTCGGCCCAAATCCGACCTTTCATCGCATCCACCTGAGCTTTAGTAATGTATAAACCAAAGCCCTTGGCATCAGGGTGTCTGTGAAATACTTTTCTTATTTTAAAGAGATTATTTTGGTGCTTTTTTAAATCAATTCCTAGACCATTGTCCGTGATCGTCAACAACACTTTATGGGAGAGACGGCTCATTTTTATTTTCACCTTTAACCTTCTGTTGGGAGAATGATATTTTAAAGCATTACTAATGAGGTTGTGGAGGATGCTGGACAAGTACTTTGGAGGGTAATATAGCACCGGCACTTGAGAAAAATCTGCTTCAATAAGTGCATTGGAATGGGCAATCTGTCCTTCAAACCCAGAAATGATCTTCCGCAAGCATTCTTCTACGTCAATATACTCTGACTTAACTTCATTGTCCTGCTGGATCTGAATGGATTCGACTAACTCCTCAAAAGTCTCGTTCAATCCCTCGATAACAGGCTTTAACTTGGCGACATATTCCATTCTCTCCGACTCATCCTCACTTTCCTCAATAAACCCGATCAACATAGACATATTGACCAACGGAGATCTTAAATTATGCGAAACGATATTGCAAAAATCCAACAGTTGGGTATTTTGGAAAGTCACTAACCGGAGGTTTTTCTCTATATTTTCTTCAGCGAGCTTTCTGGCCGAGACATCCAAAGCTAAGATGTCCCACAACACGCCCTGTCCCTGTACTTTCTTCGGCGTCCCAATAGCATTCACCCATTTCACTCTTCCGTCGTCCATTACTATCCTGAATTCGCAATTCCACACCGTCTGGGTACTTCTTGCTTTGCTAAATGATTTCAAAAAACCAGGCAAATCGTCCTGATGTACCTTATTCCATACGATACTTACATCCAAAAGAATTTTCTCCTTGGGCACCTCCCACAACATCTCGGCACCTTTGCTTACATATTGAATTTTAGCCTCTTCTTTTCCATATTCAACATACTTCATGACCAGTCCTGGTATGCTGTCTGCTATATTGCTCAGAATCTCCTTACTTTCAAGAAGTTCAAGCTCTTTCTTTTTCCTGTCTGTAATATCTTTAAGCACTCCAAAAACATGAATCTCATCATCGTTACTGCTTAAATCCTTTTTACATAAACTTTTAAAAACCCGTTCCTCTCCGTCAGGCTTAATGACTCTAAACTCCGGAAATTCAAGAATTTTCTGGGAAACTATCTCCCTAAAACCATCTGTTAACGAATGTCTATCATCAGGATGTATCCACTGAAAAACCTCCTCAAAAGACCGATTGGTCCGGCAAGGATCCTGTCCCAAGAGCCTTAAGGTGTTGGAAGAAAAAATTATTTCCCTTGTCGAAGCATTTACATTCCAGCTACCAATCTGCGCCAGCTCTTCTCCTATGGCAAATAATTCGTTGTTTCTTTTTAAAATTAAGGAAGCTTTTTTGCTCTCAGAAACATCAATGACAACCATGACAAATCCGTACAAAACCCCTCCTTCGTCATACACCGGTTTGTAGGTATTCATGTAATGCCTGTTTCTGGCATATATTTCATGAGTGATGGTTTCACCTCTCAATATCCTCGGTAGGTGTTCTTTAATATAGGCATAGGTCTGTGGGCTAAGAACACTATCCAAGGTTTTCCCGATGACATCTTCGGGAGCAAAGTCTACCGCATCATAGCCCGCGCCACCCGTCAAAAGCAGATTCAGTTCTGGATCTATTAGGCTTACGGATCCATTGGGAAAATTCTCAGCCAGAATATTCAGTTGTTTCCAGCTTTTTTCCAGCTTCTCCTCGGACATCTTTTGTGCTGTAATGTCGATTCTGAAAGAAAGGTACTGTAGGGGCTGATTATCCTCACCCATCATGGGGACAATGGTTGTCTGAACCCAATAAGAACCGCCGTGCTTGGTTTTATTTTTTATTTGGCCCATCCATACTTCGCCCTTTTTGATGGTGCCCCAAAGGTCTTTATAAAAATCCCGATCATGATATCCGGATTTCAAAATGTTGTGGTTCTTGCCTATGAGTTCTTCTCTCGCATACTCGGAAATCTCACAAAATTTGTCATTCACATAGGTAATTCTACCTTGGGCATCTGTGATAGCTACAATAGACGTTTTATCTAGGGCCTGCTGGTATGCATTTTCCAAACTCCCAGGGGTAAATCTTGTATTGGATCCCTCTTCCATGATTTATGGTATTACGTCAAAACACTAAAAGTCAAATCTAAAATCGTTTGACCGACAAAATACTTAAAGGAACGGATTAAAAAAAGGTGTTTTTTACCAAAGGAATGCCATTCTCCTTCCTTTCATGGGTTTCAAATTGATTATCAGAAAAATCCAACAGCCTTTGCCAATCCTCCTTGGAAATATGTTTACTTGCATTCAGTATGTAACACCTTATTTTATTCGCATAACCTATTCAATTAAGGCATTTGGGAACAAATTGGGCAATATAACAAAAGATGATATCCACATCCGGCATCCCATCCACAAGAATCATTGGGCTACTGTTGTCTACGGCATCAAAACTCCTAAACTGTGGGAAAACCGTTTCTACAAACCCCTATTCTCCCGAAGCAAGTTCTTTATTAACCAAGTTAGGAATTTTATCCCCTTTCCAAGCCGCGAGGATATTTTCAAGTGCCATCATTCCCATCTTTGTCCGAGTAGCAAAGGAGGCGCTGCCTAGGTGCGGAAGCAAAACCACATTTTTCATCGTCAGCAGTTCTTCCTCAATTGATGGCTCATTTTCAAAAACATCCAAACCTGCCCCCCAAATCTTTCCGTCCTTTAATGCCCTGACCAGAGCTTTTTCATCTACAACCGCCCCCCTAGAGGTATTGATGAGCACCGATGTAGGCTTCATCAATCTAAATTCCCTGTCACTTATTAAATGGGTGGTTTCCGGCGCAAAAGCTACATGAAGCGAAACGTAGTCCGCAAATTTCAATAACTCGTCCAAAGGAAGATATTCCATCTCTTCACGCAGCTCTTCCTCATCCGACAATCTGGTCCTGTTCCAGTATTTGATGGTCATCCCAAAGCCTTTGGCCCGTTTGGCTACAGCTTTACCAATTCTTCCCAGCCCGACGATGCCCAATACTGCTCCATGGATATCCGGACCCAAATATTGAAGCGGTCCCCATCCACCCCACTCTCCAGATCTGAGATAAGCATCTGCTTCCACAATCCTCCTCGAGACCGCCATTAACAAGGTGAAGGCCAGATCAGCAGACGTATCGGTCAGTACTCCCGGAGTATTGGAGACGGGGATTCCCAGTGAGCTGGCCGATTGTACGTCTATATTGTTATAGCCCACGGCGTAGTTAGCCACAATTTTTAACCTGGGATTGGACGAGAGTACCTCTTCGTCAATCTTGTCGGTCAACAGACAAAGGAGAGCATCTTTTCCCTTTATCCCATTAATGATTTCCTCTTTAGACAACACACGATCCTCAGGATTAACTTCCAGCTCCGTCTCTTCCATCAATCTTTCCATAACTTCATCCGGGAGCTTTCGGGTCAAAAATACTTTGGGTTTGTTCATGAATAGTCTGTTTTATTATTGCTGTTTCTAATGCCTAAATCCTGGGTTTTCCTTTCACATGGTTGTAATAATAAGTGATTAAAAACCGCAAATAAAATTTTCTTGGTGAAATCAGTAAGACGAATTGTTTCTTCTGGCAACCACAAGAAAGAATTTAAAAACAAAACGGGGCTTTATCAAGAAGGCAGTGTTGAAAAATATGGCATTATTCATTCAGACCATCAGACACATTTTGGTGTATAAAACATTCGGTAGTATTGGGGCACAAAGCTTGCTACTGGCTGTGATGGCTATCTTACCCTTTTGGGCTTTTCTGCGTTTTTTTCCATTGTGTAAGGCAGGCGCCAGACTCTGCCTTTGCTATCTCCGAAATATAAATGGGATTCGCTAATCTTGTCCGGGTTACCATCTGCCCAGAAGTAAAGGAAAGGATCCTTCCCACCTACTACTTTCCGCACATAATTATGGTTTATTTTGCTGTCCTTCGTCAGTTGTTTCGACTTTTCCCAGGTTTTGCCTTTGTCTTTACTTTCCCACATTACCACTTCACCTCCCGCGCCCCATTGCTGCGGACTGTCCGTACTGGGCCCGATTACCACCCATTTTTTCCCTTTAATGAAAATACTTCCTGTATCATAATTTTGGTCCGATTCTGTGATTTTATGATGTTCCCAATCCGAGCCGTTGTAATAAGCCACAAACCATTCCCTTGGACCGCTTACAGGCCCGGGCTGATGTCCAGGTCCTGCTAGATAAAGCGCTACGGGATTGCCATGTTCATCAAAATCCACATCCTTGATATATACATTTTTTCCTTTACTAAAAAATTCCTTCACCAATGTCTGTGAATTGATATCATCTATTGGTATTTGAACGTGCTCCCCATCAACGGTAGTCCAGGTTTGCCCAAAGTCAGTCGTCTGGAGATAATAGATATTGGTCCTTAGGTCCACGTTTCCATCGGGGTGCCAATTGAAGAAGAAAACCACTTTTTCCCCATGTTGGCCGCTGATCTGATAATGGCCGCCATTTTTGTCCCCCTCTCTTTTCATGCCGACCAATTTTTGATCCTCCGTCCAGTGTTCGCCATCGGGGCTGGTCTCGTAATAGAGTTCACGCACCCCTGTGTACTTGGTAAACAAATGAAAAAAACCTTTTCCCGGAATATATTTGGGTTGGGGATAAGTCATTTCTTCTTCTGTAACCTGCTCAAAGGAGTCAATGGAGTGGGGTGTGGTACTTCTGAACTTAAATCCCGGACGGCTGGTCCCCCGTCCGCTGACAAAGACCCAAATATAACCTTCCGCATCCATCGACAAGCTGGGATTGTCGTGCGGATCGTCCACGCCTAACTTATCATATACCACTGTAGGCTGGCTCACCAACTTGCTGGAATGGTCATAGCTGCCGATCATACACAACAGATATCTATCATCCGGGCCGGTGGTACCTCCATAAACAAAAAAAGTCTTGTTTGCTTCAGGAGAGTATATGGAGAGCGGTATATGCTTTGCGGTGTAGGTACCCAACCCGCCGGAATACTTGTCTCCATATTCTGAAAATTGGCCCAAAGTAAACCAAATGCCCTTATAGCCTTCGATCTTTTGGTTGTTTCGTAAAAGCTGCTCCTGAGCTAATGTAGGGCCGGAAAACAGAAAGGTAAAAATTGTTGCAAACAGAAGGCCTTGTTCCCTCATTACGTTGAGCTTTATTTTTGGTATATAAAATTACTATATATTAGATCACCTTATCCGCCGGAATACTTACTCAGCAGCATCAAATGAAAGCGGCAGGGCGGATATGCCTGCTGCCTTTTCTTGATTTGTCTCGTTTTAACCAAAGGCTGGTAGGCCCTTGGACTGCCAATCCTGTTTTTCTTTCTCTTTGTATTTATATACTTTAAACAAGAACACCAATTGGAGGATTTCGAATACAGTAAATACTATTAACCCCGGCACCGCAAAAATTACCGTCAAAAAAGCGACGCCGGAAATGATTCCCAAAACTCCGGCAGCCGATGCCAAGGACCCGAATTGAGATTGGTATCTCCATATACCAATGCCGAAGGTCACATAAAAACCCCCAAGTAAGATGGCTTTAAGAACCTGGATGTATATAAAGTCAATGTTGCCAGTGTAGAACGAATAGATGTCACCAGACAAAGTGAGGGTTGTCCCGGCAATGAGTAAGATGGAGGATAGCATCACCAGAGTATTGGGATGGAGCAAACTAATGCGATAAAATCCCAACATAAACACCGCATAGGTTGCAATAACTGAGACCTTGATTAATGCATACCAATCGCCTACCATCAACTGGTCTTCAGGCTCTCCGATAACCGGTAGTAAATCAACTATACCCTCAATCAAAGCGAGCATAAAATATACAATCCCAACAAAAAAAGCCACTTTGATAAACCTCCGTTCCCTAGGGGCTTCTTCATTCGGCGCTTTGTCTTCTTCCTTTTCGATCACCAACGAGCTAAAATCATATTCAAGGGCATCCATAATGCTCTTTATTGTATAACTCCTTGGTGTTACCTCACCTGCTTCGATCCGCTGTATCGTGCGCACATTAATGTTGCAGCGCTCCACAAGTTCCTCTTGGGTAAATCCTTTGGCCTTTCTCAACTCGAGAATTTTATGGCCCAGTTCTGGTTGTTTCATCATTATGAGATTTGGTTTAACCATGGCAAGTTGTGATTTTCCCAAAAGAAACCGTCCGAAATCCATGCGGTTTACACCCGACATTTACCCGACAATCGGTGAATTTATCTATCTGGAGGTAATTTACTGTATTTAAACGTAATTTATATTTTGATGGGAGAGGTAGCTTAGACTCAATATCTCCCTCTCCAACCTTTTAATTTATTAAATATGCTAAAAGTAGTCAATCCATACAATAACGACTTGATAAAAGAAATTTCCTAAGCCGATGAGCATGACCTGGAAATGGCACTGTGCACGGCTTACGAACTTTTTTTTGGATAGAAGCCAGTGGCTGGCTTCCTTCCTTCCTGTGTTGCGGTTGTAGTAAGGTCCTCGAGTCTAGACTTCATGATTTCTGCTGCTTTCTCCAAAATAGGGATGCGCATATGCGGAGCCAGATCAGGACTCGAAGTTGAGGTAATGCGGGCGAATAACGGGTAAAATACCGCCTAGGGGATCTCTAAGCTCAAATGCCTTTTTGGGGAAGGGACGAGTCCGGCATCGGATGGGTGGCATCCCCACACGAATTAAGAGATGATAAGGGAGAAGCTGACGATCGTTAAGAGCAAAGTGCTTTAACTCGCTAAACTATTTACTTCCCTACAGATCCATTCCACCTCCGCTTCCTTTAAATAAGGATGAAGCGGTAAAGAAAGCGTACTTTTTGATATTTTCTCTGCCATCGGAAAGGAATGATGGCTGCGGAAAGCTTCTGTAAGATGAATTGGTTTTGGATAATGGATGGCCGTGCCGATGCCCAGTCGTTCTAGATGCTTCTTCAAAATATCACGCTCCTCCGTCTGTATAGCAAATAGATGGGCATTGTGATCGTCCTGAAGTATTCCCTTAGGCAGTTTTATTCCTCTGGCATCTTGCAATTCATGCAAGTAAACAGCAGCCAGTTTTTTCCGGATTGCTTGCCAAGAATGCAAATACCTTAGTTTTACATTTAAAAAGCCGGCTTGCATGCTATCGATCTTGCTGTTTCTTCCTTGTAAGGTATGTACATCCCTTGAAGATTGACCGTGGTTTAACAAGAAGCGGATACGTTCTTCGATATTTTTATCCTTGCTAGTGATTAGCCCGGCTTCGCCCAAAGCTCCAACATTTTTTGTTGGGTAAAAACTAAAACAGCCCGTATGCCCAAAGGTGCCGGCACTCCTCCCCTGCAGCTTGGCACCAAAGGCTTGTGCGGCATCTTCAATAACTTTCAATCCGTGCCTGCTGGCAAGCTTCAACAACATGGGCATATCTACCATTTTCCCATACAAGTGTACCGGAATAACGGCTTT
>Ga0209075_1002968_pt1 | contig 14477 bp, 11 predicted proteins | sample Stecom2011_FD_187523 | JGI IMG/M metagenome (GOLD analysis project Ga0209075, IMG submission 187523) | Agricultural soil microbial communities from Utah to study Nitrogen management - Steer compost 2011 (SPAdes) (version 2) | ecosystem: Environmental > Terrestrial > Soil > Agricultural land... | reverse complement strand
ATATATGAAGTTCCAGCTGATAAGAAGAAAGTTGTATCTGAACTTAAAGCAGCTTCAAAAAAAGCCGATGTAGTTTGGATTGCATCTGATGAGGACCGCGAAGGAGAAGCGATTGCCTGGCACCTATTCGAAGCATTGGATCTAAAAGAAGAGAACACTAAAAGAATTGTTTTTCATGAGATTACCAAGAAAGCCATTCATGATGCAGTTAATAATCCTAGAAAAATAGACCAAAATTTGGTAGATGCACAGCAAGCCAGAAGAGTGCTCGACCGAATCGTTGGCTTTGAGCTTTCTCCTGTATTATGGAGAAAGATAAAACCAGCTCTTTCGGCAGGTCGTGTGCAATCAGTTGCAGTTCGTCTTATTGTAGAACGCGAACGTGAAATTCAAAATTTCACAGCAGAAGCTGCTTATCGAGTAGTGGCTATTTTCACTAAAGTTGAAAATGGAAATATTTACGAAATAAAGGCAGAATATAACAAGCGTCTAAAAACCAAAGAGGAGGCTATTGCACTGCTCGAGAGTTTGAAGTCTTCGGTTTTTAAAATAGAAGACGTGATTACACGTCCCGGTAAAAAAACACCTGCAGCTCCTTTCACAACATCCACATTACAACAGGAGGCATCGCGTAAACTTGGCTTCTCTGTTGGGCAAACAATGATGGTTGCTCAAAAATTGTATGAGTCAGGAAAGATAACATATATGCGTACAGACTCGGTTAACTTATCGGGTCTTGCAATTGGTACTGCAAAAACTGAGATTATTGATCAGTATGGCGAGAAATATCATAAAGTTCGTCAATATACAACTAAGTCAAAAGGTGCACAAGAGGCTCATGAGGCTATTCGCCCAACATTCATAAGCGAGCATGAAGTGCAAGGTACTGCACAGGAGAAGAAGCTGTACGATCTGATTTGGAAGAGAACAATTGCCTCTCAAATGGCAGATGCTGAGATGGAACGTACAACAGCAAATATCTCAATTTCTGGTTCAGAGGGGAAATTTGTGGCTACAGGAGAGGTTATCAAATTTGATGGTTTCCTGAGGGTTTACCTCGAAGGAACCGATGACGAACATAGTGAGAAAGAAGAAGGTCTTTTGCCTCCAATGAAAGAGGGAGAGATACTAGAAATGCTAGAAACCATAGCCACTGAGAGATTCACACAGCGACCAGCACGTTTTACTGAGGCCGCACTTGTCAGAAAGATGGAAGAGCTTGGTATTGGTCGCCCGTCTACTTATGCTCCTACAATCTCAACAATAATAAATAGAGGTTATGTTGAGAAAAGTAGTATAGAGGGAGTTGAAAGAAAATATAATGTCTTAACTCTTAAAAAAGATACAATAAAAGACGCTAATAAAAAAGAGATTACCGGAGCTGATAAAAATAAACTTATCCCAACCGATATTGGTATAGTGGTTAACGATTTCCTTGTTGAATTTTTCCCATCAGTTATAAATTATAATTTTACAGCTAAGGTTGAAGAGAATTTCGATAAAATTGCTGAAGGAAAGGCAAAATGGAATGAGTCAATTGCCGATTTCTATAATGTTTTTCATCCCATAGTTGAGGAGACAGCAAATATGCGCATGGAGCATAAAGCTGGTGAAAGGGTGTTGGGAGTAGACCCTAAATCGGGAAGACAAATATCAGTTAAGATAGGTCGCTATGGCGCAATGGCACAAATTGGAACCCCCGATGAGGAAGAGAAGCCCATTTTTGCTTCACTTCAAAAATCTCAATCTATAGAGTCTATTACTCTTGAGGAGACTCTAAAACTTTTTGAATTGCCAAGAAATTTGGGTGAGTTTAGAGAGAAGGATGTGATAATAGGGGTTGGTAGATTTGGACCTTATATTCGTCACAACAACAAGTTTGTATCTCTTCCAAAAGGTGTAGATCCTCTTGAAATTCAAATGGATGAAGCTATAGTTTTAATTGAAGATAAAGAGAAGAAAGACGCAGAGAAAATTATTAAGATATTTGAAGAGGAGCCTGGACTTGAAGTGCTTAATGGTAGATTTGGACCTTATATAAAATTCGAAAAGAGTAACTATAAAATACCTAAAGGTACCGATCCTAAGGAGCTTACAATTGACGACTGTAAGAAGATAATTGCCGAAGGGGGTAAGGATAAAAAAAGTAAGGGCAAAAAGGCAACTACTGCCAAGAAGACAACTGCTACTAAGAAAACCGGATCGGCTGCATCAAATAAGTCTTCCTCCTCTAAAACAAAGAAATCCTCAACTGCCAAGAAGACTTCAGCTAAAAAGGCTTCTTCTGATAAGAGTGCCAGTAAATAGTTTTATTGTTGATTCATTTAAAGTGATTACTAATATTCGATTGACGACATATTCTGATATCCCAGTTGTATTGAATATATATGCAACTGCGCGAAAGTTTATGCTTAGTACAGGCAATATAAATCAATGGGTTAACGGATATCCTACACAAAAACTTATAGAGGAGGATATTGAGTCTGGGCATAGCTTTGTTGTAGAAAATAACTATGGAGTGATTGTAGGTGTATTCTGCTTCATTATTGGAGAAGATTCAACATACACAAAAATATATAACGGTAAATGGTTAAATGAAGATGAGTACGGCACAATTCACCGTATTGCTTCAGCTGGTATAGAGAAAGGAGTGTGTGAGGCTTGCATCAAGTGGTCATTCACTCAAATACTTAATGTTCGCATAGATACCCACCGTGATAACAAGGTAATGCAGAATATATTGACAAAACTAGATTTTAAATATTGCGGCATTATTTATCTGCATGATGGTGCAGAGCGATTAGCATATCAAAAAGTTCTATAAATTCTATTTGTTTTTTTATTATAAAACACTTTTCTAAAAAGAGGGAGGGTAGAGAAGAAGTCCTGCAACCCCCGACAAAACTATCAGTAAAATTGGGTCCATCTTTTTAATTGAAGCTACCACTACAACACCAAAAATGATCCAGCTCTTATAATCAATAAAATTATAATCGTTCATAAGCATTAATGCTGCAGCAGCAATCAATCCAATTATTGCAGGCTTCAAAATTGATAGTGACGATTGCATCCAAGGATTGCCTTTAAGCTTGAAAAAGAAAGCGCTAATAATTGTCATTATTATTAACGAAGGGATGCTTACTGCTGTTGTACATATTGCCGAACCAATTATGCCCTGACCGGTAGAAAATCCCATCTCTGTAACAGATGTATAGCCAATATAAGTGGCAGAGTTAAATGCAATTGGACCAGGTGTAGTTTGCGAAATTGCAACAATATCGGTGAAATCGCTTACTGTAATCCAGCCATGAATATCCACAACTTCTCTCTGAATAAGCGGAAGCATTGCATAACCACCTCCAAATCCAAACACACCTATCTTTAAAAATGTTAGGAAAAGTGAGATATAAAGTTCCATCAACTCCATTATCGTTTCATTTTTAATTTAATAAATAGATAATATGAGATCCCGAATAAGATTGCAAACATTATAATATATACCGGCGATATTTTAAGTAACCATACCAAAAGTGCCACTGTAATTGGTATCCATATGTTTTTCAACCTCACTCCTGCAGATTTACTTAACCCTAATAGTGGAGCGGCAATAAGTGCTACAACTGCAGGTCTGATTCCTTTGAATATTGATTCTATTATTGGATTTTCTTTAAATTGAGTAAATAAAACTGCAATTAAAAGGATAACTATAAATGAAGGTAAAATAATTCCTGCGCCGCAGAATAAACTGCCCTTGAAGCCTAGTCGCTTGTTTCCAACAAATAATGCAGTGTTTAGTGAAATTGGCCCTGGAGCCGATTGTGCCAGTGCCAGCATATCCATAAACTCGTCATCACCTAACCATAGTTTCTTATTAACTACCTCATTTCGTATTAAGGGTATCATGGCATATCCTCCACCAAAAGTGAAGGCTCCTATTTTAAAGAAGACCAAAAATAGATCCCAATATTGTTTCAGCAGGCTCATCATTAATTTGTATATAAAGTAAAAGCAGACTGCAAACTGAAGTAATCTGTTGCAAATCTGCTTTTTATAAGAAGCCGCATCGGTGGAATAAGTCGAAACTCCTTTTGACAGGATTTGAGTGTCTTGGTATCTTTGTAATCCGCTGTTCCGATAAATCGGAATCCCGAAGGATGCGGCCCGCCATCGAAATCAAGAACTTGTCTCGGTTTGTATAATGTAATTGATGAGTTTCCCAATCGACCAATGCGGCAGTAACTCTATCATTTTATATTTCAAAGATAAGAGGTTAATATTAATAATCCAAATTATTTATGTTATTTTTTTTGACCATAAATAGTTCTTTGCAACCCCATTTAATCAGCTAAAAACTTACTTATCTCACTATCTGTTACCTCGTGATTAGTGAGATCTCCAGACATATACTGATCGTATGCACTCATATCCACTAGCCCATGTCCCGAAAGATTAAAGAGTATCACTTTTTTCTTGCCTTCTTCTTTTGCTTTTAGCGCTTCTTTGATTGCTGCAGCTATTGCATGATTAGATTCAGGTGCTGGCACTATGCCTTCTGTACGTGCAAATAACACACCTGCCTCAAATGTGTCTAGCTGCTTAAACGCTTCTGCTTCTATATAACCATCTTTAAGGAGTTGGCTTACTATACTTCCTGCACCATGGTAGCGCAATCCACCTGCATGAATATGTGCTGGTGTAAATTTGTGTCCTAATGTATACATCGGAATTAAAGGAGTGTAGCCGGTTTCATCTCCAAAGTCGTATTTAAACTTACCCCTGGTTAGTTTTGGGCAAGATGCTGGTTCTGCAGCAATAAATCTAGTATTTCTTTCACCTTTCATGTTGTGACGAAGAAACGGGAATGTAATGCCCGAGAAGTTTGATCCTCCACCAAAACAGCCTATAACCACATCGGGGTATTCTTCAGCCATCTCCATCTGCTTTTCGGCTTCCAACCCAATTATTGATTGGTGAAGTGAAACATGATTTAATACACTACCAAGGGTATATTTACAATTTGGAGTTTGCATAGCTAGCTCAATAGCTTCAGAAATTGCTGTTCCAAGACTTCCCTGATATGAGGGGTTGTCTGTAAGTATCTTACGACCAGCTTTAGTAGACATGCTTGGAGAAGCAATAACCTGAGCTCCCCATGTTTGCATTAGAGATCTTCGATAAGGTTTTTGCTCATAGCTTATTTTTACCATGTAAACAGCTAACTCAAGACCAAATGCTTTAGCAGCAAACGAAAGTGCAGTACCCCATTGTCCGGCACCAGTTTCTGTGGTGATATTTGTTGTTCCCTCTATTTTATTAAAATAAGCCTGCGGAAGAGCTGAATTTAGCTTGTGTGAGCCTACTGGACTAACGCTTTCATTCTTAAAATAGATATGTGCCGGTGTGTCTAACGCTTTCTCCAACTCAGTTGCACGTACTAATGGAGTGGGGCGGTATATCTTATATTTATCTCTTACTTGTTCTGGTATATCAATCCAAGCGTCGGTTTGGTTTACTTCCTGTCGCGACAATTCTTCAGAGAACAGTGGAAACAGATCTTCTGCTTTTAGCGGTTCCTTCGTTTCGGGGTTTATCATTGGCTGTGGTTTTGTCTCCATCTCAGCCATAATGTTATACCATTGGGTTGGAATTTCTGACTCTGGTAGAATAAACTTTTTACTTTTTACCATTTCCTTTTATTTGTATTTGGTTAGTTATTTATGTTAGATTTATATTTAAAACTTGAAGATAAAAACTTTTATCATAATAATTGTTGACTTACGCAGAATAATTAATTCAATTTAGGTATCTAAACAATTCTCGAAAGTTTATTATCCTTAATATTTTCCTCAACAATTGCATCAATTACTGCAAGTGCAACCATATTTACTATATCTCTTACCGAAGTATCCACATCCAATATATGAACAGGTTTGTTTAATCCCATCTGAATGGGACCAATTATATCGTCCATACCAATCTCTTTAAGAAGTTTATAAGATGAGTTGGCTGAGCTTAAATTTGGAAATATAAGAGTATTTACCTCTCTGTTGCGTAACTTAGTGAATGGATATTTTTTATCGCGCAACTCTTTGTTTAAGGCATAGTTAACCTGCATCTCGCCATCCACCAGCATGTCGGGGTATTGGTTGTGTAAAGTTTCAACCACATCGTGAACACTGGCTGGACTGCCAACTTTATCAGCACCAAAGTTTGAGTATGAAAGCATAGCCATAACCGGTTCGTAATTGAAAAATTTAACCGTTGCGTTTGCCAAGCGTGCTACATCAATTAATGTTTCACTGTCGGGGTGTCTGTTGAATAATGTATCAGCAAGAAACAATACACCTTTCTTTGTATTCACAATATGCATCGCCGCTATGTGGTTAAAGCCCTCGCGTATACCTATTATCTCCTTAGCTATTTCAGTGGTTTCGGCATATTTGCTGAATACTCCTGTAATCATAGCATCGGCTTCGCCAGTCTCAACCATCATCATACCAAAATAGTTACGTTCAAACATTTTCTCTGTCGCCTCATGAAATGTCATGCCTTGTCGAGATCTCTTTTCCGCTAGTTTCTGTGCATAACGCAATCTACGCTCCTCTTCGCGGTCGTGTCTTAGATTTACAATCTCAATACCCTCAAGGCTAATCTGATTTTCTTTGGCAACATTAGCAATTTTCTCTTCGTTGCCTAGTAAAATTGGGTAGCAAATACCTTCAGCATATGCTGTCTCTGCAGCTTTTAACATGTTAAGGTGATTTGTTTCAGAAAATACAACTCTTTGGGGTTTCTGACGCGCCATCTCATACAGCCTACGAATCATCTTATTATCTAGTCCCATCAGCTCTCGTAGCTTATTATGATACTCCTCCCAGTTGGTTATTTGCTTGCGTGCCACACCCGACTCCATAGCTGCCCTCGCAACAGCCGGTGCCACGTGAGTAAGCAATCTGGGATCAAGGGGCTTAGGAATTATGTAATCCCTGCCAAACTGCAACTTCTTTATACTGTAAGCTTCATTCACAACATCTGGCACAGCCTTTTTAGTTAGGTCGGCAAGTGCATAAACAGTTGCAATTTTCATCTCTTCGTTAATAGTTGTTGCCTGCACATCAAGTGCGCCTCTAAATATATAAGGAAATCCAAGAACATTATTTATCTGATTTGGATAGTCAGATCTGCCAGTTGCAAAAATAATATCATCTCTGGTTGCCATAGCTTTTTCGTAGCTAATCTCGGGGTTAGGATTAGCAAGAGCAAATACAATAGGATCATCACTCATAGATTGAACCATTTCAGTTGTAAGTACATCTGCAACAGACAATCCTAAGAACATGTCAGCATCTTTCATTGCCTCTTCAAGTGTGGTTATATTTCTATCCGTTGCAAACGGTTTCTTCCGACTGTTAAGATCTGTTCTATTTTTATTAATAACCCCTTTAGAGTCGAGCATTACAATATTCTCTAATTTTGCGCCTAGAGCAATATAAAGTTGCGTGCATGAATTGGCAGCTGCACCTGCACCATTTACAACAATACGAATATCCTCAATCTTTTTGCCATTTATTTCAAGAGCATTTAATAGTCCACATGCCGAAATGATTGCCGTTCCATGCTGATCGTCATGCATTATTGGAATATCAAGTTCACTCTTTAGTCGCTCTTCAATCTCAAAGCACTCAGGAGCTTTTATATCCTCAAGGTTAATTCCGCCAAAAGTAGGAGCAATAGCTTTCACCACCTGAATAAATTTTTCAGGATCCTTTTCGTCAACTTCAATATCGAAAACATCTATCCCTGCAAAAATCTTAAACAGCAGTCCTTTACCTTCCATAACCGGTTTTCCTGCTACTGCACCAATATCTCCTAGTCCCAACACAGCAGTTCCGTTTGATATTACAGCTACAAGGTTACCTTTCGACGTATAATCGTAAGCTGCAGCAGGGTTCCTCTCTATTTCAAGACAAGGTTCGGCTACACCTGGTGAGTATGCAAGTGAAAGATCGCGTTGTGAGCTATATGGTTTTGTGGGTACAACCTCAATTTTTCCCGGACGACCCTGAGAATGATATTTTAAGGCGTCTTCACGAAGTTTATTTTTTGTCATTTTGATTGTAATTGTGTATTAAATATTTTAATTTGCACAAAATTATAAAATAAATGCGTCAGATTATAATTTTAGTGCTACAACTTGTCCGATATAAGTTGGTTAATAAGTCTTATCACAAATTAATCACATCTTTATATCATCCTTGCTTAATTCTTACCTCTTCCACACCAAGTCCTTAATCTCCTCAATAAACAATAAGGATGATTGGGCCAAGGTAAGGCCAAAGTAGGGTCAAAATGCGAACAAAAATCTTCGATATGAGGTAAAGTTTCATGAAAAATTGCTTCAACAGTGAGAACGTCCCCGTTATCATATTTAATATAGCTTACTCCTTAATTTGATATATATATATACTGGTGTTCCTTCTATCGCATTTTAAAGTTTTTTGGGAAATGCACCTAAAATACCATTTACTCCCCAGCACTTTTTCGCATGGAGAAACTGGAAGGATTATGGAACAGGGATAGCGGGCGACCTGTTTGTACATGTTTTGTCGAGTATTCATTATATAATGGATGCAATAGGTCCTGATAAAGTTTATACTACAGGAGGAATTCGTCATTATACCGACGGCTTACGTGATACCCCCGATGTTATGTTGGGTTATTTTGATTATCCTGATAAAAATGATTTGGGAGCTTTTACGGTACAGTTGGGAGCAAACTATGTAGATGGCATATCCAAGAAATGGGGAAGTATGGATTTCAAGATAGTTGGATCAAAAGGCACATTAGATGTTGGCTGGGATAAAGTTGTCCTTAAAACTACAGGAGATATAAATATGAAAGACCTTGAGATATTAAAGTCATTGGGTCAAGGGATTGATACTCCTGAGAAAGTTACTTCTCGAGAGGTGATCTTTCATGCAGAATCAGGATATAGAGGAGGACACTACGATCACCATTATAATTTTATCAACGGTATAAGAAATAATACACCTTTGGTAGCTGATGTTCTTTTTGCAGTTCAAACAGCTGCTCCGGCATTACTTAGTTATGAAAGCTATGTACGAAATGAGGCAATCAGATGGGATGCACAGAAACTTAAGATTAAAAAATAATAATTATGAACCATATAAAGGCTATTTTTTCTTTGTTACTGGTAGCTTCATTTTTCATTACCTCTTGTCATTCGTTGAAGAAAAGTGAATCCCAACAGATAAATATCGGTCAAGGGTCAGTGTTTAAACTTTCAAGAGTAGAAAAAAAAGAGGGCTATAAGGTGCTTTTCGATGGCACATCGATGTCGCAATGGATAGGCAATACGAACGAATATGTTTTAGAAAACGGCTGTATTGTCATGTACCCTGATAAAGGTAACGGTAATTTATATACAAAAGAGGAATTTGATAACTTCATCTTACGATTTGAGTTTTTATTAACACCAGAAGCAAATAGTGGTTTGGGATTGCGACATAAAATGATAACTACACAAAGTGGATACGATGGGATGGAGCTACAGATACTCGATAATGAAGCATCTGTATATGAAAATCTTAAACCATATCAGTATCACGGATCGTTATATGGATGGATTCCCGCTAAGCGAGGCTTTTTAAAACCTGTAGGTGAATGGAATTATCAGGAAGTATTGGCAGATGGCGAAAATTTAAAAGTCATTCTAAACGGAACAGTTATTGTTGACGGTAATTTAAGGGAAGCTACAAAAGGCACTCCCGCAAAAAATATTCCAAATTCACTATTATACGAAAAGGGGCATATTGCATTTTTGGGGCATAACTCCGTTGTAAAGTTTAGGAATATTAGAATTAAAGAATTGTAATAATAACCAATGTAATACATATTAGGAACCTATTTCTACGAGGTATTTAGTTTGTAATCTGAAAGGGCTAAACTAATTGAGGCTGTCACAAAAGATTGACAGCCTCTTTTTTGTAATAAGTAGTTTTACAGTGAAAACTTACTCATTCGTCGGGTAAAACTTTTGTGTTTGTCGATTTTTACTAGTAATATTATTTCCCTTGTGTTTATATTTGTGAAGATTAAATTATAAAATGTTATGGAAACAAATTCAAATTCTCCTTCTCGTAATTCTACTCGATCCACACAAAATAGATGTTCGAGCAATTCACCTAAAAAACAAGGTGCAACAATTGGAATTTTGCTCATTTTGTTTGGGGTCATTTTTCTATCATTTAATTTTGGGTGGATAGATTCAGCTCTTAAGTGGGTGATTATTTCGTGGCCTATGATATTTATTGTGATTTCATTAATTAGTATTTCAAAAAGAGAATATTTCAAGGGATTGATATTGTTCATTATCGGCCTCTTCTTTTTGTTACCTCGTTTAGCCGAAGTATTTCCCAATACCTTTTCAGGTATCGATTCTGGTTTTGCTCATACTTATTGGCCTGTACTATTGATATTAGTTGGTTTGATGATAATATTTCAAATAGGAACAGGAAAAGGAAATCATGCTTCAGGACATAAAAAAAACATAAGTGGTACCACAGTTAATAGCGAGGGTAGGATAGATAAGAATGTTGTATTTGGAGGATCGGAAAGTATATTTCTAGATCCAGTTTTTAGGGGAGGAAGCATAAGTACTACATTTGGAGGTGTTGTGCTTGATTTAAGAAAAGCTTCACTTCCTGAGGGCGAAACGTGTCTTGATATTAATGCAGTTTTTGGGGGTATACAGCTATATGTTCCCGGAGATTGGTACATAGATAATAGGTTACAAGCTGTTTTAGGCGGTATTGAAGACAACAGAAGGTTTAATGATACCGATCATTCAAGAAAATTAATATTGCAAGGTTCTCTAATATTTGGTGGTTGCGAGATATCGTAGTTGAAAGTTTTTTCGGATGAAACTAATATATCCATATACAGTATTTAGTATGCCATTTAAATGGTTTACAGTAGTTTTATTGCTTATAGTTTTTCCTCTATTACTTTCACTTACATTTAAATATTTAGTGAGTTTCTCATTCAGTTCACTACTACTGAAGAATTTTATAGATTCAGTTTACCTTATGGGTTTTGCACTTATGCTTGAAAGAATAATTCCATTTGCAAACTATGTAAAACTCGATTTTACACAAAGGATTATTAACTATCTTGCTCTGGCAATAATATCTGTTTCTTTGTGGGTGCTTTTGACTTACTCATCTTCATTAATATTTTTAGACACTGAGAGTAGAGATGAAATAATAATTTTGTTACCTATTACAGCTCTAATTGGTTCATTGTTGTATCTGATTGAATTACTTTCTATAAATTATAGAATTATTAAACTCAAAATCGAAAATAATAACGAATCATCAGCAGTATATGATAAAGAGAATGAAACTGAAAGTGAAGTGGTTTATGATAGTAGTGAAATTGAAAATAACTTCTTAGAAAGAGTTGCCCTTAAATCTGGTCAGAAGATACACGTAATACTTGTACCGGATATTGTTTATATACAGTCAGATGGTGATTATGTGCAGTTATTTACAGAAAAAGGAAAATTCATAAAAGAAAACACAATGAAGTACTTCGAAGCAAACCTACATCCTAAAAAGTTTGTTAGGATACACAGATCATACATTGTGAATGTAGAAAAAATTACGCGTATTGAGTTGTATGAGAAGAATAGTCAGATGCTTATCCTAAAAAACGGACATCAGGTAAAAGCCAGCACAGCAGGATATAAAATGCTAAGAGAAGTATTAAATCTCTGACTCGACATATTCATCGTAATTAAATCTTAGTGTAAAGTATGTTAAAACCTGGAAAACTAATTTGAGTTTGCAGGTTTTCTGTGTTATCTTTGCAGAGTTTTTTAAGATTGTTTAGATGGATATTAAGGACAGAATTATAGAAAAGGCAGGAGAGCTATTTTTCGAATATGGTATAAAAAATATATCAATGGACGAACTTGCCTCCTCGTTAGGAATATCAAAGAGAACTATATATGAGAATTTTAAGGATAAAGAGGATATTCTCCGATTTCTAATTACTAAGCTTAGTAATGAGCGAAATAAAATTTTCAAAGAGTTTTTGGAGGAAGGCTTAAATGTTGTTGAGATATTTATAAAAGTGATAGAGATACAGATGGATATGCCGGTAAGTAGTGCAAAATTTATTCAGGATATCTACAAATACTATCCAAAAATCACGAAATTATTGCAAGAAAATATTGAAAAAAATAATGAATTTCTACAGAATTTTTTATTGAAAGGTATAGGACAGGGATATATTCGCGAAGATTTAAACGTAGAGGTTACCGCATTTCTAGTGGAAGAGAGCACATATACTTATATACGTGCTTCATACATGGAAAAACCTCCTTTTTCATTTTCAGATTTGTTTTATACTATGATGATAAATTTTGTAAGAGGCATTTCTACAGAAAAGGGTATAAAAATTATTGATGCTCATTTAGAGAATAAAAAGAACTTAAACTAATTCGTAGTAATAATGAATTGGTGTATTATGAAAATAAAGAAAGAACAATTTAATAAAATATGAAACAACCTATTATCAATCAGAAATTACTCAGTTTGTTGTTGACAGTGGTGCTCAGTTTTACTGGATATTTCACAGTTGACGCTCAGCAAGTTGATAGTTTAGAAATCGATTTAACCACAGCGCTTAACATTGCACTTAGTGAAAATCCTACTGTTAAAGTTGCTGATATGGAGATCGAAAAAAAGCAGTATGCAAAGAAATCTGCCTATGGAGCACTTATGCCTCAGATGGATATCCTAGGACAATATCAGAGAGCAATTAAACGTCAAACAGTTTATTTTGACGAAGGTTTGGGTTTTGGAGGTGGAGATATCGACCCTTCACAATATACTCCCGAGGAACTTCAAATAATGAAGGTAGTTGGAGATATGTTCTCTATGGGAGGTGAAACTGAGAGTTCGGGAGAAGGTATTCAGATGGGACGATTTAATGTTTGGTCGGCAGGACTAAATGTGAGTCTTCCAATTGTTGTGCCTTCACTTTGGAAAAATATTCAGATGAGCGATGTGGATATACATATTGCAATGGAGCAGGCTCGTGCATCTAGGATTGATCTTATAAACCAGGTAAAGAAAGCGTATTATAGCTTATTGCTTGCAAAGGATAGTTATGATGTTTTGAGAATGACTTATGAAACAGACTCAATTAATCTAGATAATATTCGTAATCGTTACAATCAGGGTGTTGTGGCCGAATATGATGTTATTACTGCCGACGTTAGACTTAAGAGTCTTATCCCAAATATGCTTCAGGCAGAAAATATGATGAAGATTGCAGAGATGCAGCTTAATATGTTTATGGGAATTGATGGTTTCGTTCCACTAAAGATAGTAGGTTCGCTTGATGATTATGAAGCAACAATGTTTGATAATCTGATTCCTGCAGATACAACGCTATCACATAATAGCGATCTTAAACAGTTTGATTTGCAGGCAAAACAAGCACAAAATGCTCTGGAATTGCAGAAGTTACAGTATGCTCCTTCACTAGTGACTTCTTTTAACTGGACATATACTAGTCAGAACAACGATTTCAAATTCAGTCATTACAGGTGGGATCCGTACTCCATGTTGGGAGTTACTTTACAGATTCCAATATTTAGTGGAGGTCAACGTTATCATAACGTAAAACAATCGCAGATTCAAATATATCAACTTAACGAGCAACGCAAAGAGGTGGAGCGTGGACTTAAGTTGTCTATCAAAAATAATTACGACCTAATAAATAAAAATATTGAACAGGTTGTAGCAACTCAATCGTCAATTGAGCAAGCTCGGAAGGGGCATGAGATAACCTTGAAAAGGTACGAAACTGGGATGGGCACAATTGTTGATGTTAATGCCGCTGCCTTGGCTGTTTTGAATGCGGAGCTACAAAATCGTAACGCTATTTACGATTATCTGGCAGCAAAAGCCGACTTGGAAAGAGTATTGGGATATGAGATTGATACGATAGATACTTTAGATAAATAGATAATTGAAAACAGAAATAAAACAAAATAATTGTATGAAAAAGTATAACTTATTAAAGTTTACTCCTTTACTGTCGATTGCCCTGCTATTGTCATGTGGAGGAACTGGCCAAAACGAGAGCACAACAAATGAAGAGCCAGTGAAGTCGAAGGTACGGGTAGAAGAGGTTAGACTGGTGCCGGTGGATCAGATTTCCACTTTTACTGCCACTGTTGAGGCTGATAAGGTGAATAACATTTCTCCTGCAATTGGAGGACGTATTCGTGAAATATATGTTGATGTGGGTTCGTACGTTAAGAAAGGACAGACTTTAGTGGCAATGGATGCTGCAAATTATTCTCAGCAGGAGACGCAAGTGGCTACTTTAAGAAGAGACTTTGAAAGATATCAAGAATTATATGAGGTGGGAGGTATCTC
>Ga0209075_1002967_pt1 | contig 14479 bp, 10 predicted proteins | sample Stecom2011_FD_187523 | JGI IMG/M metagenome (GOLD analysis project Ga0209075, IMG submission 187523) | Agricultural soil microbial communities from Utah to study Nitrogen management - Steer compost 2011 (SPAdes) (version 2) | ecosystem: Environmental > Terrestrial > Soil > Agricultural land... | reverse complement strand
GCCGTAGTAGTCCGGCGTCAGGTTGATGTCGCGACGGGCATCCGGGTAGAGGTTGAAGTCGAGCAGGCCGCGCTCGCCGAGGCGGGCCGGATCGACTCCCTCGCCCACCGCCGCCACCCGCCCGGCGATATCGGCGCCCTGGATCCGCGGGAAGGTGAGGGTCGGCTCGCCGCCCATGGCAAAGGACGTGACCTCGCCCTTCTTCACCGGGTAGAGCCCCTCGCGGGCCTTGCGGTCGGTGTTGTTCTTGGCGGTGGCGGTGACCCGCACCAGCACCTCGCCCGGCCCCGGCCGGGGAACGGGGACATCGTCACGGTAGACCAGCCGGTCGACGTCGCCGTGCCCGGTTAGCAGCATGGCCGACATGGTGGCGGGAATCTCGGTATCAGCAAGGGTGTCTGCCATCTGCTGCTGCCTCCTCTCGTTGGGTTCGGGTTGACGCACAGGGCTTTCGGCAGGCAACCGAAAGCCCTGATTCGCAAGACGAGACGATAGCAGAGGCACCCGGGGACGACCGAGGGGGCCACCCGGTATTTCGGCCTCCCATTCTTTCTGTTCTTACCGCACGGAAGTTGCGATTCTTTCGGCTGGCCACGGATGTCGCCAAGCCCGGGACGAAATCAACGCCGCCGATTCGCCATCCTGAAGTCGATCGTCACGCCACCCGGCCCGACCATGGCCCACAACCTACGCAGCCAATGCTTCGGGGCGAGACCAAGATCACCGACGGTTAGCCGGCAGCAGGCCAGCACGAACGAAATGGCGAGAGCGCCGAGTGAGCCACAGATGAGGGGTGGTGTGTTTCAAGTCAAGACGCGACTGTTGCAGCTTGAGGCATCAGACGCCCTGCCAAGACGCGCCCCACCCTCAAAAAAATAACGTAAAATTATGATTAAAAAGATATTTATCGTGGGAGGCGCAGTACATGCAGGCCTCATGGCACAGGCATAGCACTACCTCGGTGTCGCACGCGACGACGAACGCGGGCGGGCATCATGACAACAACAAAGCGAGGAGAACTCCCCGTGATGAAACAGGCACTTTCCGCAGGGCTGTATAGCATGGCCCTATTGCTACCAACGGGCGCTGTCCTGGCCTCCCCTGGCAGCGAGGCCATCGACACCCACTGCTCCAGTTGCCACCAGGTCCAGAACGGACCCCACAGCTGGAGTCGCATCAGCCAGCAGCGCAAGAGCCCTGAAGGCTGGGATATGACGGTAGCGCGCATGCAGATCATGCATGGTCTGGAGCTACCGCCCGAGGCTCGTCGCGAAATCGTCAAACACCTGGCAGATACCCAGGGCCTGGCCCCCGAGGAGAGTTCTCCGCAACGCGCCCTGATTGAGCGCCGCCTCAACCGCATCGAGTCATCGGACCACCCCGAAATGCAAGAGATGTGCGGGCGCTGCCATACCGTGGGCAGGAGCGAGCTGCAGCGCCGCCCCCTCGCGGAGTGGGAACATTTGGTGAACTTTCATGTGGGGCAGTTCCAGACCACCGAGTACCAGGCCATGGCCCGGGATCGCGACTGGTTCGGGATCGCTCTGGAAGAGATCGCCCCCTGGCTGGCCGAGACCCAGGGGCTGGAGAGTGAGGCCTGGGAGGCCTGGCAGCAGACCAATGCGATCGATCCGGAGGGAGACTGGCAGCTCTGGGGCCACTGGCCCGGAGAGGGTGACTTCTATGCCGATGTCGCCATCAGCGCCACCGACAACGAGGACGCCTTTACCCTGAGCCTGGAAGGTGCCTTCACTAATGGCCGGCCACTTACGGGTGATGGCCAGGCCATCGTCTACACCGGCTATGAATGGCGTGCCGGCTTGAGCCTCAATGGCCGTGATTTCAAGCAGGTACTGGACCTCTCTGGAGAGCGCCCGAGCGGGCGAATCTTCGACGACCACGACGAGGCCTTGGGCATGATGGTTGAAATGGTGCCCCGCGATACCACCGAGCCCGGCCTGGTGGCCAGCCTGCCCGCCTCGCTCAAGGCCGGTGAGCGGAGCCGCCTGGTATTACTGGGGCATGGCCTCGCTGACGGAGACATTGATCTCGGTGAAGGCGTGACGGTGCGTGACATTGTGGAGCGTCACGATAGCCGCCTGATACTGGACGTAGAAGCGAGTGCCGAACTGACTCCCGGCTGGCTGACGGTGAGCGTTGGAGAGCAGAGCCACGACACCCTGCTGGCGGGCTACCACAGCGTGGATCGTCTGGAAGTGAGCCCGCCGCTTGGCGTGGCACGTATCGGCAACGATAAGACCCCGCCGGTGAGCGGCGTCTTCACCGCCCTGGGCTACCTGGGAGAGGGAGAGGATGCGATTCCCCTGGGGCAGGTGCCGGTGCGCTGGAGCGTGGCGCCCTGGGACGAGATCGCCGAGCGCGACGAGGATGCCAAGTTCGCCGGGGTACTGGATGCCGCGACCGGCATCTTCTTGCCGGCCGGCGCCGGGCCCAACCCCCTGCGTCAGTACAACGCCAACAGCGTGGGCAATCTGCGGGTGACCGCCAGCGTCGTGGGTCAGGAGGCACTGCAGGACGAGGCCCAACTGATCGTCACCGTCCAGCGCTGGAACAATCCGCCGCTTCGCTAAGGAGGTCATCATGGGAATCTTGCAAGCGATACCCCAGAACCTGCATCGGGTGGAAGTGGAAGGCGCGCCCCTGTGGTTCCATATCCCCACCACCAGCCTATTTGCCCCGGATGCCCTCAGCGAGGAGCTGCTGACTCTCGCCGGTCGCGGAGAAGGGCTCGACATCGAGGCGTTGCCGGAGCATCTGACCAGCCGGGTCAGCGGCAATGATATACAAGCGCGTCTGGCACAGCTCAAAGCACTGAAGCTGGTCACCGACGGGGCCGTCCAGGCCTATAACCCCAGCGTTCAGGTGGAACAGTTTCCGCTCTCCACCGTGGTGCTCAACGTCAACACCGGCTGCAACCTGAGCTGCAGCTACTGCTACAAGGAAGACCTGGACAACCCTCGGGACGGCAAGAAGATGGACCTGGCCACCGCTCAGGCCTCCATCGAGATGATGCTCCACGAAGCCCCGCAGCGGGATCGCTACAACATCGTCTTCTTCGGCGGCGAGCCGCTCAGCAATATGCCGCTGATTCGCGAGGTGGTGGCCTGGGCCGAGACGCGTATTCACGGGCTCGGCAAGTCAGTGGACTTTACCCTGACCACCAACGCCACCCTGCTGAACGAGGAGAAGATCGCCTTCTTCGACGCCCACCGCTTCGGTATCACGGTCAGCATGGATGGCCCCAAGGCAATCCATGACAAGAACCGTATCGCCGTCAACGGCCAGGGCACCTACGACCTGGTGGCCAAGCGCATCGCCCCGCTGCTGGCAAACTACCGCTCGCGGCCGATTGGCGCCCGGGTCACCCTGACCCGCGGCATCACCGATGTGATTGGTATCCATGACCATCTGGTCAACGAACTCGGCTTCGCCGAGGCAGGCTTCGCCCCGGTCACATCCGGCGACATGGCCGCCTACAACCTGACCAGCGAAGAGCTCAAGAAGGTATTCGACGGCATGGTCGAGCTCGGCGAGCGGGCCGTGGCGGCCGCCATCGAGGGCCGCGATATCGGCTTCGGCAACTTTAATCAGCTGCTCACCGACCTCTGGGAAGGTCGCAGCAAGGCGGTGCCCTGCGGCGCCGGACTGGGGCTGGTCTCGGTGGACCACGCGGGCGATGTGCACCTCTGCCACCGCTTCACCGGCTCCGAGATGCCCACCTTCGGTAGCGTCCAGGAAGGGCTCGATCACGCCGGCCTGAAGCAGTTCATCGAGGCCAGGAGCGACCGCTCCGAGCGTGGCTGCAGCGACTGCCGGATCCGCAATCTCTGCTCCGGCGGCTGCTACCACGAGAGCTACGCCCGTTTCGGCGACCCCATGACGCCCACCTACCACTACTGCGACTTGATGCGCGACTGGGTCGATTTCGGCATCCAGGCCTATGCTCGCATCCTGCGTCACAACCCCGACTTTCTCGACGGCCCCCTGGCCGGGAGGCAGACCGCATGACGAATAACAAGAAGAGCTTCACCGAACTGGGGCTGGCGCCCCTCAACCGCAAGGCTCGCGAAATGGAGCGAGCCGCCACCCCCGAGGCCCTGGAAGAGGTCCAGGCCATGCAGACCATCGCCGGCTGCACCTCGAGCTTCGACCCGGGCTGGGAGGTGGACCCCTTCGGCGGCTTGGCCTCGCTCTGCCAGCCCATGGAGGCAGACCTCTACGGCTGTGCCGATCCCTGCTGGTGGCCCGCCCAGGTGCCGGACACCATGAACACCTACCCCCACTGGGGCGATGGGGCCGACCGCGCCGAGGATGACTGGCGCAAGCTCGATAGCGTCTATCCGGGAGGCGATAAGTGATGAAGAACCCTGCGATGAAGCCACTCAGCCTGACCCTGGCGGGCCTGCTGGCCCTGGCTGCCCAGCCGCTGCTGGCCGGCCAGGCCGGCGCCGACGAGGTGCGCGAGCACCTGGTAACCATGGCCCGTCCCAACCAGCTTTACATCATCGACCCCGAAGCCCGGGAGGTGGTGCGTACCTGTGACGTGGAGGGCGCCTTCGGTGCCGGCACCCTGCAGCTCTCGCCGGATGAGCGCACCGCCTACGTACTGCACAACCGCTGGGAAGAGGTCGTGGGCATCGACCTCACCAGCTGTGAGGAAGTGTTCCGCGCCAGCGGCTCAGACGACACCATACGCGCCAAATCCATCGCCTCGCTGGCCGTGAGCCCCGACGGTAGCCGTCTCTATAGCGTCTGGGACCGGGTGCGGCTGGGCCTCGACCATCATGAGGTACTGGAGCCGCAGCTGGCGGTCTATGACACCGCCGCCGGCCTGGATGCCAAGCCCCTGGCCACCTACCCCGCGCCACGCCAGGTGACCACCATGGGGGCCGCTGAGGACGGCTATCTGTATCTCGCCGGTGCTGATATCTACCGGGTCGACCCGGAAAGCGGAGACACTGAGATCGCCATTGCCAACCGAAACTGGGATCGCCCCGGGTTCAGTCCGCCGGACTCTCTCGCCATGTGGACCATGGGAGAGGTGACCAACGAGTTCCTGCGACCCTACACGGTGGCGGAACATCCCGGCGAGGAGAACGAGGCCTGGCACTGGGGCATCAGCCGGGTCGACCTGGCCACCGGCGAGACTGAGAACAAGGAGATCGCTCCTTTCGAGTTCATCATCTTCTCCATGGTCTCCGACCCCCGGGAGCGGGACGTCTTCTATGGCGTCTATACCCAGCTCAGCAAGCTGGATGCCCGCACCCGAGAGATCGTCGAGGTGATCGATCTCGACCACACTTACTACAGCATCAACACCTCCTATGATGGTTCGCGGATCTATCTGGGAGGCGCCTCCAGCGATATCGCCATCTATGATGACGACTTCAACGATCTGGGGCGCATCCGCCTGCCCGGCGACATGAGCACGGCGACGCTGAAGGTGGCACGTTTCTAGGTTACCGTTGCGTGATCCTCCTGGCCGGCGCTTGAGAGAGCGACCGGCCCTTTTTGCTCAGGCCCGTCCCTTGAAGGAAGAGCGTATCGATGCGCGAGACTGACTCCACCCGCGTCTCGGGGGCGCTGCCCTGGGGCTGGCTCTACCGTCCCCTCAAGGCGCGACGGCTGGCGCTTGCCCGGCTGCTGGGGCTCAGCCTGCTGGCCACCCTGCTAGCGCTGTTGCCGCCACTGCTCACCCAGCGGCTGATCGACCAAGGGCTGATGCAGGGCGACTTCACCACCGTGATGACCTACGTCGCCGCCCTGGTAGGAGTCGGGCTCGCCGCCCTCGGGCTGCAGGGCCTGACGCGACTTCAGCATGTGGCACTCTCGGCAAGGCTCTTGCTGTCACTCAGACGCTCCCTGCTGCGTCATCTGCTTCGCCTGGCGCCGGCCCGCTGGCAGGCTAGAGGCCGGGGCGACCTGATGAGTCGCCTGGACGGCGACCTGTCGATCCTTCAGGGCTTCGCCCTGGACGGCCTGCTCAGCGGGCTCTCCAACCTGCTGGGACTGGTAGGGGCGCTGGCCATGATCGGCCTATTCAGTCCCACCCTGATGCTGCTAGTGGCGGTGCTGGTGCCGATCCAGTGGCTCTGGCTGCGCGCCTGGCGCCCGGCCCTGACCCAGCGCCAGCAGGCGCTTCGCGAACAGAGCGGCGACATCTCCGGGTTCTGGCAGGACACCCTGGCCCACGGCCCCTGGTTCCAGGGTCAAGCCCTGGAGGCATCGCGCCTCAATCGCCTCCAGGGGCTCGGCCACGAGCAGCTGCGGCGCCTGCTGGCAGTGCGCTGGGTGGGTTTTCTCAGCGATATGGGCCCCCAATTGATCCTCTCCCTGGCCCGGGCAGGACTCCTCCTGCTGGGCGGCTACTTGGTGATTCAGGGGCAGCTGCAGCTGGGCGAGCTGGTGGCCCTGCTGGCCTATCTGGGCATGGTGATGGCGCCCATTGGCGGCCTACTGGGGCTCTATGGGGGCTGGCAGCGAGCCAGAGTCAGCGCCAGGCGCCTGGCGGAACTCTTCGACGAGCCCGACATGGGCGACCCCTACCAGGGCGTACGCCCCCTGGGCCCCGGCGAGCTTTGCCTAGAGGGGCTGTGCTTTCGTCACTCAGGTCAGGGCGACTGGCTGCTGGACGGCGTCAATCTGGCTATCCCCCCGGGCAGCAAGATACTGATCGACGGCCCCTCCGGGGCCGGCAAGAGCAGCCTGATCCGACTGCTGCTGGGGCTGGAAACCCCCGAGGCAGGCGAGATCCGCGTGGATGGCATACCGCTTGATGGGCTTGCCCGCCACCACTGGCTCAAGCGGGTGGCCTGGGTGGAGCAGCACCCCAGCCTGCTGCGCGGCAGCCTGGCCGAGACCCTGCGGGCGCTGGCCCCGGAGGCCGGCGAGGGCGAGCTGCGCGAGGCGCTGGAGCGGGTGGGGCTGGGCGGCTGGCTGGATGCTCTGCCGGAGGGGCTCGACACCGAACTGGGCGACCTGGGCGGCCGGGTCTCAGGCGGCCAGCGGGCACGCCTGGCACTCGCCCGGGCGCTGCTCAAGCAACCTAGCCTGGTGCTGCTGGACGAGCCCACCGCGGCCCTCGACCCGGACGCTGCCCGGGCCTTCGATGCCCTGCTCGACCAGCTGCTGGGCGGAGCCACACGGCTGATCATCAGCCACCAGGGTGGCCATTTCGACAACCTGGATGCCCACTATCGGCTCGAGCAAGGTCGGCTGGTCGCGATGGAGGCGGCGTCATGCCTCTAATAACGACCCCAAGGCCGACCCTTGGCGTGATCGATAGCGGCACGCCACCAGGCATGGCCCTGGCACGCTTCGGCTCTTCCAGAGCCACAGACGAGGTGGATCGCCTAGGCCATGGACGGGCCATCCTCGCTACCCTGGGCCACTACCTGCCACTCTCGAGGCTGGAGATCGCCCTCTACAAGCTCTTCGAGGAGCGTCTGACCGCCGATGCAGCCGCCCTGGCGGCGGCCTTCGAATGGCACGCGGAGTCACCACCGACCTGGCTGCTCTGCAGCCTGGGCCTGCCGCGAGCCGATACGCGGCTTCAGGCGGCGGTGGCACGCCTCCAAGCCGCCGGCACCCGGATCATCGCCGCCAGTCCGCGCTTCGGCGCGCCGGTCTATCCGGCGGCCTGGCCCGGGGTGGTGGCGGTGAGCGGTGCGGCGGGACTGCTGCCTGGCCCACCGCACCAGGGACGCGACGGCCGCTGGTACGCCTGCGTATGGGCGGCCCGAGAGACGCGGATGGATGGCCATGCCTGGCAGCCCTGGATGCCAGGGCCGCCGGCACCCGATACGCCACCCGCGCTAGGCGGTGCCAGCTTCGCCGCCGCCCATGCCCTGGGCTACTGGCTGGCCGAGTCCGCCGATGATGGGGCAGGTGTGCCGGGAGAGGTGGCGGCCAAGGGAAGCGCCGGCCAGTCGGGGTGATCGTGCCACCATCGAGAGAGGGCGTTGGATGCTGGGCCGGCGGCGCTAAGCAACGCCCTCGCGGCATCGAGATCCTCTCTCTGCATGGCGATAACGACCGGGGCCAGCGGTATTCCCGCTACGGCCTGTATCCCCAGCGGCTGATCCGGCGTCGTTACCAGCTCTCGCTCCAGCAGTCGGGTGCCGACGATGGCCGGGGCTCGCCTCACCCGCACCCGGGCCCAGGGCTCCGAAAGGTGAAGCGGCTGATGATCGGGCCAATGGCAGCGCGGCGCCCAGTAGCGAGCCGGATCTGCGGTGAAGGACGCTTGATGGGCGGCCTGGCGATAGAAGTCGCGACCCGCCCGGGCGAAGCGCCAGTACTGGGCGTCCTGGCGGCGCTGATGGAAGCGCTCCAGCGGTGCGAGACGGGCCCCCTCGAGCAGGCTGTTGAGCACCGGCGCCAGACCATGGGCCGAGGAGAGCGCATTGAAGATGCCTTGGCCGGAGAGGGGGTCGATGGCCATGGCGGCATCTCCCAGGCGCCACAGGCACCCCTGCCGCACCCGGGTGCGTCCCAGCATGCTAGGGCGCTGGTAGTGGTGACGAATCACCGCCGCGCCCCAAAGGGAGGCCAGAGCCGGCTGGGCGGCCAACCAGGAATCGGGTGCACGCCGCGCCCGGCGCAGCGTCGCCTCCGGCAGGGCCAGCTGCAGATACTGCTGTCCATCCAGGCGCGACCACCAGGCCCAGCCGCCCTCGGCCAGCGACAGGGCGGCGCTAGCTGGCGTCGACTCTGCGGCGTCGCCGCGCAGGATCCAGGCGGGAGTCGACCAGGGGGCCGGGTCGAGGAAGTGGCGTCGCGCCGCGGCACGCCCCCGGGCGTCCACCCCCAAGGGCGCCGTCAGGACGCGGCCATCTGCCAGGCGCAGCCGCGCCTGGTCGCCATCACCCTCCAGAGCGGTGATCCGCGCCTCGATCACGGCAACGCCGGCATCGCGTAGATCCGCCAGCAGAGCGGCATCGAAGGCCGGGCGTGGCAATAGCCACTCGGCGTTGGGAGCCCGAGGCTCGCCGCCCCAGGTCACTCGCCGCGGCAGGGGGCCCACGGCACAGGCGGTGGCCCGGGTCAGCCCCAGGCCAGCCAACGCCTGGAAGCTGCGCCGGCTGATGCCCTCGATGGCGCGATAGTCCCGAGGACGGCCCACCAGCGTGACTCGGCGGCCGGCGCGATGCAGCAGCATGGCCAGGGCGGCCCCGGCGGGGCCGCCTCCGGCAATCAGGATCTCGCCGGCATCGCCTGGCACCATCAGAAGAAGACCCCCACAAGCAGCTGAGCATAGAAGGACGTGTCAGCGTCGCCGAGCTGGATACCACCCTGGGACGCGCCGCTGTCGGGAGCGTACCAGCCCAGCAATGGGGAGACATAGAGCCAATCGGTGGGCAGCCACTCCGCGTAGAGGTTGTATTCGCGCCCTCCCATGTCGGGCTGGTCCTGGGTGTCAAGGCTCGAGAAGTCGTAGGCCAGCAGCCCCAGATGCAGGCTCTCGTTCACCGAGCCTTCCAGGCCCAGTCGCCACGCCTCGGCATTGCTGTTGAAGGGGCCGGCATAGTTGCCCGCCACCTCACCCTGGAACCAGGTCCCATAGCCGCGGGTAAAGCCGTAGAAGAGCGGGTCCCACGCCTCGGAGAAGCGGCTGTAGCGCAGCGACAGCGTCGGCTGACCGGGCAGCTCGCTGAAGGTCCAGGCAGGCTCCAGGGCCCAGGCATTCTCGCGGGTGTCCTTGCGCTGATGGGCAAGCTCGCCACGCAGGGTCAGGGCGTCATCCAGCAGGCGCTGCTCGAGGCGCATCCCGTAGACGTCCATGCCGTCACGCTCGGCCAGGAAGTCATCGGCCTGGGCCTCGTCGACGCCCAGTCCGCGCAGGTAGGTGGCCTCCACCAGGCCGCTGCCATGGTCATGGGCCAGGGTCAGGGCGGCCATCTCGGTACTGGCCTGGGCCGGGTTGTCGGACTCGAACCAGGCCAGCTGGCCCTGCCAGCCTGCCTGGCCCAGGGCCACCACGGCGGTGCGATCGAAGGCCTGGCGGCCAGCCAGGTAATAGGCGCCACCGCGGTCGAGCTCATCGCCCAGGGCGTCGCCCAGGTTGAGGGCATCGCCGGCTACCAGGAAGCCATCGCCCAGGGTGATCGCCTGGCGTCCGGCGGAGACATCGAGCGACCAGGGCGAGCCGCCCAGGGCCTCGCTGCGGTAACCGACGAAGGCATCCTCCAGGTCCAGCTCCCGCTCCTGGCCGGAGGTAAAGCCGGCAGCATCGCCATCGCCCCAGGTGGCGGTGCCGACGGTGCTGACCCGGCTATAGAGGCCGGCCTCCTTGGGATTGAGTTCGGCGCCCAGCGTGACCACCCCCTCCTGCCAGCGGTAGCGGCGCGGCTCGGCAGCGCCGGTGGCATAGCCCCGGTCGCTATGGAAGGCGCCAATTAGCGCCTGGAGATCGATGTCCACGGTGGAGTGGCCGAGGTCAGCCATTTCGTAGGCTTGGACAGGCAGGGCGGCGACCAGCAGCATGCCGCCCAGCGTCGTCGGAAGACGCCGGAAGTTCTTGTTGTTGTGCATTGTGAGTATCCCTTGGGGTTGGGGAGCCCCGGCAAGGTGCCGAGGCCCGGGTCATATCAGACGATCATGACGACCGACTTCTGCTCTGTGTAATGCTCAATCAGAGAGTCGCTGAGCTCTCGGCCAATTCCCGACTGCTTGAAGCCACCGAAGGGCATGCAAGCGTCCAGCAGGTTATGGCCATTGACCCAAACGCTCCCGGCCTCGATCTCCGGCACCAGGCGATTGACCGCGGAGAGGTCGTTGGACCAGATGCTGGCAGCCAGGCCATAGGGGGAGTCGTTAGCCAGCGTTACCAGTTCGTCCAGTTCGCGGAAGGTCTGCACCACCACCACCGGGCCGAAGATCTCCTCCTGAACGCAGCGGCTTGACTGGGCAAGGCCGGTAATCACCGTGGGTTCGACGAAGTAGCCGGTATCACTGCCCTTGCCGCCGCCGGTAACGATGATGCCGCCATCGCGGCGTGCCTGCTCGATGTAGTCAAGCACCCGACTCTGCTGCTTGGCGGAAACCAGCGGGCCCAGGGTGGTGGTGGGTTCCCAGCCCGGCGCCAGGGTCAGGCCGCGGGCCTGCTCGGCGAGCCGGGCGACGAAGGCGTCATGGATCGACTCGTGGACATAGATCCGTGAACCGGCGGTGCAGACCTGCCCCTGGTTGAAGAAGATCGCCTGAGCCGCGCCCGCGGCGGCGGCCTCGACATCCGCGTCGGCCAGCACCATCACCGGTGATTTGCCGCCCAGCTCCAGGGTGGTACGGGTCATGTTCTCCATGGCGGCGTGGCCGATCAGCTTGCCCACCGGGGTGGAGCCGGTGAAGGCCACCTTGTTGATGCCGGGATGGGCAGCCAATGCGGCACCGGCGGTGTGGCCCAGGCCGGTGACTACGTTGAGGGTGCCGGCGGGAAAGCCCACCTGCTCGACCAGCTCGGCCAGCAGCAGGGCGGTCAGGGGAGTATCCTCGGCGGGCTTGAGCACGATGCTGCAGCCGGCGGCGAGCGCCGGGGCCACCTTCCACGCCGCCATCAGCAGCGGGAAGTTCCAGGGGATGATGGCGCCCACCACGCCGATGGGTTCGCGGCGGGTATAGGCCACGATCTGCTTGTCCTCGGGCACGAAGGGCATGGAGGGGGTCATGCTGCGCCCTTCGACCTTGGTGGCCCAGCCGGCGGTGTAGCGAATGAAGTCGATGGCCAGGGCCACGTCCATATGCCGCGAGAAGGTGACCGGCTTGCCGTTGTCCAGGGTCTCGAGCAGGGCGAAGTCGTCGGCGCGGGCCTCCAGGGCATCGGCCAGGTCCAGCAGCAGCTTTTCGCGCCGAACCGGACGCGACTTGCGCCAGGTGCGGAAGGCCTCCCGAGCGGCGTCGACGGCGGCATCGATATCGGCGGCGTCTCCCGCCGGGACTCGGCTGATGACCTCGGCGGTAGCGGGGTTGTAAACGTCCAGGGTCTCGCCGCTGGCAGCAGAGCGCCACTGTCCCCCGACGAAGAGGGCATGGCTCTTGTCCAGCCAGGACTGAATGGCGGCGGAGGGTTGCGTCATGGTTGTGCTCCTGTGGGGCTGATTTATGATTGTCGGGAGACCGCGCCTGGCGCCGCACGGCCCTGGAACTCTAACTGCAAGCCCCATGCCAGCCAGGCCGAGACATAATAATCACAACGATATCAGCATGTTGGTGAGCACCCCGATTCCTGCAACAGCCTTGTCGCGTCGCCAGACACGACGGCTGTCGCATCCTGGGACAATTCGCCAGCTTCGCTGGGAGGCCCCATGATCACCAGAGCCGCGCTGAGAACCCCCGACGTGATCCGCCAGGCCCACGAGCATCTGCGCCGAGGCCAACTGCCGATGGAGCTGCTCGATGCCAGCATCGGCCGGTCCTGGCAGCGCTGCATGGAATACGGCCTACAGCTCGATACCAGACCCGAGCTGCCGCGGCTCGAGAGTAGCGAGCTCCGTCAGCAGCGCGAGACTCACCGCCGCCTGCTCGAACTGGCCGACCCTTTGGTCAGCCGGGTGGCCGCAGACCTGCACGGTTGCCAGTTGCTGCTGGCCACCCCGGATGCCACCGTCCTCAAGAGCTACGGTCGGAACTTCGTGCTCGCTGACCGTTTTAAAATCGAAGCTGGCATCAACCTGGACGAGCGCTGGTTTGGCACCAATGCGCCAGCCCTGGCGCTCATCGAGCGGGCACCAGTTTTGGTCAAGTCGTGTGAGCATCTGTTGTTCCCCGACAACCCAGTTTCCTGCGTGGCCGCCCCGCTGTTCGATCTCGACGGCGACTGTCTGGGCTTGATCGACCTCACCTTCGATGCCGATCACCCCCGGCCCGAGATCTTCCTGCGCCGAGTGCAACAGCTAACTGGCGCCCTGGAGCAACAGCTATTCCGCCAGCACTACCAGCAGCGCTGGGTGCTCCAGATGCACGCCTCACTGGCCGAATTGGATGGCGTGGCCTGCGGTCTGGTGGCCATCAACGACGCCGGTCTGATCCTGGCGGTGGACCCCCAGGCTACCCAATGGCTGGGGCACGCCCCAGCGTCACTGATCGGCCAGCACATAGAAGCGTTATTGGGTAATTCCTGGACGGAGATTCGTCGCCAGTGCGAGGGGCGCTCGGCCCTGCTGGGGCTGCCGCTCGCCGGCGGCCACCTGGTGGGGCGGCTCAACCCTCCCGAAGCGTGGCAACCATCGACACTCGACGGCGAAGCTACCGTCATGCCGATTTCTTCGCCGAAGCCCGCACGCTCCCGTGACCTGGAGACGCTGGTGGAGGGCTGGCCGATGGCACTGGCCAGGGAAGCACGGCGGGCCAGCCGAGCGCTTGAGGCGGGGCTACCGGTGCTGCTGCAAGGCGAGACCGGTACCGGCAAGGAACAGCTGGCTCGTGCCCTGCACGCCAGCCTTAACGAGCAGAGCCCCTTCGTTGCGCTCAACTGCGCGGCACTGCCCGAAAGCCTGATCGAGGCGGAGCTTTTCGGCTACGGAGAAGGCGCCTTTACCGGCGCCCGCAAGGGTGGCTACAGCGGGCGCCTGGTGCAGGCCAATGGAGGTACCCTGCTGCTCGACGAGATAGGCGACATGCCGCCGGCACTTCAGGCGAGGCTGCTCCGGGTGCTGCAGGAGCGAGTGGTGACACCCCTGGGCGACCACCGGGAGGTACCCATTAACTGCCGGGTGATCGCCGCCAGCCACCGAGACCTGGAAGACCTGGTGACAGCAGGTAACTTCCGAGAGGACCTCTTCTATCGCCTGGCCGGAGTCATCGTGGAACTCCCCTCTTTAAACGAGCAGACCAACCTCGAGGACCGCATTCGCGAACGCTGGGCATCGCTATGTCGCCGTCACAGCCGGAGCTTAACCTTGGACGATGCCTTGCTCGAACGCCTCGCTTCCTACCCATGGCCCGGCAACTGGCGAGAGATGGAGCACTGCCTCGAGGCAGCTCTGGTAGGAACGGAGCCTGAGTGTCAAAAGCTGACACTGGAGGGGCTCTCACCTCGCTGGCAGCGTAGGCTATGTGGAAGTGTGGCTGGCTACCCAACCAGGTTACGACAGGGCATGGCTGGCGAGCCCAAAGCAGAGCCACAAGAGCTGAGGCAACTCGAACAGATTCATATGGAGCGCGTCTTGCAGGAGCATGACGGAAACATGACCGCCGCAGCCCGCGCACTGGGAATCAGCCGCTCGACGCTGTATCGGCGATTAAGCTAGAAGGAGGCACTGGAGCCGAAGGCGCCCATCAGATAAACCTTCCAGAAAAAAGGGCCCGCGAGAGTGTCGCAGGCCCTTGAATTCGTGGCGCGCCCAGCAGGATTCGAACCTGCGACCCCTGCCTTCGGAGGGCAGTACTCTATCCAGCTGAGCTATGGGCGCGCATGCCTGGCGGTGACGCCAGGCGGCCCACATCCTAAACCGCAAGGCGC
>Ga0209075_1002964_pt1 | contig 14491 bp, 16 predicted proteins | sample Stecom2011_FD_187523 | JGI IMG/M metagenome (GOLD analysis project Ga0209075, IMG submission 187523) | Agricultural soil microbial communities from Utah to study Nitrogen management - Steer compost 2011 (SPAdes) (version 2) | ecosystem: Environmental > Terrestrial > Soil > Agricultural land... | reverse complement strand
TAGTCCGCTCTGAACCAAATCATTGATTTTGTCGTTGGGACGTCGGTATGCTGCCAACACATCCGAAACGATTTGATGGGTTAAGGGCGCATGCACGTAATCTTGTATGTCTCTTCGAAAGGTCATTGTGTATTATTTACAGCATATAATCGGATTAAAACCGATTATGTACATACAAAAGTACAAATTTATTGTTGAATATCAAAGCCATAATCGGATTTTTTCCGATTATCCTGTAAATATTTTACACGAGGATGATTTTAAAATTCAACCTGAATATGTTGAAAAAATCCGAATCAATTAAATAAAAAAAGATGAGATTCCCGCCTTGCACCATCGCTAAAGCTTCAGTGCACGTGGGTGCGAGAAGTTTTCCCACTGTACGCTGAGATTCCCGCCTTCGCGGGAATTTATTTTAAGCATTTAAAGTAATCGAACGGCTCATGGCAGTCGTCGCATTTGAAAAGTGCTTTACACGGCGTAGATCCGAATTGACTTACTAAATGAGTTTCTTTACTGCCACATTGCGGACATTTCACCAGTTTCTTTCCTCCCAACAAAGCATCCTTGTCGTGGGATTCTGATAGTGGACGAGCAATTCCATATTCCTCAAGTTTCTGAAGTCCCTCTTCTGAAATCCAATCGGTGGACCAGGCGGGAGAGAGAATGAGTTCGACTTCAGCTTTTTTACCTTCTTTGGCGAATGCAGCCTTAATATCGTCAGACATCACATCTGTAGCAGGACAACCGGAATAGGTTGGAGTCATTTTTATATAAACAACTCCATCGGACTCAACCGCATAACGAATGACACCCAGATCCAATAAAGAAATAACGGGGATTTCGGGATCTGGAATGGAATCCAAAATCGCATATAAATGATCTTGTATGTTTGATTTTTCGATTAAGTCCATTATCTATGTTTTAAATACCTACAAGGTCTTGGAGACCTTGCAGGAAGTTCGTGAAGAGATCCCGCCTTCGCTGGAATTTACCACTCCAAATTCGGATACGTCCGCTGCATATATTGCAATTCCGCCAATAAGAAACCCATATGCTCCGTATGAACACCTTGTTTTCCACCTTTATGAAAGTATTTTGATTCTGGAACTTTTAGTGTGGCTTCTTCTAAAACTTCACTTACGGTTTCGTAGTATTTGGGCTTCAATTTTGTAATATCAACACCAATTCCTTCCTCTGCCATTGCTATTTCAGTGGGGGTTGGATTAAATAACTCGTCCGTATACATCCATAGCTCATCAATAGCGGCTTGCATACGTTTGTGACTTTCTTCAGTGCCATCGCCAAGTCTCCTTATCCAATCTGAAGTAAATCGTTCATGATAACTTACTTCTTTTAAGGATTTTGTTGCGATTGCGGCCAAAGTCAGATCCTTGCTTTTCTCCAATTCCTTTAGAAATAGAAAATGATACACGTCAAACAAAAAGTGACGGGCCATTGTATATGCAAAATCCGTATTTGGTTGCTCAACCAATAGCACGTTTACATATTCGCGTTCTGTTCGGAGCATCGCGATATCGTCCTCCGTTCTACCATCTCCGGCAATCTTGGCGGCATATTGATAATAGCTGCGCACTTGCCCCAATAAATCTAGCGAAATATTTGTGCAAGCGATATCTGTTTCCAAGCTAGGCCCGTGTCCGCAAAGCTCGCCCATTCGTTGCCCGAGGATTAGCGAGTTGTCGGCGATGGTTAGGATGTAGTTATAGAGATTGTTCATTTTTAATTTCTTTGAAGTTGAATTCGAAGTCGAAGATGAATTCGAATTGCGCTTTTAATATAATTTTTTTAATATGGTTACAATAATCCTTATCAATTCGTCATTTTCCTTTTTTAAAGGACTCAAAGTTTCCTCACTATAAATCTTAGCCTTAGTTTGAATATTAAGATTTCTGAGACTCTCCCTTAATTCCTTTAAACATATTCTAAGTTTATTTGCTTTATCTTTATCAGTTCCAGCGCCCATTGCCTCACCAAAATTTAAAGCTGCAAAACAACTGGAACGTATTAATTGCTTAGCGAGATAATCAGAAGCAAACGTTGTGGGGGGCTTATCGTACAATCTTATAATTGCCGCAGCATAGTCTTCTAATCTCGAATCTAAATCATATCTTTTCAAAACTCGATTATTAACTATTAGACTTCACATTCATCTTCACATTCATCTTAATCTTCATCTTCCCCGTTACATATGCTTCACCTCATCTGGCAAATCATAAAACGTAGGGTGACGGTATATTTTATCTTTTGCGGGTTCAAACATTTCGGCGTTATGATCGGGGTTTGATGCCGTGATATTTTTTGATTCTACTACCCAGATGCTTACTCCTTCATTTCGGCGTGTGTAAACGTCACGAGCATTTTCAAGTGCCATATCGGCATCGGCAGCGTGAAGACTTCCAAAGTGACGATGTTCAAGACCATTCTTACTTCTTACGAAGACTTCCCAAAGAGGCCAGTTTTTTTTTTGATTAGACATGAGATTTTAGATTTGATACCCTTCGACTGTGCTCAGGGCAGGTTTAAGACTTAAGACCGCTTCGCTATAGGATTTAAGACATAAGACTTCTTGTTTTTGTCATACGTCTTATGTCCTACAGTCTTACGTCCTTTTTATTAACTTGATTTTGCTATTTTTCTTTCTTTATTCTTGTTTGCATAGGCCATTGCTGCATCACGTACCCATTCGCCACGTTCCCATGCACCAACTCGAGCTTTCATTCGTTCTTTGTTCATTGGACCATGTCCTTTTACAACTTGCCAGAACTCGTCCCAATCGATTTCACCAAAGTCGTAATGACCTCTTTCTTCATTCCATTTTAAATCTGGATCTGGCATTGTGATTCCAAGTATATCGGCTTGAGGTACGGTTTGATCTATAAACTGTTGACGTAATTCGTCATTGGTTTTTCTTTTCAGCTTCCACTTCATCGACTGTGCTGTATGAACAGACTCATCATCTGTTGGCCCAAACATCATTAAGCTTGGCCACCACCAACGGTTAAGTGCATCTTGAGCCATTGCCTTTTGTTCATCCGTTCCACGACAGAGCGTTAACATAATTTCATATCCTTGACGCTGATGGAAACTTTCTTCTTTACAAACTCTAACCATGGCTCGAGCATACGGTCCAAAAGAAGTGTTGCACAATGGAACTTGGTTGATAATTGCAGCTCCATCTACCAACCATCCAATAGCACCTATATCGGCCCATGTGATTGTAGGGTAATTAAATATGGAAGAATATTTTGCTTTTCCTGAATGGAGTTGTTCATACATTTCATCACGAGAAATACCTAGTGTTTCGCAAGCTGAATAGAGGTACAATCCATGGCCGGCTTCATCTTGAACTTTTGCTAACAAAGCCACCTTCCTTCTCAATGATGGAGCTCGGGTGATCCAATTTCCTTCAGGCAACATTCCAACAACTTCCGAGTGGGCGTGTTGGCTTATTTGTCGAATATGTGTCTGTCGGTATTTCTCCGGCATCCAATCTTTCGGTTCTATCTTTTCATCTCTCGCAATGCGAGCTTCGAAAATTTCTTCGAGATTCTTTATTTCTTTTTCGCTCATAATTCCTTCATATTATTAAGATCTCACAGGCATCTATAGCGTGTGAGGGCTTTGTATTTTAAACGTCGAAATCGACTTTAACTTTCTTTGTAATTGGCACAGACTGACAACTAAGCACTAAGTTTTGTCCAACTTCTTTTTCATCTAATGCGTAGTTAATTTTCATCTCGACTTCGCCTTCCATTATTTGACATTTACAAGTGCTACACACCCCTCCTTTACAGGCGAAAGGTAAATCGGCTCCTGCAGCGAGTGCGGCATCTAGGATATTATCGAAGTCTTTAGTCATTGTGAAAAGGAATTCCTTTCCTCCATCAACTATGGTTACTTCCACTCCTTCAACATTTTGTTTTGCTAGACGTTCTGCTCTCGCGATATCTTCTTCTGAAAGTCCAGTTACGAAAAGCTCAAAATGAATTAACTCTTTTGGCAATCCTGCTTTCACTAGATAGTCGCTCACATAGTTTACCATTTTTTCTGGACCACACAAAAACACTTCGCTTGTATCTGGAATATCAATAAAGTTCTTTGTCAAAACGTCCATTTTCTCATCGTCAAAGCGACCGTTGAACAGCTCGATATCTCTACGTTCTTTGGTAAGGAAATAGTATATTTCTAATCGACCAAAATATTTATTTCGAAGTTGCTCAAGTGTTTCCTTAAAGATAATGGATTTTGCTGTTCTATTTACATAAAACAACTTACAAGTAGAATTAGGCTCTAATGCGAGGTGAGTTTTAATCATTGATATTACTGGAGTAATTCCACTTCCAGCAGCAAAAAACAGATAGTTTTTTGGTTTATCTGGATTTGCGTCAACTCCAAAAGTCCCGCTCGGAATCATCACATCTAGCATATCTCCTGCTTTCAATTCCGAATTAACAAAATTTGAAAACTTTCCTTCAGCGATTGTTTTAACCGCCACTTGCCATTTATTGTCTAACGGACTTGAACACAAGCTATAGGAGCGTCGAATATCTTCTCCATTTATTTCTGCTCGCAAAGTGAGATGCTGACCTTGTCTAAAACGAAACTCTTCGGTTAGGTTTTCTGGAACTTCAAAAGTAATTAAAGTGCAATCTTTAGTTTCTTTATGAACGTTCTTAACTTTTAAGTTATGAAATTTTGCCACTTGTTTTTGTTGTTTAGGAATAACAAAACTAACGGTTGTTAGTTAGAATTGCAACTTTGATCTTTATTTACTTTTGTTTTTTAATGAATTACGGAATTCTTCATCTAGTTTTAGTACAATCTTTATGTTTAATGTGTTGTTGCGTTAGGGATAGTAGTGGAAAGCCCACAGCGACCCGATTTTTCATCGGGGAAGCGAGGACTTAGAACGGATAGCCCGACCCGCTTTTCGCGGGGAACGCCCAAATAGATATTTGTTTTTTATTGTCGTGTCCGACTAAGACTTAAGACCGCTCTGCTATTAGACGCAAGACACAAGACCTCACTCCTTAATAACTTGACAATCCAATTAATTTAATTAAACATTCTTTCTAGCTTTAAACCTTAGTGTTGAACATAACAACAAGGTTCCTCTTCATAAAATTGTTTTAAGTTCTCATTCTCTCTGGTTAAACAGGATTCTTAAAATATTTTAATCGGACAACAGTGATTTTTTGTCCACCATCCAATACTATGTAATTCCTTTTAGCAACACCGTTACCATATCTTTTTTGAGCACATTCACGTCTAACTTTCCTCGCTTTTCATACCATAAATGAAGTGTGCGTAATGTAGATAGAATTGAGAACAGAATCACTTCAGGATGGGCCGATCTAATTTCATTGGACTCTATGCCTGTTTTTATTAATTCCCTAAAATTATCTTCATATTCATCTCTCATTTTTATAAAGGCACTCAGATTATCTCCTTCCAAGTGCATCCAGTCGTTATTTAATGAGGCTAGTGCTTCGGAATGATTTAAAGTGATATCTATATGAAGTTCGATTAGGTTTTCCAGCTTTTTTAGTGTGCTTGATTGTTGGGAAATAACCTGATTCATTCCAGTTGTAAATTCTTGAGCCACTTCAAGAATGATATCGGCTAGAATTTCTTGTTTTCCACTAATGTGGTTATAAAGACTGGCGGCTTTGATATCCATTTCTGAAGCTATATCGCGCATAGTGATAGCACTATAGCCTCTTTTTCTAAACAGAGTAGCTGCCACTTTTACGATTTCGTCCTTTCGTGAAATTGTTTTCATTACTGCAATATAGCGAATATGTGGGAGGAATTATTAGCGAAAATTGTAATATTGTAGTTATAAAACAATACAGAAAATGGGGCTTTTAGATTTTTTATTTGGTAGTAGAAACAAGAAGATACAAGACTTTAAAAGTCGTGGCGCAATCATCCTCGATGTGAGAACTAAAAGCGAATATGAAAATGGAGCGATTCCAGGCTCAAAGAATATTCCTCTTCAGAGCATTAACTCTAAAATTTCAACTATTAAAAAATGGAATAAACCCATTATATGTTGCTGCGCAAGCGGAATGAGAAGTGGGAGTGCAGCAGGAATTCTTAGAAGTCAAGGCGTTGAAGCCATGAATGGTGGCGGATGGTTTAGCTTGAGTAAGAAGCTTTAGACCTGGAATAGAGAGTAGAGAATAGAGAGAATAGATGGCGCGTGAGAGGGTTTAATAATCGTCATTCAATTTTGATCTCAATCTCCTGTGGCCAGTATCAATCCTCTTTCGGGCAGGTTTCGATTTCAATTTCGATTTCTTATTGGATTTCTTCAGAGTTTAATCTGTTGTAGATCCTCTTCCTCTTCAACTACTGTTTGATTGTATTTCAAAGTCCAGCCCATGGAATTGGTTAGGATATAAATTTTAGACAGCTCTGCAATCAATCTGTTTTCGGCATTAGAGTGAAGTTCCGACTCTTTAATTTTATCATGCAGGAGCTTATCAACCCTTCTTTTAATCGTGTTATAATCTGACGCTTGAAACTTATTTAGGTAATCCTGTTGAACGTCATAATATTCAATATCAGGATAAATATTAAGTTCTGGTTCGGGAATTTTTGTGATAGTTACTGTTTTGTTGGCTTCGTCGATATGGGTTTCTATTTTACTTAGATCATAGGCAATCGTTGCCTTGGCATTCACAACTACTAAAGCTTTTTTCGTAGCATAGGTTAGTCCATAAAGCAAATCTTTACTTGCGTTGTAACTAAAAACCTGCGCATAGCTTCCTTCGGTAACGACGAGTTTTCCAACATTTTTCAACTCCTTTTGTATCAATGCAGAACTTGCCTCCAATGTAACTCTATCTTCCCTTTTATTTTCACAAAAACGAAAGGTGAACACTATAATTAGAGCAACAGTAATGCCCAAAAGGAATTTTTTCATAATTAGTTAATCATTTATGGAATTGAAAATTAGCGATTTTCAATCTAATAAAAAGGAATGCAAAGGAAATCTTTAAAGCACTTTCTCATATGCTCGCCGAGGACTTCCGCGAAAGTAAACTTCGCCGCAATAATGATATCCCATTGAGTTAAACAAGTGAAGCATGGCATCATTATCAAAATTAGTATCTGCCTTTATACTGTTTATTCCGCGGTCTTGTGCAAATTTTTCTATCTGAAGAAATAGTTCTTTTGCAAGACCTTTTCCTAAGAATTCTTTTGCAACCGCCAATCGATGGAAAACCACAAAATCACCATTGGTTAACCATTTTCCTTCAAGGTTGTTATATTCGGGTTCGTCATTAATAAGTATAGCGACATAACCCGCAGCTTGGTTGTTTACCTCCAAGACAAAACCTGCGTTTTTGGCAATATCGTTTTTTATTACTTCAGGATTGGGGTATCCGTCTTGCCATTGGTTGCTGCCGTCGGCTTTTCGACGGGTTATAGCAACTTTGAGAATTTGCCAGATGTTTGGGAGATCGGTAGAAGTAGCTTTTCTAAATATATATTGCATAAGATCAAAGTGTATAATTTTTTCTACAAACACGAATTTGATTATGAAAAGTTAACTTGTAAAAATTTGCAATTTAATATCTGCTGCAAAATAAAAAGTTATTTTTTCCAGTTAAAAAGACAACATAAAAAGAAATAAACATAAAGAAGCTGCAATATTGGGTAATTTAATCATAAAAAATATTAGTACTTTTATGTCTGAAATGGAAACACGTAGAAATCATAAAGCTCACAATTTAAATCTAGACTACTATAATGGAGTCTTGAGAGATAAATCACCTGAACAAATTATTGAATGGGCTCTTTATATTGCTGAAAGGCCCGTCATTACCAGTAATTTCAGGCCTTATGCCACAGTTCTTATCCACGCTTGTTCTCGACAGAAACCGGATATTCCGGTAATTTGGTGCGATACGGGATTCAATACCCAATCCACTTATACGCATATAAAAGAGGTAGTCAGGATGCTAAAGCTTAACCTTTATAAATATAAGCCCACTCTTTCTAAAGATTTTATCGGTTATTATTACGGTATTCCTTCACCCAACAATCGGTTGCATTCTCTGTTTTCAGAATTGGTAAAATTGGAGCCATTTCGAAGAGCTATGGAGGAACACAAACCCGATATTTGGTTTACCAATGTGAGACGCGGGCAAACAGAATTCAGAAACGGATTGGATATATTGAGTTATTCTAAAGAAGGAATATTAAAAGTAAGTCCTTTTTATTATGCAAATACGAAAGAATTATATACCTATACCCAAAAATATTCTTTACCCATAGAGTTCGATTATTTTGATCCAACCAAAGGAGAAGCAGATATGGAATGTGGGATGCAACTTATGTAAAATGCTTTCAAGTAAAGATTTAACTCCTCTCTTTAGCGACTCTAACTATCGTGCCTTGGCAGGCAGACTTTTTCGAGAAACACATTCAACTAAGTTGTGTTATAAAATCGTTAGATCAATTTCTAAAGATCATACTTCACCACAAACATTACAATCCGAGGCATCACTAAATACTGACTAGTAATGTTAAATTGATCACTAAAACTATCGTTATTCAGCGACTTTGTGTTTAGGATATTCGTGGCGCGAACTGAAAATTCCCAGGGGCTATCTCCGTTTTGATAATAGAGGTTGGCGTTTACGAAAGAATATCTATTCTTGATGGTTTTTTTGTCATTGGTGTAATTGTAAAAATCCCATTCACCAGTGAGTTCGAAATTTTTAAGAAAACGGGCATTTATATTGGCATAGGGTTTATGTGTAAAAAATGTCTGTTCCACTCCTCCATTGTCATAGTCGTTTTTCATAAACTGATATCCCACTTCAAAATTTGGAAAGCTCTTGAAATTGCTAAGGATACTTGCTGTGTAGTTTTGAGTAAAGCTTTGGCTTTCGCGAATTTCGTTGTTGACAGTATTATTCGTTTTGCTTAGAAATAAGTTAGCGTTCAGCCTAAATTGAATCTTCTTAATCCTTTTGCTAAAGCTCCCCATAGCTGAAAAAGTTTCATCAGGAAAATTGCTGTCAAAATTTGTAGGGCTACTCACTTGGTTGATTCCTGCCAAGGTAGTATTTGTTTTTACGGCATCAATTCTTCGAGTATAATTCAAATTCCCACCGATATTGGTGTAATTGAAAAGGTTAAAGCTGAAATAAGTCAAATTATAAGTATGGGAAAGTGAGTTTTCCAATTCTCTATTTCCTCGAAAAAGGCGGTTGTAATTATTGAAAACATAAGCTTGTGCGTAATTATTCACATCACTATATTCGGAGGTAATGGAATAATTAAATCGAAGATTTTCACTTTTCTTCAATTCAAACACTACATTCAAATCGGGCAGTAATCGCCAATCGTCTTGGGAAGAAGTGCTACCCAATTGTTCATTTTTAAGATTGTAATTGTGAAGCGTCAATCCAGGCGTAAAAATGAACTTTCCAGATTTCAACTTATAATGAAGCCCAAGAAAGATGTCAGAAAAAGTATAGGTTACGTCGTTGTTGAAATCGTCGGCTTCAAAATTATTCCGATTGCCATTATCTAAGATCTGAAATATGCTCGAGTTAAATTTCTGATTGCTATAGGTTGTTCCGAGCGTAAAATTCAAATTACTTACATTGTTGAGCACGTAGTAATAGTCTACTTTAGCATCTAGTTTATGACTTTTCACTTGCTTATCCTGATTGATACTATATCTATCTGCAGGCTCCAATGGATCGAACGTATCGGCATTGCTATTAAAAGGATCTGAAGGATTTATTTGTGTAAAAACTCCTCGAAAAGGAATAGAGTCCTGAACCGCCTGATAGAAAGGATCTTCATTTTGATATAGATGCTGCACTTGAGCGGCAAAAATATTTTTATCATTTAAGGTGAAATAAGCATTCGCATTTTGATTGATGGAAAACGGTCTGTTTTCTTTCACTTCTGCAATATCATTTTGATTCCCACCTACTATCGAAATTGTGGCATCGTCTTGACTTTGCTTTGATGCTTTTGCCAACACATCATAATCCAATTGGAAGTTCGCATTGGGTTTATATTTACTGCTCAATTTGAGCATACCAAGCTGATTCCTCTGTTCGGTTTCGGCTTGGGTGTTTTCGGTAATTCCTGTTAAAATATACTGACGGATGCTGTTGTTCACCATATCGGTTTTGTTGTCGCTTAGGATTGCGAAACCACTTAAATCCAATTTTTCGTTGACCACATAGCTGAAGTTTCCAGCGATGAATTTTGCATCGATTGCTTTCGCACGATCGTTTTGTGCCATGGCAAAACCGAGATCGCTATCGCGAATACTGAAACTGGTTCCGCCTCCGCGATTGAAATTTCTAAAGCCGCCCGTGAACCTGAAATAGTCTCGGAATGTAAAAGGCACTTCTCCTATATTATTAAAATCGGTGAGCAGGTTGATGCTATATTTCGGACTGTAATAAAAGAGTTTGGGATGCGCTAAATAGCGTCCTTTGTCATCGCCATACGTATCGGCAATTCCAGCGCCTGCAGTGACTTCCCCAAACCAGAAATTCTTTTTTCCTTCTTTGAGTTTGATGTTGATTGCCGTATTGTCCATATCGTTTCCAAGACCGCGCATTTGGTCCACTTGGTTGTAATTTCGAAGGACTTCCACTTTGTCCACGGCATTGGCTGGAATGTTTTTAGTGGCGAGTTTACTATCGCCGTCGAAGAAATCCTTGCCTTCAACCATCACTTTTTGGACGGTTTTTCCTTCTACTTGAATTTCGCCGTCGGCATTAATTTCGATACCCGGCATTTTCTTCATCAAATCGCCAAGCTTTCGCTCTTCTCCTGTTGAAAAACTATCGGCATTATAGATAATCGTATCTCCTTTTATGGTGACGGGCATTTCATAGACCAATTCCACGCCTTCCAACTGACTTTCTTCTGGAAAAAGAACAAAATCTACGTACATATTTTCTGCATCGGAAGGGACTACCACAGTTTTTACTTCTGTTTTAAAACCGAGGAAACTTGCGCGCAAAAGATAGGTATCTCCTTTAGGAAGATCGAGTTGAAAACGGCCTTCGTGGTTGGTGATACCGTATGATTCAGTATCTCCAGAAGATTGAATACTGGCGATGACATTGGCGAATTCCAATGGACTTCCGATGGAGTCTTTAATGGTTCCTCTTACTTTGATGCTTTGTGCTGAAAGCGAAAAGGAGAGGATTAATAAAAGGAAGGTAAAGGTTTTGTTCATGTTTGAATGTATAACTGCTTATGACATTAATTTTAATAGTTCTTGAATTTCAAAATCTTGCTTATTTTTTCTTGCAGAGGCCGCAGTGTTTTTCGTCGAGAGCGCAGAGAAATCTTTATCTCTTTGCGTGCTCTGCACTTACTCTGCGCCCTCTGCGTGAAACAGGTTTTCGATTTCTTTAAAATCCTCCGCCTCCACGTCGTCCGCCTCTGTTTTGGAAGTTTTCGCGCAACTCTTCGGTTTTTTCTTTCACAATTGTAATGTACTCCTCACGAGAAACTTTTTTCCCTTTTGTAGGTGGTTCAATTTTTTCCGCAGATTTTGGATTCATCACAATTTTAGAGCATAAAAGTGTTGTTCTATATACGTTCAGTTCTAAAATCAATCCAGGCAGACCTGCATATTCTCCGGGACCGTTGCTCACTGGAATTTGAGGTGTAAACCAAGCCGTCACTTCAATTTCTTCTGGGATTTCAATCAAATCCATCGGGTCTTGAACTTCGGTGGAATCGGATTTCACTTCGGTGTTTTCTTTTTTATTTTGTCCTTCGCGATTTCGTCTTGGCCGTGCCATACTGAAATCATTCGGATTTACCTTCTTCATTGCTGTTGCTTTGAAAACAATATATTCTCCGATTTGCTTCGACTCTTTCGACATTTGCCAATCTAGGTTTCTGATGGAATCTGTTACTAAAAATTGCTTTCCGAAGAATTCATTTTCCTCCAACAACACACCTGTTTTAAGGTTCTTGTATTGCGGACCCGGCGTAAAGCTTCCCATCATCATTCCAAAACCGCCGCCCATTGGATTTGCATCTAGTTTCTCTTCTTCTTTATAAATGGACTCATCTTTATTGAATGTGAGGATATAGGTTTTTTCGAGCATACTCTTCATGCGCTCGGCAATCATTTTTTTCATATCGTCGGTCAATTCGCGGTTGTTGCCAAAAGCATCGAGATCGACCGTAGTTTTCGATTCGTAAAAAGCTTGTCCGCTGAAATTCTGAGCGAAGCTTTGGAGGGAAAAAGCTAAAAGGAATATTGGGATGTAGATTTTCATAGGTATATTTTTGGTGAAAGATACGATTACTTAGATAAGACGACTAAACGGCAAATTTGTTACTCTGAAGAAAAAATCAATCCCTTCTTCTTTTTTGAGACTTGAAGTTTTCCATCATATCCTTGTTCTTTTCTTTGACGATGGCCTTAAATTCCTTTTGACTTACTTTTTTTCCTTTTTTTGGTGCTTTGATTTCAATTTTTTCTGCTGGATTTATAATAATCTTAGTGCAGAGAAATTTTAGGTTTCCATCTTGTACTTCTAAGATTAATCCGGGTAGACCATCGTATTTCATCGGTCCGTTTTTGACGGGAATTTGAGGTGTGTACCACGCGATGATTTCTTTTTTATCCTTCTCCTCTTTTATCCATTTTTCCTCAGAATCATCAGACTCTTCTAGCTCGGGCACATAGATAGCTTTAAAGCAAATGTAATCGCCAATAGTTTTACTTTCATTACTGAGTTGCCAATCACTATTTTCTAACTCGTCTTGAATCAAAAATAGTTTTCCGTACAGTTCTTTCGAATTTAAGTATTCGTTTTTGTGTAAATTTTTATAATGGATTTCGTCATCGCTCATAACAGACCTTGTTACAGATATCTGACCTTTAGTAGGCTCTGGTTTTTCAAGTTTAGGCAGTTTTTTAAACACTGATTCTTCTCGAGAAAATTCCAATTCATATTCATCTGTAAAAGGCTTTTTAAGTTGTTCCATCAACTCTACTAAAACTGGATTATTAAGTTCGTCCTCTTTTAATTCCATTTCATCTTTAGATTGATAAAACGAAGTATAAAACGCCCGACCCGTTATTTCTTGGGAAAATCCTTGGTAGACAAAAAGCATAACAATTATTGAAAGATATATTCTCATCGTGATAAATTATTTTATGTTTCTAATTAGTAGTGTCCGACTAAGATTTAAGACCGCTTCGCTAATAGACGTGAGATTTGAGACCACCTAATACATTGTCAGTCAAGCTGAAATGATTGAGTATACTTTCTAGATTTCAAGCCTTAGCGATAAGCATAATTGCAAGGTGTTTCTTAATACAATAGTCTTTAGCTCTTGTTCTCTCTGGTTAAATAGGGTTTTGTATTATTTTAATCGGACAACAATGGTTTCCATAAATTTGATGAAAGCTATTTAGTCAAATATAACTTTTTACAATCTTCTTACTAGGTGAAGCCTTGTCTTTTTCAAAAGATGGATTTTTGAAATCAGTTTAAAACATGGAAATTACTTAAAATCCATTTTTGTATCCCCTTTTCCAAGTATCTTCGCACAACCTGACTTTTTTTAAAAAATATGAAACCACTCTTTTATTTGTTATTTGGCCTTATTTTCCAGATTACTCTAGGACAGACAGTGGCATTAAAAACTTCCACACCTCTGGCAGCGGATCGATTCATAGGAATAGACAATTATAAATACACCTATTTTATAAAAGATCGCGTGCTTCATAAACAAGGAGAAGAGGGGAGTTTTAAGTATAATGCTTTGGAATTGGGCAGAATATCTTCTGTTGATATTATCAATCCTTTGAAGGTTGTGGTTTTTTTTCAGGATACAAATACCGTGGTGCTTCTAGATAATAAGTTGAATCAGATTGAGCGCATCAACTTCAATAATTTAAGTCAATTTTTAAACGTGGGTGCTGCTACAACGGCTGGCAGCAATAGTTTGTGGATTTTTAATTTAGACACACAGCAGTTGGAGATTTATAATTATAAATTGAAAATGCAAACTGTATCGTCACAGCCTTTTTCAGGAAAATGGATTTCACAAGCCAGCAATTTCAATTATTGTTTTGTTTTGACTGAAAAGAAATTAATGGCTTTCAATGTCTATGGAAGTCTTTTAAATGAAGCATTTACCGATGGCTACGAAAAGGTTGTTCAGCAAAATGAAAACCTTGTGGCATTAAAAGACAACTCTCTATATTATCTTTCAGACTTTGCGAAGCGCAATTTAAAGATGATGAAAGAGCCCCACAAATTGGAATTGCCTGAAATCACTATAAAGGACTTGCAGCTTAGCAATGATTTCCTTTATATTTATGACGGCAAAAATTTGCACACTTTTACATTAACCCTCCCTAAGAAAGAATAAATATGCACGTTGCGATTGCAGGAAACATTGGTTCCGGAAAAACTACTCTTACGCGATTATT
>Ga0209075_1002963_pt1 | contig 14491 bp, 10 predicted proteins | sample Stecom2011_FD_187523 | JGI IMG/M metagenome (GOLD analysis project Ga0209075, IMG submission 187523) | Agricultural soil microbial communities from Utah to study Nitrogen management - Steer compost 2011 (SPAdes) (version 2) | ecosystem: Environmental > Terrestrial > Soil > Agricultural land... | reverse complement strand
GAGCAGGTCGATCTGGGGCGCAAGGTTGCGATCAAAATCTTGAGTCTTCGGGTGCGCTCCCACGCGCTCGCGGAACACTCGGAGGATGTTGCAGATCTGGAGCTTATCGCGCGACGTTTTGAGCGCGAAGCGCGTATTATTTCGCAGCTAAATAGCGCGCAGACGATCACCATTTACGATTATGGGCGCACCGCCGAGGGGCTGCTCTATATGGTGATGGAGTATGTGGACGGGGTGGAGCTTGGCGAGGTGCCCGGGCCGATCGCACCGCGCCGGGCGCTCAAGATTTTGCGCCAGGTTTTGCAGAGCCTGCGCGAGGCGCATGCGCGCGATCTTTTGCACCGCGACCTCAAGCCCGCCAATATCATGGTCTACGAGCATTTCGGGCAAAAAGATCAGGTCAAATTGCTCGATTTTGGCATCGCCAAGGCCATCGGGGATGTGGCCAACGGGGGCGGGACGGACTTGACCGCGTCGGACTCGCTGGTCGGCACGCCGCGCTATATGTCGCCCGAGCAGATCCGCGGCCACGAGATGGGGCCAGCTTCCGATATCTATAGCCTGGGGCTGGTGGTCTACGAATTGCTGATGGGCACCAAGGCGATCACCAATACCGATAGCATTGAGATTCTGGCGAAGCATTTGTCGGGGGAGTCTTTCCGGATTCCGCGCGACGATATCTTTCATCCGCAGCTGGTCCGCCTGGTCAATAAGATGCTCTGCAAGGACCTCGACGGGCGTTATCGCTCGACCGCCGAAGTCCTTGCGGACCTCGATCAGGTCGAGCAACTCAGCGGGGATTTGCGCCTGAGCGGTCCACCCAGGTTGGGCATTGTGGAGCCTTTCGAGGACGATCGCTCGCTCGTCGAGCTTGAGGAAAGTTTTATCGAGGCGATCGAGCCGGGATTTGTTGAGGCCATCGATGCTTTTGAGTTTGAGATGGAGCCCGACCGGCAGCGCGGCTCCCGGCGCGCGCTCGCCCTGGCTATATTATTGGTGGTTGTGCTGGTTGGGGCTGGGGTGGCGCTATGGCCGAGCGAAGAGCCTGCGGGTGATTCGCAAGTTATTGAACTTGCACAAAACCCTGCAGAGGCCGCCGAGCACGTCGATGAGGCCGTGGAAAAGCCTATCCCGGTGGTCACGCTGATTCGCACGCGCCCGAGCGGGGCGAGCGTGTGGGCGGGGGAGCGGCTGATGGGCATGGCGCCGGTGCAATTTGACTCGGAGCAATACGCGTTTCCGCTGACGGTGCGGGCAACTTCCGGCGAGCATAGCATCGAGAAAACCCTGGCCACGCCAGGCGGTGAGATCTGGTTGGATATTCCGGTGCCCAAAGACGTCGCCAAATCCGACGAGGTCGCGGCGGATGAGCGCTCACACGTACCTGCAAAAAAGAGCGCGCCAAATCATCCGACGGCGCCGCAAAAAGCAGCGCCCCCAAAGCCACCCGTCGCCGCGAAACCCTCGCCCCCCAAAGCCCCGGCAAAGACCGAGGCCGATACCCTCAAGTATTTGCCGCTGGAGTAGACGGTGCAATCTGTGCCGCCGAGCCGATTCGAAAAAGGATGTGTTATGATGGGTTTAAAGGCGTCAAATATGATGAGGAAATATCTGTCCAGCGGACTGATGGTCGCGCTATTGCTCATCTTCTCGGCGGGCGCTGCCGGCGCCCAGGAGTCAACGGATGGGGAGAAGGCCAAAGCCTATTATGATCAGGGGGTTAACGCTTTTTTTAAAAAGAATTATTCGCAGGCGATTACTTATTTTCAGCGCGCCAACGCCCTGGATCCCGACCCGGTGGTGCTCTATAATATTTCGCTTGCCCAGTCGAAGTTGGGTAATGCCGAGGACGCGCTCGTCGCCAGCTTAAAGGCCGAGCAGATGGGCGGGCTGCCCGAGGATACGGCGCTCAAAAACACGGCGCGCATCCGCGCTTATGAGCGAATCGTGCGGGCGCGAAGCGCCGCCAATGCGCGCGGCGCGCGCGCGCAGGGCACGCTGAATAAAAATCTGAAGACCCTGCCTGCCGATGCGTCCGATTCGACGATGGGCGCGCTGGGTTGGGTCGGCGTGGGCACCGCCGGCGCGGGGGCGGCGGCATTATTCGGCAGCGGGGTGGTGAGTTTATTGCTGCGCGCCGATTTCGATGATTATGAGCGCTTCCGCACCAACGGCGAATACGAGCGCGCGCGCGCCATGCAGGATAAAATCGACGAGCGTCAATTTTTCGGCAAGCTCATGCTCTACTCGGGCGTGGGTCTGGTGGCCCTGGGCGGCACGCTTTGGGCGGTGGATTATTTTGGAGAATCCGAGACCCAGACCACCGCCATGCCCGCTCTGGGCGCAGCGGTGAGCCCGGACGGGGCCCATGTGCAGGCGCAGTGGCGCTTCTAACTTAAATATTGGGGGCAAATCGCGTATTCTGGCGAAAGTGGCGTTTTAAATTCGAATCGTTTAAGGCTGTCATCGCTGGGTTTCTGTATGTGTATGCAAGGATCTCAAACGATGCATCATCAAGCTTTGTGGGCCAAACCACGGCTGCGCGCTCTTCGTTTAGCGTTACGCGTTGTGTTGCTCGCCGCGCTCGGCGCGCCTGGGTGTGCGCTCTATGAGGACACGGTGCCGCTCGGACCAAAGGCGGTCTTTGTCGAAGTTGAGCCCGCCATCCTCGACCTGGGTGTGGGCGAAGCTCAGCAGCTGTCGGCGATCGTTTACGCCGAAGATGATGAGGTATTGAGCGGGCGCAAGTTGGCGTGGTTGAGCCTGGATGAGGGGGTCGCCGCGGTGAGCGAAAGCGGGGCGATCACGGGGGTGAGCCCGGGCGTTGCGCGCATCCGCGCCGAGACGGGGGGGATCGTGGGCACCGCCGAAGTGCATGTATTTTATCCGGTTGTCAGCGTCGAGATTCGGGTCGATGACACCGTGCTTTTCCCCGGCGAACGGGTGAAGGCGCAGGCGAGCGCATATAATATAAATGGGGAGTTGCTCGGCGATCGCGAGGTCATTTGGACGGTCCAGGATACCACGATCGCCCAGGTAGACGCCGACGGTTTTGTCACGGCGCTGGCGGTCGGCAGCACCGAACTCACGGCGCGCGCCGAGGGCGTGAGCCACAGCGTGCCCATCGAGGTGGTTCAATGGCAACAGGTCAGCGCCGGCCTCCACTATAGTTGCGCAGTACTCTCCAATGGAAAGGCCTATTGCTGGGGCCAAAATAGCAATCACGGCATTCTCGGAAATGGCAGCGTCGACTCGGGGGCGGGTTGGCCGGAGTTCAATCATGACGCCGACGCCGACACGCCCACCGAGGTCAGCGGCGATATCATCTTCGCGTCCGTGACGGCCGGCCTCTTTCATACCTGTGGGCTAACGCCCGATGGCCAGGCCTATTGCTGGGGCTATGCGCTCAATGGCCAGCTAGGAAATGCCGGCATTGCGCCGAGCGCCACGCCGGTGGCGGTCAGCGGCGAGAATCGATTCAGCGATATTCAGCTGGGCAGCTTTCATACCTGTGCGCTGGCGACCTCCAAAAATATCTATTGTTGGGGCGTCAATGATGACAATCAACTGGGCCTTGGCGCGGGGGCTACGACCTTTTATTTCGAGCCTCAACAGGTGCCCGATGACCAGTTTATCGCCCTGGCAGTCGGCAGCAATCATGGCTGCGCCATCAGCGAGCAGGGGCCCACCTATTGCTGGGGAAATAACGACTTTGGCCAACTGGGCGATGGCACTCGCCTGAATCGAAACGCGCTGGTGGAAGTTGAAACCTACGAGGTGTTCGTGAAACTTGCGGCCGGGTCGAATTATACCTGCGGGCTCACCGAGCAAGGCGAGGTCTATTGCTGGGGCGAGGGACGAAACGCGGCATTGGGCACCGGGACGACGTACGACCGCCTTAGCCCCAGGCGCATCAACGGGGGGCAAACCTTCGTGGACCTCGACGCTAATTGGACGTCCACCTGCGGCATCGACGCCGCCGGCGCCGTATATTGCTGGGGCTCAAACGACCAGGGGCATCTTGGAAATGGCGTGGCCAATCCGACCGAACGCTCTCCGGTGCTCGTCTCGGGCGGCTATCAGTGGCGTGATTTCTCGCTGGGGGTGGAGCATAGCTGCGGGCTTGCCATTGGGGAAGCCGGTCTATTTTGCTGGGGCGATAATGACCTGGGCCAGATGGGTAACGGCTCTTTTCAAGACTATGTGACCGAGCCCACCGCCGTTGCGAATCCCTAGCGCAGCGATCTTCTTTCGCAAACCGCTTGATGCAGGTAGTTGGGTGACTTATAATGTTTTTTTCGCGAACGCCTAGGTTATTTATTTTCTGCACAAATGAATGAGGATCTTCAATGAGGTGCGTCCAGTCTGCGTTCGCCATTATCTTTGTCCTGGTCGCTCTTTTCGGCGCGTCTTCCTGTGCACTTTATGAGGAGCTCGAGCCACTGGGGCCAAATCCCAATGAGACGGACGCGCACAGCGACCTCGAAGCCGATGGGGCAAGTGATATAGAGGATGCGTGGGGCCCCGACGCGGACACCGATACAGTCTCTGACACGACTTCGGACGCAGAGTCTGATGCAGACTTGGATACGACTTCGGACGCGGATGCCGAGATTGAATCCGACGCGGAGCTGGACACGACTTCGGACGCGGATGCCGAGACTGAATCCGACGCGGAGCTGGACACGACTTCGGATGCGGATGCCGAGACTGAATCCGACGCGGAGCTGGACACGACTTCGGATGCGGATGCCGATGTCGAATCCGACGCGGATTCCGAGATTACGATCGGCGTTGAGCCCGCCCGGGCGATGCTATTTGCCGGGGAGCAGGCTCAATTCGACGCAACGCTCCTGGACGCGATGAGTCAGGAGGTCAGCGGCGTCTCCGTCACCTGGTCGGTCGCCGACACCTCGGTCGCCACGGTCGATACCAACGGGTTGGTCACGGCGGTGGCAATTGGCAGCACCGAAGTCACGGCGAGTGCCGCCGGCACCAGCGCGAGCAGCAGCATTGAGGTGCTCCGATGGGCTCAGATCAGCGTGGGCAATCAGTTTAGCTGCGGGGTCTTGTCGAATGGTGACGCGTATTGCTGGGGGCGAAATAATACCGGCGGCATCCTCGGAAACGGCACCATCGATTCCAGTCTCGATAATAGTAACTTAAATGGCGATGCCGACACGTCCCTGCCGACCGCGCTGCATGGCGGCATTGAGTTTGCCTCGCTGACCGCGGGCATCAATCATAGCTGCGGATTAACACGCACCGGCAAAGCCTATTGTTGGGGGCTGGGCGGAGCGGGGCATCTTGGCCAGGGGACCTTCGAGCATAGCGCCGTGCCGGTAGCGGTCAGCGGCGCGTATCAATTCAGCGAAATCAAGGTCGGCGCCAATCATACCTGCGCGATTTCGCTCTCCAACGACCTCTATTGCTGGGGCTATAATGGGGACGGCCAGATCGGGCAGCAAAGTGGGACCTCGTCCTCCACGCCCCGGCAGGTGCTCGGGCATAAGTTTGTCTCGGTGGCGGTGGGCGTGAGTCATAGCTGTGCGGTGAGCCAGGCCGGGCCGACCTACTGTTGGGGACTGGGCAACCAGGGGCAACTTGGCGACGGGTCCGGCTCCAGCGGTGCCCAGCTGGTGCAAGTCGATACCGGCGAGGAGTTTGTGGCGCTGTCGGCGGGCTATGACTTCACCTGCGGGATTAACGCGCTCGGCGAGGTCTTTTGCTGGGGAGACAATGGCTACGCGGCGCTGGGTGATGGCACGACCGTCAATCGTTTCCGCCCGGTGCGCGCCGACCCCGGGCATACCTATGTGAAAATCTTCACCGGCACCTCCTCAACCTGCGCGCTGGATAGCAATCAGGACCTCTTTTGCTGGGGCTTTAACGGGCAGGGCAATTTCGGGATTGGCGGGCCCAGTCCCAGCGAGGCGTCGCGCGTGCTCGTCTCGGGCGGCTATCAGTGGCGCGACTTCTCCCACGGCCTGCAGCATGCCTGCGGACTCGCCGACGGGATGGCCGAGGCGCTGTGCTGGGGTGATAATGATAATGGCCAGGCGGGGAATGGTTCGATTTCGAATTATGTCTCGATCCCCACCGTGGTGTCGCAACCCTCATTTTAGTGAATCTGGCCACCTGCGCCAGGATTATGATATTTATGGCTTGATTCGATTGCATTTGATTTATTCGACGGGCTAAACGCGCTCGTTTTTTATCACCTTATACGCGGGAAAATGAAGATGAATTATGCCAATGATTGGGCGCCGAACCCCGAGCCGAGCGCGAATCCCTATGCCGCGCCGGTTTCGATGATCGATGATGATTATGGCGCCGAGTATAAACCCTGGGCCCACCGCGCGCTGGCCACGCGCCTGCAGCGTTTGGCGGCGAATATGGTCGACGGGGGCACGTATCTGGGCGTGGTCCTCCCGTGGATTATTGCGATGGTTCTTGCGGAAACAGCGGGCGGCCAGGGGGCGGTGTTTTACGGCATGATCGCCATCGGATTGGTCCTGTTTCTGGGACTTGTCACCTATAATTTGATGCGCCTGCACGCGCACCAGCAAACGATCGGCAAACAGGTCGTGGGGATCCAGATCATCCGCGCCGACCTGCAAACGCCGGTGACGCTGGGGCGCATTATCGGGCTTCGCATTCTCCCGATTTCCCTGCTTGGCGCGATCCCGTTCGTCGGCGGACTGATCGGCCTGGCCGATCCGGTGATGATCTTCCAGGAGTCGCAGCAGTGCTTGCACGATATGATTGCCGACACCAACGTGGTGGTCTTTGAGGCGTAAATATTTTCTGATGCATGCTTTGGGCGATATTTAAATGACCGACTTCTCCCGCACGAGCCCATGAGCCAACTCGACACCATTGAGACCATCGAGACGCCCGAAGGGGTCGAATTCGACGTGTATCTGGCCGGGCCGCTTGCGCGCATTCTGGCCGCGGCGCTCGACCTGATTATTCGCGGGCTGGTCTACGCGGTGCTGGCAGTGCCCGCCGGGATTCTGGGCGATTTCGGCCTGGGTTTGATGTTGGTGGCGATCTTTGTCATCGAGTGGGGCTATCCGATCTTTTTCGAGCTTTATAAAGATGGCAGCACCCCGGGAAAAAAGGTGCTCGGGTTGCGCGCCCTGAACGCCGATGGCACGCCCATCGGGTGGAAGGGGTCGATTTTGCGCAATCTGTTGCGCAGCGCGGATTTTTTGCCCTTTGGCTACGCGCTGGGGATAATCACCATGGCCTGCACCGGGCGCTTTCAACGCCTGGGGGATCTGGCCGGCGGCACCGTGGTTTGCTACCGGCGCGCCCACCACCCGGTGGGGCAACGCCTGCCCGATGCCATCCCGGTGAGCACCGGAATTCGCTTGCAGTGGGAGGAGCAGCGCGCAATCGTGCGCTTCGCCGAGCGCAGCAGGGCGACCGGGTTTTCGCGAAACGCCGAGTTGGCCCGTCTTCTCGACGACCTCACCGGCACCCAGAGCGCCACCGTCGCCATCGCCCACCTGCAGGGCTTGGCCCAGTGGATCACCAAGGGACGCTAAGATGCAATCAATTACCCAACCAGGCGTCTCATGAGTCAGGCGAGTTTTGTGGCCAAAAATGAATCGACCTGGCAGCGCTTTGAGGCGCTGCTTGAGGACCTCGATTCGCCGCATCCGGTGCTCGTCGCCAATGACTTCCCCGAACTGTATCGGGCCTTGTGCCAGCACCTGTCGATCGCGCGCCACCGCGGCTATAGCGCCCAGGTGATCGACCGGCTCAACCCGCTGGTTGAGCGCGGGCATGCCATGCTTTACGGGTCGCGAACCGGCGGGTGGCACCCGATTCTGCAATATTTGGGCGGCGGTTTTGCCCGGGATGTGCGCCGTGACTGGCGCCTGGTCCTGGCGGCCGGGTTGATTTTTTATGGCCCCTTTCTGGCGATGATGCTCTGGCTTTATTTCGAGCCGCAGTGGGCCTATCACGTGCTCGGCGACGAGATGGCCACCCAGATGGAGGCGATGTATGCCAATAGCGAGGCGACGCGCGCGGCGCGCGAATCCGACTCCAATTTCATGATGTTTGGCTATTATATCTATAATAATATCGGCATCGCGCTGCGCACCTTTGGCGCGGGCGCCGTGCTGGGGCTGGGGTCGATCTTTGCGCTCTTCTACAACGGCGTGGTGCTCGGGACGGTCTCTATTCACCTGAGCAACCTGGGGTTGGCCGAGAACTTCTGGACCTTCGTGATCGGCCACGGCTCCTTTGAGCTCAACGCGATCGTTTTGGCCGGGGCGGCCGGGCTCAAACTTGGGTGCGCGCCGCTTTGGCCCGGGCGAAAATCGCGGATTCGCGCGCTTCGCGACACCGCGCACGACTCATTGGGGCTGGTCGCCGGGTTCTTCGGGATGTTGGTCATCGCCGCATTTATCGAGGCCTTCTGGTCGGCCAAACCGATGCCGAGCGAAATCAAATATGCGGTGGGCGCGGGGCTGTGGATTCTGGTCTTTGGGTATTTTATTTTCGCGGGGCGGCGCACCAGGCGCGTCGGCGCAGATGAGCGCGGCGCGCAGGGAGGGGCGGATGGATCTCGATAAGATCGCCGTACGCCTGCGCCCGCGCACACCCTATGAGGCGGTCGACCTCGGTTTTGTCCTGGTGCGCGAATTCTGGCGCCCGCTGCTTATGGGGTGGCTGGCCGGGGCGCTGCCTTTTTTCGTGGGCGCCGCGCTGATTATGTGGCTCACGCCGCTATTTTGGCTGCCACTTTTTGCGCTCTGGTGGCTAAAACCCCTCTTCGATCGCATCGCGCTTTTTGTGCTCAGCCGCGGCTTCTTTGGGGATCTTCCCCCGATGAATCGCACGCTGGGATATGCGCTGCGCGGGTGGCGCACCTGGGCGACGCTCTCCGATATCACCTGGCGGCGCTTTAATCCGATGCGAAGCGTCGCGATGCCGGTGCGCGAGTTGGAGCAGTTGCGCGGGGGGGCCGCGCGCGAGCGGCTTAACTTGCTGTGTCGCCGCGAGGTGCGCCTGCCCGGGATAATGCTCGCCGCGGTTGGTTTTTGTGTGGAATGGGTGCTGCTGATTGCGTCCGTACTTCTGCTGATCATGGTGATCCCGGATGCCTCGGGCATCCGAGTGGGCGACCAACTCGTCTGGCTTTTTGAGGGGTGGGGCGCGTCGCCGTTTATAAAAATCTATATCCTGGCGATGTATTTTATTTGCATGGTGGCGGTCGAAACCATCTATGTTGCCGGCGGTCTGGGACTTTATATCAACCGGCGCGTCGGCCTGGAAGGCTGGGATATTGAGCTGACCTTCCGGCGCCTCGCCCGCCGACTTCGCCAGCGAAGCCGCGCGCTGAGCCGCGCGGCGATCATTTTATGGACGGGCGCAGCTCTTTTTTTGAGCGCGAATATCACGCCGGGGCACGCACAGCCCAACCCGGCTGAAGTCGCCGGCGCTGACAGGGGCGCCGACCTGGACCAGGCGCCCGCGCCCGCAGACGACTTCGACGCGCAGCACCACATCGCCGAGATCCTCAAGGACCCGATCTTCGGCCATGATAAGACCGAAAAACGCTGGCAGATACGCGAGGACCTCTTCGACGACAAGACGCAAAAAGACGACAGTCACCTGCCGAATTCGCTTCTGGGCGCCGTTGCCTTCGGCGCCGAGATCCTTATCTGGATAATAGTGGCGCTCAGCATCATTTTCGCGCTCTATTTTCTGGTCAAATACCTCAAGCCCCATGAGGCTTCGCGGCCAGAATCTGCGCCCGATATGATTGCGCCGCCGGTTTATGAGGCGGTCGAGCCGGTGCGCCATATCGCCTTGCCCGACGATATCGTGGCGGCTGCGATGGCGGCCTGGCAGCGCGGCGAGCATACCGAAAGCCTCAGCCTATTATACCGCGGGACCATCCGCGGGCTCGCCCGGGGCTATCGCATCGAGGTTGCCCCGAGCATGACCGCGCGCCAGTCGATTCAAATGGTGCGCGAGGCCGGCGGCCCGGTCGAATTTATCGGCGAATTGGCCGCCGCCTGGACCCAGCTTGTCTACGCCGGGCGCACGATCGCCGACGAAGATGCCGCACGATTATTTGCCTCCTGGAAAGACCATTTTAGCGCCGCCGAGCGCCCGGCCACCAAGTCGACCTCGCCCGGCACCCCGGAGGCACCATGAAGAATACCCGGGCATTCTGGGTCTTCGTGCCGGGCATCTTGCTCCTGGCGCTCGGTGTCGTGCTCTTCCTGGTGCTTTTTGAGCGCGTCGATCAAACCGTGCGCGAATTTCCCTCCGAGGAGGCGCGCCGAAACACGTATCTGGCCCTGGAGCGCCTGGCGCGCGCGGCCGATTTCGACAGTCGAACCCACGCGTATCTCGACTATCCCGACACCTACGGCGTCGTCTTTTTGGCCGACTCGTCGACGCGCCCCACGCCCGAAAAAGTCCTGGATTGGGCCTATTGGGTCGAAGAACAGGGCGGCCATCTCATCCTCTCCGTGCCCGATAATGAGCGAAATGAAGTGACCGCGCCGCTGCTTGCGCGCCTCGGATTTCGCTATCCCGGCGCGGACCTGGCGAGCGACGCGAATGCGCCCATATGGCCGCAGGATATTCCTATAATTCGCTACCAAATCAACGGCGGCGACGCCGCCGGACAGGAGAAAGACGCGCCCGTCAAAGACGCGCCCGCGCCGTCCACCACCCTCGCCGGGTGGGTCGCCGAAGACGCCGATTGGCTCGCCATCAACCACGCTGGCGAGGTGATCGCGGCCACCCGAAACGCCGGATGGGGGCGCGTCACGCTACTTCGCAGCGCCTTCTATTTTCATAATGAAAATATCGAAAAAGGCCAGCACGCCACCCTCGCGCTGGACCTCGCCAGGTTGGACCGAAAAGGGGCGCATACCGAGGTTGCGATCGAGGAAGGGCCGGTGCTCTCCACGGTGCTTTATGGGGAGCGCCAGTCCTGGATGGCCTATGTTTTCCGATTCACCTGGCCGGCGCTGGTCACGCTATTTTTGATCTTGCTCTTCGCGCTTGGGCGCGGGCGGCGCCGCTTTGGCCCGATGCTTGCCGATCCTGCGCAGAGGCGACGAAGCCGATTGGAGCATATCGAGGCGGTCGGGCGCTTTTTGTGGGAGCGCGACGCCTCCATTGACCTCATTCTGGCCACCCAGCGCGGGCTTTTGCGCGAGTTGGAGCGCCGAAACCCGCAACTTCGCAGCGCCACCCCGGCGACCCGCTGGGCGATCATCGCCCAGCTTTTGGGCATCGAGGTCGACGAAGCGCGCTATCTTTTTAAAATCCCGTCCGCTGAGCGCCACAGCGAGCGATTTATCGCCCAGATTCGCACCCTTGAGAGCTATAGGAGACAATTATGAGCCAGTCCGATACGCCGTCGATCCCGGCACCTGGCGAGGTGAAACCCGTCGCCCCAAAGCCGGCGATCCCCGCGCCCAATACAGCCCCAACGCCCGCCCCGCCTCAGCCCCAGGGCGGGCTGGATATGCCGCGGATCAGCGCGCTGCTCGCGCAGGTGCGCGGCGAGATTGGCCGGGCGGTGGTGGGCCAGGATGAGGTTATTGGGCAGATCTTATCCGCATTTTTGGCCGGCGGTCACGTTCTGGTCGAAGGCGTGCCGGGGCTGGGCAAAACCCTGCTGGTGCTTGCGCTCTCGCGCACGTTTGGCGGCCAATTCAGTCGGGTGCAATTCACCCCGGACCTGATGCCCTCCGACGTCACCGGCCACGCGATATATCACGCGACCTCGGGCGATTTCCGCGTGCGAAAGGGCCCGGTTTTTACCAATCTTTTATTGGCCGACGAGATCAACCGCGCCCCGGCCAAAACCCAGGCCGCGCTGCTCGAAGTGATGCAGGAGCGCCAGGTGAGCATCGAAGGGACCTCCTACCAGCTTGACGCCCCATTCATGACGCTGGCCACCCAGAACCCCATCGAGCAAGACGGCACCTACCCGCTGCCCGAAGCTCAGCTGGACCGCTTTCTCTTCAAGATCGAGATGGATTACCCCGGCGAGGCGCACGAATTCGACATCGTCGAGGCGGTGACCGGCGGGCGCGTGGGGGATTCGTTTAAGCTCGACGCCGTCCAGCAGGTGATGACGCTGGAGCAAGCGCGCGCCCTGCAGAATCTATGCGCCCAGGTGCGCGCCGACCGGCGCGCGGTGGAGTACGCGGTGCGCATCACCCGTGCCACGCGCCAGTGGCCGGGCATTCGCGCTGGCGCCGGGCCGCGCGGGGCGATCTCGATGGTGCGCGCGGCGCGCGCCATGGCTCTTTTGGACGGGCGCGATTTTGTCACCCCCGACGACCTCAAAGACTGCGCGCTGCCGTGTCTTCGCCACCGCATCATGCTTACCCCCGAGGTTGAGATCGACGGCATTGCGCCCGACGAGCTCCTCCAGGATATCCTCAATAAAGTAGAGGTCCCCCGGACGTGATTGCGACCTCCCGACTATTCTGGCTCCTGGGGGGCTTGAGCGCGTGGGGCCTGGTGGCGGGCATCTTCTCGCTGGCCCTGCCGATCTGGATCGGCGCGCTGGTGATATTGATGCTCTTCGTTGCGGCCGAGTGCGTGTGGCTGGGGCGCTGCGAATTGCCCGATGTCGCGCGCGAATTGCCCGACTCGGTGGCCCTTGGCGTGTGGAGCGATGTGGTGGTGCGCCTGCGCTCCAATCACTCCCAGACCCTGAAGATGCAGGTCTTTGACAAACCACCATCCACATGTCGCACGCGCGGGTTGCCGCTGAGCGTCGCGCTCGACCCCGAGATGCGCGTGCGCCTGTCCTATCAGATTCACGCCACCCGGCGCGGGCGCGCGGCGTTTTCGCCCCCCGATATTCGCATCCTGGGTCCGCTGGGACTGATGACGCGCCAGGTCGAGCACGGCCCGGCCCAGGCGTTTCGGGTGCTTCCCAACTTCAAGGCTGTCAGCCGCTTCGTCCTGCTCGCCGCGGCGAATCGCGTCGGGAATCTCGGCGTTCGAAGGCTTCGCCGGCGCGGCAGCGGCATGGAGTTTTCGCATCTTCGCGATTATCGCGAAGGCGATCTCGGCCGGCAAATCGACTGGAAGGCCAGCGCCCGGCGAAATAAAATCACCGCGCGTGAATACGAAGATGAGCGCAACCAGCAGATTGTCTTCATGCTCGATTGCGGCCGGCGTATGCGCGCCCAGGACGGGGATCTTTCGCATTTCGACCACTGCCTCAACGCGACCCTTTTGCTCACGCATGTGGCGCTCAAGCAGGGTGACTCGGCCGCGCTTTCGACCTTCGGCGGCCCGCAATTATGGGTCCCGCGCCAGAAGGGCCCCGCTGGCATGACCGCCATGCTGGAGAAGATCTACGACCTGGAGACCACCACCGCGCCCAGCGACTATAGCCTGGCCGCCCGCCGCCTCAGCGCCCTGCAACGGCGCCGCTCACTGGTCGTTCTTTTGAGCAATCTCTATGACCAGGATAACGACGAATTGCTCGGAGCGGTCGCCCTGCTGCGCCAGCGCCACGTCGTCCTGGTCGTCAGCCTGCGCGAGGCCGTGGTCGACCAGAGTATCGCCCAGCCCGTCGACGACTTCGACGCCGCCCTGCAGGTTGCCAGCGGCCACCAATACCTGGCCAACCGCGAGCGCACCCACCAGGCGCTGAGCGCGCGAGGGGTCCTGTTGCTCGACACGCGCCCCGACGAACTCTCGGTCGAATTGGTCAATAAATACCTGGCGATCAAGGGCTCGGGGCTTCTGTGACATGCGCCTCCTCACCCGGCTATAGAGGTCCCGGTTCGCGTAGATCCCGGGGGCTTCCTGCTTTTCGAAGGCTCCTTTTCTCTCAAACGTCTTCAGCTTTATGTAGGCCCCTCATTTTTGTGTGTTCACCCCCGGCTACAGAGGTCCTGCTACGCAGGAAGACGCTGCGGCTGCGCCTTCGCTCATTAACAACTTCCGATCAACGACGCCGTTGCCTTTAATGAGCGAAGCGACGTGTGGTGGAGCGCAGCGGAACCACACCTCTGTCGCCGGGGGTGACTGCACAGAAATCCAGAAGTCATTGAAAGGCAAAGACTTCTCGAAACGCCAAATACCTTTGCAAAGCAGGGAGTCCCCGGTTCGCATAGGTCCGGGGACTCCCTGCTTGACGAAGGCTCCGAATCTCTCAAACATCTGTTGCTTTATGGAGGCCCCTCATTTTCGAGAAGTCGCCCCCGGCGACAGAGGTCCTGCTTAATATAGGCCCGGGGACTCCCTGCTTGACGAAGGCTCCGAATCTCTCAAACATCTGTTGCTTTATGGAGGCCCCTCATTTTCGAGAAGTCGCCCCCGGCGACAGAGGTCCTGCTTCGCAGGACGGCGCTGCGGCTGCGCCTTCGCTCATTAACAACTTCCGATCAACGACGCCGTTGCCGTTAATGAGCGAAGCGACGTGTGGTGGAGCGCAGCGGAACCACACCTCTGTGGCCGGGGGTGACTGCAC
>Ga0209075_1002960_pt1 | contig 14506 bp, 13 predicted proteins | sample Stecom2011_FD_187523 | JGI IMG/M metagenome (GOLD analysis project Ga0209075, IMG submission 187523) | Agricultural soil microbial communities from Utah to study Nitrogen management - Steer compost 2011 (SPAdes) (version 2) | ecosystem: Environmental > Terrestrial > Soil > Agricultural land... | reverse complement strand
AAATGGGGGTTGCCCTGGGCGGCACGATGTGTGGGGCAGCCTCTTGCACGGCGTTGACCGGTTCGGGCGGGATGCTGCGTCCGGCCCGAACCGGCTTGGTGTGGAGAAGATTTGTGCTTGGTTGCCAATGGCAGGCGCTTAGCAAACCCCCGCGTAAACCCTCGCCCAATCGGGCGGGGATACAAGCGGGAGCCGCGCAGCGGTTCTAATCAGGTGTAGCCTGACTCTGCACATACTCCCTCAGTGTTTCGATAGTTGCCCCACCGGCACTACAGGCAAAGTAGGAGCGCGACCAGAGCGCTGCACTTTTGCTTTGCCGAGGTATGTGGGTATTAAGTATTCGTATCCGGCGTGATGAAACCGATTTCAGGTTGTTCACCATCACGCTGATCGCCAGCTTCGGCGGATAGGCGATCAGCAGGTGGACGTGATCTGCTTCGCCATCCATTTCCAGCAATTCACACTCCAGTTTTTCGCAAGCAGACTCAAACGCTTCGCGTAGCTGCTCAATCATATAACCATCGAACAACTTACGGCGGTACTTGGTGGTAAACACCAGATGTACTATCAGCTTGGTCACGCTGTGACGTTTACGTAGATAGTCGGAAAGCGGTTTTCTATTTTGTACACTCACTTGAAATATGTCCTATATAGGCTTATAGTGTAGGTAGTTTAAGCATGAGGGGTGAAATATGCTATACCAGTTCAAGATCAATGGAGTCTCCAACTCAGGCAAGCCCAAGGTTGATTTCTATTGTGCGCACTGTGGCCTCATTGATCTTTATATGGATGGCTACCTGTATGCGGCCAAACTATCGACTAACCCTCGTGAAGATGTTGAAGCTGCTTGTAAAGAGTTTCTCGACCGTATCAACTGTGGTGACATCAACCTATTCATAAATCCAAAAACAGCAGTCAAGCTAAAGCGTGAACTGTGTCTCTGCGATCCGAATGTGGTTGCCCTTGAGCACATAAGAGGCGTTAAACGAGCACAGGCTATCTTGCGGGCAGGATTGGAGCAGTCAGGGCGATAATGCTAAAAGCCACAAAAGTACGTATTTACCCAACGCCTGAGCAAGCTGATTTTTTAAATCAGCAGTTTGGTGCTGTCCGTTTTGCGTACAACAAGGCTTTGCACATCATCAGTACTCAGTACAAGCGCCACGGCTTAAAGCTGAAGGCCAAGAAAGACCTCAAGCCGCTGCTTGCAGTGGCTAAGAAGTCTCGCAAATACCACTGGCTAAAGGCATTTGACTCGATTGCGCTACAGCAAGCGTGCATCAATCTCGATAAAGCCTTCCAAGCCTTCTTTGATCCAAAGCTCCCAGCGCGTTACCCGAAGTTCAAGCGTAAGCATGGGAAGCAGTCCAGTTACCACTGTATGAGCGTCAGCGTGGGTGACAACTGGATCAAAGTGCCGAAGATGAAACCGATTAAGGCACGGGTTCACCGGGAGCTGGACGGAAAGCTCAAGAGCATAACTCTGTCGCGCACGGTAACAGGGAAATACTACGCCTCGCTGTTGATCGAAGATGGTGTAGAAGCGCCCGTGCCAATGCGGACTGTTGATACAGTGCTGGGTGTCGATATGGGGCTTACCCATCTTGCTATCGACTCAGAAGGCAACAAGATAGCGAACCCACGCTTCCTGAAACGTGCTGCCACAAACCTTCGACGCAAGCAAAAAGCCCTGTCTCGCTGCCAGAAAGGCAGCAAAGGTCGTGCGAAGGCGCGGCTGAAACTGGCCAAGGCGCATGAGCGTCTAGCGAACGCCCGTGCTGATTTCCAGCACAACCTGTCCCGACAACTCATTGACGAAAACCAAGCGGTGGCGGTCGAGACACTGAAAGTAAAAAACCTGCTGAAGAACCGGAAGCTAGCGAAGCACATCGCAGACGCAAGCTGGTTCGGCCTGATTCAGAAGCTGGAGTACAAGGCTAAGGCACAGGGTAAATATCTGGTCAAAGTCGACCAGTGGTTTGCCAGCTCCAAGACCTGCTCCTGCTGCGCCCACAAGGTAGACTCCTTGCCCCTAAAAGTGCGTAACTGGTCTTGCCCAGTCTGCCATACGGAGCATGACCGCGACATTAATGCCGCGATCAACATCCGCCAGCAGGGGGTTATTAAACTACGAGCCGAAGGACTGTCGGTTCCTGCCAATGGAGGCTTGCGTAAGCCCGGTCACGCACCGGCAGCGGCCTGAGAAGTTGGAAGCCTCGCCCGAGGGGCGGGGAGCAGTCACAGCATGATTTTCACCGCCGACTGACTGGGGTCGCGAAACTGGTTGGCAGCGCTGAGTTGCTTCAGGTAGTCCTGCCACAGCTGTTCTTGCTGGCTGCCGAGCCGGAACAGGTAATCCCAGGTGTAAAGGCCAGTGTCGTGACCGTCATCAAAAGTCAGCTTGAGGGCATAGTTGCCGGCGGCCTGTACATTGGTCAGGCGGACAAACTGTTTGCCGCTTTGCAGCACGGGGTTGCCGTGACCCTGTACTTCGGCTGAAGGCGAAAGCACACGCAAAAACTCGGCAGGCAGGGTGAATTTGTCGCCGTTGGCATAGCCAAGCTCCAGCTGGTTATCGGCGGTGTTCAGGCGGATTTTGCTCGGAATGCGCATGATTGACCTGTCTGTTCTAGTCATAAGCCTGTTGAACTCTAACACAATTAAAGCGGGGCACTATGGAGATGGGTGTGGTGTGCCGCTAATCCGCATGTTTCATCTGTACCTGCATGTGGTGAAATATGCAGGCTCAAGGTGTTAAAGAAGGTGGGTGTTAAAGTGGCCAGGTATATTTCTTGAGCGCACCTGGCCACTTTGTCGCCATTTGTGTTCGGTAAAAGCCGTGTCGCTGGAAGCATGAACGCTCCTGCACCAGCGGCTTTAGCCACGTCTGCTGCGCGCCCGGGCTTTGGTCGCGGCTAGCGCTGCTGGTGCAAAAGCAAAGTGCCAGCCCTGTGCCTTCAGTGAAGCTGCTACAGGATATAGCGGGACAGGTCTTCATCCTTGGCCAGCTCGCCCAGGTGCTTGTCCACATAGGCCGCATCGATTTGCACCGGCTGGCTTGTGCCGTCTCCGGCGCTGAAGGACAGCTCTTCCAGCAGGCGCTCAAGCAAGGTGTGCAGACGGCGGGCACCGATGTTTTCGGTTTTCTCATTGACCTGCCAGGCGATTTCGGCGATGCGCTGGATGCCGTCATCGGTGAAGGCGAGGTCTTGGCCCTCGGTAGCCAGCAGGGCCACATATTGTTCGGTCAGTGAGGCCTGGGGCTCCTTGAGGATACGCTGGAAGTCATCCGGAGTCAGGGCTTTCAGCTCGACGCGAATGGGTAGACGGCCTTGCAGCTCGGGCACCAGGTCGCTGGGCTTGCTCAGATGGAAAGCGCCGGAGGCAATGAACAGGATGTGGTCGGTTTTGACCATGCCCAGTTTGGTGTTGACGGTGCAGCCTTCGATCAGTGGCAGCAGGTCACGCTGAACACCCTCACGGGATACATCGGCACCCCCCGTGTTGCCACGCTTGGCGATTTTGTCGATTTCGTCAATAAAGACAATGCCGTTTTGCTCTACCGCTTCCAGGGCGCGGGCTTTTAGCTCTTCCTCATTGACCAGGCGTGCGGCTTCTTCGTCGCGGATTTGCTTGAAGGCATCGGCAACGCGCATTTTACGGCTTTTTTTGCGATCCTTGTGCATGCCGGAAAACAGGCTTTGCAGCTGGCTGGTCATTTCTTCCATGCCGGGTGGCGCCATGATTTCTACCCCTATGGGGGCTTCTGCCACTTCGATGTCGATTTCTTTGTCGTCCAGCTGTCCTTCGCGCAGGCGTTTGCGAAACAGCTGACGGGTGGCATTGTCCTCACCGCGAGATTCTTCTTCAAAGCCGCTGCGTGCGGCAGGTAGCAGGGCATCGAGAATACGCTCTTCGGCAGCGTCTTCGGCGCGGTGTTGAAGCTTTTGTACTTCCTGTTCGCGCAGCATCTTGACCGAGGCATCGGCCAGGTCGCGGATGATGGATTCGACATCGCGACCGACGTAGCCGACCTCTGTGAATTTGGTTGCTTCCACCTTGATGAAGGGCGCATTGGCCAAACGGGCCAGGCGACGGGCAATTTCAGTCTTGCCGACGCCAGTCGGGCCAATCATCAGGATGTTTTTCGGAGTGACTTCGATGCGCAGCTCTTCGGGCAGCTGCATGCGGCGCCAGCGGTTGCGCAGGGCGATGGCAACGGCGCGTTTGGCCTCATCCTGGCCGATGATGTGGCGGTTGAGTTCGTGGACAATTTCACGGGGTGTCATGGACATGGAAGATCTCCGTCGGTGGCTGGCCTGGGGCAGCCACAAATGTCTGGTTCCTGTTTTTGTCGCCACAGAAGTGGCTCGCACAGTGTGTATGAGCGGCTGCAGCCGCGATCGGTATTGCCTGGTTTCTGTTTTTGTCGCCACTAAAGTGGCTTGCACAGAAGCTAATGGCTCCTCCAGCAGCCTCAAAGAGGCGTATGAAGCGGCTTTTACAGTAGCTTATGCGGCGGGCCTGGTAATGGATGCTGTCAGGCCGCTCCGGGTCAGGTTTCACTGTCCTGCTCTTCGATAGTCAGGTTCTGGTTGGTAAATACGCAGATTGAGCCGGCAATGTGAAGGGCCTTTTCGGTTATTTCGCGAGCGCTCAGCTCGGTATTTTCCAGCAGGGCCATGGCTGCGGCCTGGGCATAGGCGCCGCCAGAGCCCATGGCGATTAGGCCGTGCTCGGGATCAACCACGTCGCCATTACCAGTAATGATCAGGGAGGCGTCCTTGTTGGCGACTGCCAGCATGGCTTCAAGCCGGCTCAGGCTGCGATCGGTGCGCCAGTCTTTGGCCAGTTCAACCGCGGCGCGGACCAGATGGCCCTGGTGTTTTTCCAGTTGGCCTTCAAAACGTTCGAACAGGGTAAAGGCATCAGCGGTGGCACCGGCGAAGCCGGCCAGTACTTCGCCTTTATACAGGCGACGCACTTTTTTGGCGTTGCCTTTCATAACGGTGTTGCCCAGGGATACCTGGCCATCACCCCCCATAACGACTTTGCCGTTGCGACGGATGGATACGATTGTAGTCAAGAGTGTGTCTCCGGCTGTTTGGACGGTATCAGCAGGAGTTGGGGGCAGACTCTGTGAAATTCAAGGGGGAGGAAGGACTGGCCATGGCAGTTGCCGGACAGGTCTTGTGGATGCCTCTGCGTCCAGCGCTGCCTGTGTTGAGGTGAAGCTTTCCAGCCATAGCTGTTATCTGGCCACAGCGAAGCATGACCAGAGAGGTTGTAGGCTGCTGGATGCCACAGCTTGACTGGGCTGCAAGCGGGCTGGAGCGGCATAGATAACCTGGAACAGTTTTTACAGGGGCAAGCAGGCGGTGTTGAGCCCTGCCAGCTCTAGAAGAGAGCCTGGGCTATGAGCGGTACAGGTACTGTGCTTGTGCAGGTGTTGTTACCGGGTCAAACGGGGTAACAACCTGATGCGGGAGCAGGCGGATATCTGTATTTTTATCGCGCACTCAATGGAACAGCATAAGTCCCGTCAGTTGGCGGAAAGGCCCGTCGGTGACGGGCGCGTTTATATCCGTGCCTTGCGCTGTTGCAGCAGCAGGTTGTTGAAGCCGTTTTGTGACAGCTGGGTTTGTGCCCGGTTAAGCTGTTCGCGGCTGGCGAAAGGGCCTACCAATACGCGGTACCAGGTTTTGTTGGCAACCTGTCCGGGTTCGATATGCACATTCTGGCCGGTCAACAGCAGGCGGGCACGTACGGCCTCAGCCTTTTCACGCTCGGGAAAGGAGCCAGCCTGCAGATAAAACTGGGTGACTTCTTTGCGTGGCGGAGCCGGCGGTGGCTGCTTGCCGTCAAGCAAGGCCTGGGCGCGTGCTGCAGAAGCTTTGCGCTGAGCTTCTGCCTCCTTGGCGCTGGGCGGTGGCGGTGCTTTTTCCGGCAGGGCATCGGGCGGCACTATGACTTCAGACTCGGGCAGCAGCGTGTAAAATTCGTATTTTGGCTTGTTGTCTGCAGTTGAAGGCTGTGGTTTGGCAGCAGGCTTGCTGGCCGCAGGCTGGGCGGTTTCACGTTTGATGTTGTCTTTGCCAGGCTCCAGCTTCAACAGGGACATCAGCAGAATTCCCAGCACCAGCCCGCAGGTGATCCAGACCAGCGGGCTGACTGGCTTGCGGGGTGGCTCTTGATAGCGGGTTGCGCCGCGCCTGGGTGCGGCCTTTTTGCGTGCTGCCATGGTTACATGCGCTCCAGGGTCTTGATGCCGAGCAAATCCAGCCCGCGGCGCAGTGTGCGTCCGGCCAGGGCAGCCAGGCGCAGACGGCTGTTGCGGGTTTCTTCCTGTTCGGCAGCCAAAATTGGGCATTGTTCATAAAAGCTGGAGAACAGGCCAGCCAGTTCATACAGGTATGTGCACAGGCTATGTGGCGTACCCTTGTCGGCGAGGTTGCCCAGGACTTCGCTAAAGCGTGCCAGGGCGGCGGCCAGATCTTGTTCGGCCGGCTCTTGCAGCTGAATGCTGCCGGGCAGGCTGTCATCCATGGACTGCTCCAGGCGACGGAAAATGCTGGCCACTCTGGTGTAGGCATAGAGCATGTAGGGCGCAGTGTTGCCCTCGAAACTGAGCATCAGATCGAAGTTGAAGCTGTAGTCGCTGGCGCGGTGCTTGCTCAGGTCGGCGTACTTGACCGCGCCAATGCCGACTGTCCGGGCAATGTGTTTTAGTTCGGTTTCGTCCAGGTCCGGGTTCTTTTCTTTGACCAGCGTGTAGGCGCGCTGCTCGGCTTCATCAAGCAGGTCGATCAGCTTGACGGTACCACCATCACGGGTACGGAACGGACGGCCATCGGCACCGTTCATGGTGCCGAAGCCCATGTGTTCCAGCTGCATGTTGTCGTCAGCAAAACCGGCCAGACGAGCTGCAGCAAAAGTCATCTGAAAGTGTAACGCCTGGCGCTGGTCGACAAAATACAGCACGCGATCAGCTTTCAGTTCGGTGTGGCGGTAGTTCACTGCAGCCAGGTCGGTGGTGGCATAGAGGTACCCGCCATCGGCCTTTTGGACGATCAGCGGCAGGGGGGCATTTTCGCTGTTTTTGAACTGCTCCATGAAGATGCACTGGGCGCCCTGGTCTTCTGTGAGCAGGCCTTTTTTCTGCAGGGTGGCAATGATGCCGGGCAGTGCCTCGTTGTAAGCACTTTCACCGCGCACATCATTCATGTCCAGTTTGACACCCAGACGGTCATAGACTTCCTGGCAGTGGCTCAGGGAAATTTCGTTGAAGTTGCGCCACAGGCGCAGACAGGTTTCTTCACCGGCCTGCAGCTGGACCACCAGTTCGCGGGCGCGGTTGGCAAAGTCTTCGCTTTCGTCAAAACGCTCTTTGGCCTGACGGTAGAACTCTTCCAGATCGGATAATCCCTGTTGCTGTGCTGCCGGGTTCTCTTCAAGGTAAGCCAGCAGCATGCCAAACTGGGTGCCCCAGTCACCAACGTGGTTTTGGCGGATCACCTTGTGGCCAAGAAATTCTAATACCCGCGCCACGGCATCGCCGATGATGGTGGAGCGCAGATGGCCGACGTGCATTTCCTTGGCCAGATTGGGTGAGGACAGGTCGACCACTATGGTTTGCAGCGGATCGGCAGCGGGTACACCCAGTTTGCTGTCGTCCAGGGCTGCATCCAGACGCTGTGCCAGTGCGGCATGGTTCTGGTAGAAGTTGAGAAAACCCGGGCCGGCAATTTCTACCTTGCTGACCTGCGTGTCTGCTGGCAGTGCGGCCTGGATTTTTTCTGCCAGATCGCGAGGCTTTATACCGGCGGATTTGGCCAGCACCATGGCGATGTTGCTGGCGAAGTCACCATGGGCCTTGTCGCGGGCGTTCTCCACCTGAATAGTGGGCTGCAGGTCGGCGGGCAATATGCCGTCGGCGACAAGCTGCTGCAGGGCGGAGTGTACAAGCTGGCGAATGTGGTCTTTCATGATGCTTCCGTTGGCGGGGTGACTGGTCAGAAAATAGCCGCCTATTATCGGCCTTTGTCCGGTATGGCTCAAGGGGCTGCCAAAAAGGGGCGGACCGGCAAGCAAGGCGGATCTATAAAGGGACCAGGACATGTGTTGAAAAGTGATTAATGAACTTAACCCCTTATATGCTTACTTTTTGTGTGCACCTTTGGGCAGCTGGACGGTCATGCTTTCCGAGTAGGTGTCGTGCCAGGTGGCTTTGTTTTTGCTCCACAGCTGCCACCAGAAACCCAGCCCCAGGCACAGCCAGGAAAAAATCGCGATGACGAAGCGCAGTAGCGCCTGCATCAGGCTGATGCGGCTGCCATCGGCGTTCTGTACGCGGAGGTTCCAGGCTTGCATACCCAGTGTCTGGCCGCTGTGGGTCCAGAATTTGGCGAAGAAAGCAAACAGGCTGAGCAGTACCAGGCTGGCCAGCACAGGGTCGTGATCCAGAGCGCCACTTTCGGCCAGCGCCTTGAGACGGTCGGCACCATGGATCAGGCGCAAGATACCTTGCTGATAAATCCAGGTCACCACCATGACCAGTGCGGTGCACAGCATGAAATCGTAAAACATGGCGGCAAAGCGGCGGATCAGGCTGGCACGGGGGAATTGTCCCTGGGGTTGGAGCATCGTTCTGGACATGAAAACCTCGTAACGGAAAGCCGCCTGATTCTAGCTGTCCGACAGAAAAATGCCCAGTACAAATAAAAAAGCCCCTGACATGGAGGGGCTTTGCGGGGCAGCAGGTGATCAGCTGATGGCTTGTACCTTGTCTGCCTGCATGCCTTTCTGGCCTTCCACCGCTTCGAAAGTAACTTGTTGGCCTTCTTTCAGGGTTTTAAAGCCGGTGCCTTCAATGGCGCGGAAGTGGACGAACAGGTCAGGGCCGTTTTCCTGGGTAATGAAGCCGAAGCCTTTTTCATCGTTGAACCACTTGACGGTACCGGTCTGGCGTGTGGACATAATGTGCATCCTTTGTATCTATCAATGAAAACCTGCGCAAAAGCGCTTTGCTACTGGTTGCCAAGAAGCAGTCGAGCAGGGAAGGCTTTGCACTCGCTCTGTGCTCCGGTTTGGAGCAGCCGGAGTGGCTGGCAATGGATGTGCAAGCTTCCGGTGAGCGGTTTTGGTACCTGTGATAAAGCCGGGCTTTGCTACAAATACTCAAACAACCAGTGCGCCAGGTCTTGATTCAACAGCGACCCATGCAAACTCAGTGGTCAGTCACTTTACGTGATGATTAGTGGAAAACCAACTGGCCTGCTTGCGACCAAGGGCTAATCCACAGTGTTAAACCTGTGTGGGTTGATATAGGTCAAGAGTGCTCCAGCCTTTAAAAGGCACCCGCAGGTGCCTTTCATTGTGCAGCAGATCAGTTGGCTTTCTTGCGGATCTCCTTGGGCAGACTTTCTTCTGCTTCCTTGATCTGACGCTGCATTTCGCGGTCGGCCTGGGTGCGCACGGGTGGCCGCTCAAGGCGGTTGTCTTTGCCCAGCAGACCAAAACTGACCTTGTTAAGCCATGAGCGTGAGGCAGCTTCTTTGTAGTCCGGGTTGAAGCTGTCGCGGCGGGCCTGTTTTTTGCTGCGTTTCTTGGCACGAGTGGTCAGGCTGGGGTGCTCCGGGTAGTTTGCTTGCAGGGTTGCCAGGCTGTCGTCGGCCAGGTCGTCCATGCCCAGGATGCGGTAACTTTGTACCATGATGGCCAGACCGTCGGGTACCGCAGGCGTGCCCTGGAAGTTTTCTACAATATAGCGGCCACGGTTGAGGGCGGCCACATAGGCTTTGCGCTTGATGTAATAGCGGGCAGCATGCACCTCGTAGTCAGCCAGCAGGTTGCGTGCGTAGATCATGCGCTGCTTGGCGTCTGGTGCGTACTGGCTGTTGGGATAGCGCTGGATCAGGCGTGCGAACTCATTGTAGGAGTCACGGGTGGCGCCTGGATCACGCTGGGTCATGTCCAGTGGCAGGAAACGGGCAAGAATACCGCGATCCTGCTCGAATGCTGCCAGGCCCCTCATGTAGTAGGCATAGTCAGCATTTTCATGCTGGGGGTGCAGACGCACAAAACGGTCAGCCGTGGCGTTGACTGCCTCATAGTCACGGTTTTTGTAGTGGGCGTACATGAGCTCCAGTTGCGACTGTTCGGCATAGCGGCCAAAGGGGTAACGTGACTCCAGGGCCTGCAGCTTGCGGATCGCAGCCGAGTAGTTGTTCTTGTTGAGGTCGGTCTGAGCCTGTTCGTAGAGCTCGCGTTCGCTGAGATTTTCATCGACGACCTTCTTGCCCGAGCAGGCAGCCAGGAAACTGAATAAAGCCAGAAAAAACAGATGCTGTACGCGCATGATTGGGTATCGCCTAAGTATGGAAAGCTGGACGGGGCAAAAGCCTGCTGCCACCGTACGTGCCTGTGCAAAAAAACGGCAGGGCAGCAGCAGTTTGACCGCTGCCCTGTTATAGTTGTTTCCCCCGCAGGGTATGCGGGGAGTGAGTGCATTTAACCATAACCTGCTTGCAGAAACCAAAGGATTCGCACCCGCCCAGTCGCGACAGTGACTGTGCTGGCGCAGGCAAGGAAACAGAAAGCTTATGTCGATTGCTATAGAACAGATTGAACTGGAGGCCAGGGTACCGGATGAGCTGGGTGGCCAGCGGCTGGACCAGGTGGCGGCACAGATGTTTGATGACTTTTCCCGTTCGCGGCTCACCGGCTGGATTCGTGATGGCAGCCTGACCGCAGACGGACAGCAGCTGCGTCCACGGGACATTGTCTATGGTGGCGCCCTGTTGCAGTTAAAGGCCGAGCAGGAAGCACAGGGCGAGTGGCTGGCACAGGATATTCCGCTGAATATCATTTATGAAGACGAGCACCTGCTGGTGCTTGACAAACCGGCCGGGCTGGTCGTGCACCCGGCTGCCGGCCATGCCAGTGGCACTTTGCTCAATGGCCTGCTGCACCATGTGCCGCAGGTGCGTGATATTCCCCGTGCCGGCATTGTGCACCGGCTCGACAAGGACACCTCCGGCATTATGGTGGTGGCCAAGAGCCTGCTGGCGCATACCCGGCTGGTTGAGCAGCTGCAGGCGCGCAGTGTGGGGCGTACTTACGAGGCCGTTGTCTGTGGTGTAGTGACCTCTGGTGGCACCATAGATGCGCCGATTGGCCGTCACCCGCAGCAACGTCAAAAAATGGCGGTCAACGAGGGCGGCAAACAGGCGATCAGTCATTTTCGGGTGGTGCAGCGTTTTCGCAGCTATACCCATGTGCGGGTGCAGCTGGAAACTGGCCGTACTCACCAGATTCGCGTACACATGGCTCACGAGGGGTTCCCGCTGGTGGGGGATCCCCAATATGGTGGACGCTTTCGGATTCCGCCCGCTGCCAGCCCGACACTGGTTGATGCGTTGAAAGGCTTTCCGCGTCAGGCGTTGCATGCCTGGAAGCTGGAGCTGGACCACCCGGCCACGGGTGAGCGTTGCAGCTGGCAGGCAAACCGGCCTGAAGACATGGATTGGTTGCTGCATCTGCTTGAGCAGGATGCAGAGGATTTCGGTGCATGACTGCTCCCTTTGACTTGATAGTGCCGGACTGGCCGGCCCCCGCGAACGTTCGCGCCTGCGTAACAACGCGTGCGCGCGGTGACAGCCTTGCACCTTTTGAATGTTTTAATTTGGGTGACCATGTTGGCGATAATGACCGGCAGGTACAGGCCAATCGAGATGTGCTGGAGCAGCAGCTGGAGTGTTCGCCAGTCTGGCTTGAACAGGTGCATGGCGCCACAGTGGTTGAGGCCAGCCCCGGTACGCTGGCTACGGCTGATGCCAGCTGGAGCGCTGCTCCGGGTGTGGCCTGCAGCATTCTGACGGCAGACTGTTTGCCAGTGCTGTTTACTGACCGGGACGGCACCCGGGTAGCTGCGGCCCATGCTGGCTGGCGCAGTCTGGCGGGTGGCGTACTGGAAAACACCCTGGTTGCGATGCAGGTGGACCCAAGGCAGCTGCTGGTCTGGCTGGGGCCAGCGATAGGCTCTGAGGTATATGAGGTAGGGCCCGAAGTGCGCCAGGCGTTTACTGCACAGCATGCAGAGGCTGCAAGGGCTTTTGTGCCTTCAGGCCGCTCCGGCCACTGGTTGGCTGACCTGTACGAGCTGGCACGTATCCGGCTGGCTGCGGCTGGTGTCGTCGCCGTATATGGCGGCGGCTTTTGTACACTCACCGACTCGCGCTTTTATTCCTACCGCCGCCAGGCTGTCACCGGACGCATGGCCAGCCTGATATGGTTGACAGCCCCGGCTAACCTGTAATTTGTGTTTTCATAGCCCTATACACCCGCCTTATTTATGAGCACTGAAAAACACGGTCCAGCGTCGCTGGACCTTTGCTTGTACAAGTGACTTATCCTGCACGGGCGACTTCAGTTGCGACCCTACCCATACCCCGGCAGTCGGCTTGCTGCTAAAGCTCTCTGTGCTCTCTAGCAAAGGGTGTTACCGGTGACGCTTTGTGTTACCAAAGGAAACTCTTGCTGTGTTCTCAGGCCCAAGGTTTACCCTGCAAGCAGCTGTCTGTATTGCATATCCACAGAAATAACCTGCCCTTGAGCCCGATCAAGTAACGTGACTGGAATTGACTTACTGGTCATATACTTTTGTGGCACAGTAGCTGCATCAAACTACTGCTAAAGTGTTGCTTAAGTGAGCAGGGCTGCCATGAGTAGAAGCCTTGCCCATTGCTTCAACACCCCGGCCTGCATACCAGGCAGGGAGATATAACCAAAAAAATAAACGTTCGGAGTAGCATGATGATGACGACCCGCAAGCAGATCTGGCAGTTGGCCCGGTTGCCACTGGCCGTAAGCCTGGCTTCCGTGCTGGCAGCGCCGGCCATGGCAATCAACTTCAATATCGGGGAAATTGAAGGCTCTTTTGACAGCTCACTGTCAGTTGGTGCCAGCTGGTCCACTGCGTCCAGAGACAAAAAATTTATTGGTAACGCCAACGGCGGTACCGGCTATACCCAGACGGGTGACGATGGCCGGCTGAACTTCAAAAAAGGCGACAGTTTCTCGAAAATTTTCAAAGGTTTGCACGACCTGGAGCTGCGCTACAAAGACAGCGGTCTGTTTGTACGTGGCAAGTACTGGTATGACTTCAAGCTGCAGGACCAGAACCTGCGCCACCCTGATCCACAAAAGCGCAGCATCAGCAACAAGGGCCGCAAAGAAGGGGCTAAGGCCCGTGGTGCGGAAATCCTCGATGCCTTCCTGTTCCATAACTACATGATTGGCGATCAGCCGGGTACTGTGCGTCTGGGTAAGCAAGTTGTGAGCTGGGGTGAAAGCACCTTCATCATGAACTCCATCAACTCGATCAACCCGATTGATGTGTCCGCCTTCCGCCGTCCCGGTGCCGAGCTGAAAGAAGGCCTGATTCCGGTCAACATGTTCTATGTTTCCCAGAGCATCACCGATCGTTTATCAGCTGAGGCTTTCTACCAGCTGAGCTGGAAGCAGACTGTGGTGGATAACTGTGGCACCTTCTTCTCCAGCGCCGATGTGGCGGCGGATGGGTGTAATGATGGTTATCATATTTTGAATAAACAGTTAACCCAAGGGGTGGTTTTACCAAACCTAGCGGCGCTTGAGACTCTTGGGCTTGGCTTGCAGGCCTCACAAGAGGGATTGATGATCCCGCGGGGTAAAGATAAGAAACCGGGAGATAGTGGCCAGTGGGGTATGGCATTGCGCTGGATGGGTGATAACACCGAATATGGCGCTTACTTTATGAATTATCACAGTCGAATGCCGTTCCTGAGTACGCAGAATGCTGATCAAGCAACTTTTATGGGAGCGCTTGGTACTGGGGGGATCCATCCGCTAGCTCCTGCTGCGGTATTGGTTGGGCGTGGACAGTATTTTATGGATTATCCAGAGGATATTCGCTTATATGGACTTAGCTTCTCAACCACTTTGCCGACAGGAACAGCTTGGCAGGGAGAGATTAGTTATCGTCCTAATGCCCCTGTGCAGATCAATACACAAGATATGACGTTGAAGTTAGCGGCTGGGGTTACAGACCTTCCTACAGGCGGCATAACCATGGCTGAGTACTTGGGGCGTGCAGGGATGCTAAATCGTGGCTATAACCGTAAAGAAATTACTCAACTGCAAACCACATTGACGCATTTCTTTGACCAGGTACTAGGTGCAGAGCGTGCCACAGTGGTGGGTGAAATTGGCTATGTACATGTAGGTGGTTTGGAAAGCAAATACAAAACGGCTTACGGTCGTGATCCGATCTTTGGCTCACCTGACAGCATTATTCCCGACAATCCGAGCGCGCGTGCGGTTTATGGAAGAAAGGGGTTTGTCACCAAAAACTCCTGGGGCTATCGCGTGCGCGGCCAGCTGGATTACAGTGACGTGTTTGCCGGTGTCAACCTGAAGCCCAACATGGCGTTCTCACATGACGTGAAAGGCTATGGTCCGAACGGCT
>Ga0209075_1002959_pt1 | contig 14512 bp, 13 predicted proteins | sample Stecom2011_FD_187523 | JGI IMG/M metagenome (GOLD analysis project Ga0209075, IMG submission 187523) | Agricultural soil microbial communities from Utah to study Nitrogen management - Steer compost 2011 (SPAdes) (version 2) | ecosystem: Environmental > Terrestrial > Soil > Agricultural land... | reverse complement strand
AATCGCATAACTGAGTGCAGAGGCTTTATAAGCGACAACCATGGGCTTTTTAAACAGCATAGCCTCAAGTGCCGTTGTACCCGATGCAAGCAATACGGCATCAGCGGCTGCCATGGCTAAATGGGACTGGCCATCCAGTACGTGTACCGGCAAATTAGGGAACTGCTGTAAAATCGTATGAATCTGTTCTTTTCTTGCAGCATTCGCTGCAGGCAACAAAAACACACTGTTGGCTTGTTGCGGCAATTGTTCTGCCACTTGCAAAAAGAGCCCAGCCATCTTCGCAACTTCACCAGCACGTGAGCCTGGCATCAAGCAGAGAACAGTTTTATCGGCATCAATCGCTAAGGCTTTGCGGGCTGCTTGCGTATCGGTTTGCATAGCAATTTCATCCGCTAATGGATGGCCGACAAAACACACCGGCACGGCATGTTGCTGATAAAAAGCGGCCTCAAACGGCAGCAGAGTCAGCATTAAATCCACCGATTTTTTGATGCCTTTAATACGCCCTTGTCGCCAAGCCCAAACCGATGGAGAAACATAATGCACAGAAGGAATGCCGTGCTGCTTAACAAAGCGCTCAATATTTAAATTAAAGTCTGGCGAATCGATACCAATAAACACATCCACTTGTTGCTCTAGGCAATACTGCTTGATGCGTTTACGAATGCGTAGTAATTCAGGTAGGCGTTTTAATGGCTCGGCAATCCCCATCACCGACAAGCGATCCATAGCGAATAGACTTTCAAAGCCTAAAGCTTGCATTTTTTCGCCACCGATACCGGAGAAGCGTGCGTCTGGGTAATGGGTTTTTAAGGCTTGGATTAAACCTGCACCGAGGATATCGCCGGATGCTTCACCAGCCAGCATGGCGATATGCATTAGCGCACTATGCCTCGCCTGGACTGCCGTAAGGAATCAATCAGTAATTGCAGTGGCTCGCCATGCGCTTGTTGTTGCATGGTTTGCAACAATTTTAACGCTTCATCCACCGTATAACCCTGACGATATACGATTTTATAAGCTTTACGCAGAACGCTGATTTCCTCTGTCGTAAAACCGCGGCGTTTTAGGCCCTCGATATTAATATTATGCGCTTCAGCGGGGTTGCCAGTTACCGTGATATAGGCCGGTATATCTTTGCCTACTGCTGTACCCATACCTGTAAATGCATGCGCTCCAATACGGCAGAATTGATGCACCAAGGTATAACCACTGAGTATTGCCCAATCGTCAATTTCTACATGACCTGCTAAGGCAGTATTATTCACTAAAATACAGTGATCTTTAATGATGCTGTCATGACCAATATGGACATAGGCCATGATTAAATTTTTATTGCCAATAATAGTAACGCTTTTATCCTGCACCGTACCACGATGCACCGTCACACCTTCACGGAAGATATTGTCATCACCAATTTCTAAGCGCGTAGGCTCGCCTTGGTATTTTAAATCAGGAGTATCTTCACCAATGCTTGAAAACTGGTAAATTTCGTTACGCTTACCTATGATGGTAGGGCCTTTAATCACCACATGGGAGTGGATAATACTGCCCTCACCGATTTCGACATTTTCCCCAATAATAGACCACGGGCCAACAGAAACATCGTCTGCCAGCTTGGCACTTGGATGAATGATGGCCTGTGGATGAATCATTCGGGCTTTTTCCTATCTGCACATAAAATAACGCCACTGGCTGCAAGCTCGCCATTAACGGATGCCTTACACTCGAACTTCCAGATACCACGACGGCTGGAGATTATACGGGCCTCTAAAGTGAGCTTATCGCCCGGAATCACTTGGCGCTTAAAGCGTAACTTTTCTGCACCTACAAACAGGTACATAGAACCGTCAGCCGGCTTTTTATCCATGGATTTAAAACCCAGAATGCCTGCTGCTTGCGCCATAGCTTCAGTAATTAATACGCCGGGCATCACAGGATAATCAGGAAAGTGCCCATTAAAAAAAGGCTCGTTAATTGTGACGTTTTTATAAGCCACAATACTCTCGCCTTTGATGATCTCTTCGACTCTATCGACTAATAAAAAAGGATAACGATGGGGAAGATACTCACGGATTTCAGAAACTTGCATTATAGGCTCGTCCTAGTTAATTTTTACACGGTAGTCATGTTTTGCAAAACTGTCGATATTACTGAATTATTCAGATAAAGACGAATTTTCCTCAAGGATTTTTTCAAGCTTTTTAACTCTATCGTGCATTTTATCAAGCTGCGTGAAACGGACTGCACTTTTTCGCCAAGCTTTTATCGGCATCATCGCTGTGCCTGTGGCATAGGTGCCCGGCTCTTTTACATTACCAGTCACCACTGTCATTCCGGCAAAATGGCTATTATCAGCGATAGTAATATGGCCATTAACACCCACCTTACCCGCGAAAGTACAGTTTTCACCGATATTCACACTGCCAGCCACTCCAACACACGCTGCAATGGCGGTGTTTTTACCAATCTCACAATTATGCGCAATATGCACTAAGTTATCGATAATTACCCCATCATGGATGATGGTATCGGCTAATGCGCCGCGATCAATACAGGTATTAGCACCAATTTCCACATTATTACCAATGCGCACGCCACCTAGCTGGTAAATTTTCTGCCATTTGTACTGCGCACTGCTTGGCGCAAAACCAAAACCATCGGAACCCAAAACCGTGCCGCTGTGTATATTGGCATCATCACCGATAATCACATTGTGATACAAGGTGACATTAGCATGCAGATGGTTATTATCACCCAGCACACAACGATCACTAATCACCGTGTTCGCTTCGATAATACAGTTGTTCCCTATAACAACATGCTCACCAATCACCACATTGGCAGCAATACTCGCATTCGCACCAATGCTTGCGCTCTTAGCAATCACGGCACTGGCGTGTATGCCAGCTAAAGCTTGCGGTGCATCATTAAATAAGGCAGATAATTGCGCAAACGAGAGGTAGGGATTATCACTCAGCAGATAATTAGCTTTAGCGATTGTATGGTCTGGTTTGACGATAAAAGCCGAGGCTTGGCTATCCGCTAAAGCTTTGACTAATTTGCTGTCAGCAAGAAAACTAATTTCTCCTGCAACGGCAGTTTCTAAAGGGGCAATGCCGTGTATAACTTGCTCGGCATCACCCACTAAAACTAAGCCTAATTGCTGAGCAATCTCTGCTAAACGGTATGATTTCATAAGGCGTATCTTCTTTACCCAGCAAACCGGATGTTCAACTGATTGACGTTTTCGTTTTTAGCTTTATTTCTTACTTTTACTGTGCAGGCGGTTAATGCGCTCTGTCAGTTTAGCGGATACATCGTAGCTGGTGTCAGCATGTAAAATAATCTGCGGATTACCGTTAAGCAGCAAGCCAATACCTTCTGCATCGATAAGCTCTTTCGCTGCTTGGCTAGCAACCATGCTCATTTCCTGCATAACGCTTTGCATCAGCGCTTCTTTGACTTCTTGTAGCTTGCGCGCAATATGCTCAAAATCATCACGCTTATCTTTGATTTGATTCTCTAGTGCCGCTTTTTGCGTCGCACTCATCGTGGGTGCTTCTTTTTGATATTTCTCAGCAAGCTTGACGCCTTCGAGCTGTATTTTTTGTGCTCTTTCCATATTTTCTTTATAGCTGGGATCTTTTTCAATTTCGGCTATTTGCGCCTTAGCATAGTCCGTATTCATCATCGCTTGCTCAAAGTTTACTACCGCAACTTTTCCTGCAGCAAAACCTACTGTACTGCAAGCTAGCAACACCATGGCGACTAATAATTTTTTCATTGGAATACTCCTGTTGTGTTTATACTTTTGTTATTAAAAACCAGTACCAATCGAAAATTGGAAAACTTTTGTACTATCATCAGCCGTGTGGTTAAACGGCTGCGCAAGGCTGAACGTTAACGGGCCTAATGCACTAATCCAAGTTAAGCCAAAGCCGTAAGAAAAACGTAATTGGCCTAAATCAGGGCTGGAGCAATTGCGTTGTAATCTACCACAACGGGTGTTAAAAACATTACCACCATCAATAAAAAATACCGTGCGCAGTGAACGTCTATCTTCGATAAACCAAATGGGGAAGATAAACTCTATACCACCTTCCATTAAGACGTTACCACCAAAGCTATCATAGCGCGTACCTAAATCGAACATAGCAATCTTTTGTGCGACTTCATCATAAACATAGGCGCCTTGCACAGTCATGTAACGCTGTGCCGCTGTACCTGATGGGCCTAAGGTTGAACGCTCATAACCGCGTACCGAGCCAAAGCCACCGGCAAAATAATTCTCAAAAAACGGTAAAACTTCGGTATCACCATAGCCATCGCCGTAGCCTAAACGGCTATGAAAGCGAAAGGAGTAATCATTGTTTAAGGCCCAAAGATATTGCCCCGTATAATCGATTTTATAATATTCTAAATCCGTACCGGGTATACCCACCTCAGCACTTAAACCTTGCGAGTAGCCTGCCGTTGGCATTAAACCACGGTTGAGTTTTGACTGGCTAATACTGGCCATCAAGGTGAAGTTATGAAAACGGTCACCGTGCAAATCAACAAAGCCAGGCTTGGAGCTAATAAAGGGATCAATACCATTATTCAACAAGTTATCAATTGAATACACCGTATTATCACTGATCTGTAACTGGCCATTCACCATCTGGTACTTAACAAAATGCTCGCTACCCAAGCTTCGTGGGCTGGCTATTACTTCTTGCGGTGCATAAGGACCAATTTCTAAATCAATAAAGGCATAACCACCACCAAAGCTAATACGCGCGGTTTCACTGATGGGGTAGCCGTAGGTTAAGTTGGTGCCGTAACTGTTAGAGCTATACTCTGCCACACCCAACTTTTTAAAGTCGGTACGACGGTAAAAAACACTGAAACCACGGCTAACACCATCAATGGTGTAGTAAGGGTTATTATAATTAAAGCTGGCACTGGTTTGGTAATCGTTACGGCTAATGCCCACACCAATTTGTTTGCCCGTACCTAAAAAGTTGTTTTGTTGTAAGTTAGCCGATAAGACTAGGCCTGAGCCATCAGCATAACCGATGCTTGCGCCGATACTGCCAGAATGCTGTTCTTCAACGGTATAATGAATATCCACTAGGTCATCATGGCCCGGCACCGGTACCATTTCAGATTGCACGTCTTTAAAAAAACCTAAACGCTCTAAACGCACGCGTGATTGTTCAATTTTTTGCCCAGATGCAGGCGCAGCTTCCATTTGTCGAATTTCACGACGCAGCACTTCTTCTTCTGTAGCCGTATTACCATAAAACTCGATACGATTAACGTAAGTGCGCTTACCCGGGTCTACAAAAAAGGTTAACTCTACGGTTTTATCGTCTTCGTTAATCAGCGGATAACTACGCACCGTTGCTGAAGTGTATGAGTTATTACCCAATAAACGCGTCATATATTCTTCTGTTGTCGTCACCCTGCGCTGCGAGAACACATCGCCCTCTTTCAAAAGGATTAGCGACTTCATCAAGTTCTCAGGCAGAATAATCTCACCCGACAACTTGGTACCACTGACATGGTAAACACTGCCTTCTTCGATATTAATGGTGATAAAGACCGCATCGCGCTCTGGGCTTAGGCTTACTTGCGTTGAGGTAATCGCAAACTGTAAATAACCTTGGTCACGGTAAAAAGACTGCAGGCGCTCTAAGTCACCTTTCATACGTTCTTTGGCATATTTGTCTTTGCTGTTAAGCCAAGTTAACCAGCCTGTTTTACGCATCTCAAATAACTTCAACAGGGTTTTTCTGGAGAAATCTTGATTACCCACAATGTTCAAGTGCTTTATTTTAGCCACTGTGCCTTCGTAGATATCAATATAAAGCCCCACGCGATTATTCGATAATACGCGCACATCAACGACGACTTCCGAATCATAGCGGCCTTGAGCGACATACTGGCGCTGTAATTCTTGGCGGATAGCCTCTAGGGTTGCTTGCTTTAATATTTGACCTTGCGATAAACCGGACTTTTTCAAGCCCTCTTTCAAATCCTTTTCTTTGATGGCTTTATTGCCCTCAATTTTTATATCCGCAATAGCTGGGCGCTCTTGCAGGCGAACAACCAAGGTATCGGCATCGCGACCGATTTCGACATTATTGAAGTTGCCGGTTTGAAATAATCGCGCAATAGCCAAACGAATATGTTTGCTTTCGGCTGTATCCTGCACATTAAAAGGTAAGTTCGCAAATACCGTGGCTACAGGCACACGCTGCAAACCCTCAATGCGGATATCGTTGATAACGAAAGCATCCTCTGCCGTGGATAGCAGAGAAAAGCCCATTAATATGAATAGTAGAAAAAATCTTTTTAGCATCAATGGCTACCGTACAGCTACAACCGGCCTAAATCATTAAAAACTGCCAGTAGCATTACAGACAGCACAATATACATACCTAGCTGGAAGGCTATAGCCTGTACTTTTTCTGGCACAGGGCGACGAAAAACCCACTCAATAATATAAAACAACAAATGGCCGCCATCCAGCACCGGAATCGGCAATAAATTTAATACACCTAAACTTACGCTGAGCAATGCTAACAAACTCAAATAGCTATAGATACCAAAATGTGTCGATTCTGTAACTACTTTAGCGATACTAATCGGCCCGCTAAGCTGCTTGTAAGAGAGATCACCCACGACCATTTTCTTCAAAGCTCGCAGATTAAAGACAGCCATATTCCAAGTATTATTAACCGCCGGAACAAAAGCCCCGATCAGTGAGTAATGTTTTTTTACGATTAAATTTTCTGGCGTTTTGGGCAGGCTAACACTGACGCCAGCACGCCCTACGGTTCGGCCATCCTGCACAATGGATTGCGGCGTAATTTGTAGCGATATCTGCCTATTATCTCGCTCTACCACCAACTCTATGGCCTGTAGCGGATGCGCCACAATGTAATCAACCCACGTCTGCCAATCATCCATAGGCTGACCATCGGCACTGATTATTTTATCCTGAGCTTGTAAGCCAGCATGCGCAGCTGCCGAATCAGGCATCACTTTATCGATAACCGCATCTAGCTGCGGCTGATAAAAACCTAGCCCCAGGCTGCCTAAAATATCGACTTGATCCTCAGCACTGCTTAGCCAGCTATCGAGCTTGAGCTGATGACGGGCACTGACATCACTACTTGGTAAGCGCACATCGAAGTTAATGCTGCCGGTTTCACCAATACGCTGCATTAAAACTTGCAACACATCACGTGCAGTCTCTGTGCTTTTACCATCAACGGCTATAATTTGCATACCCTGCTGCAAACCTGCCTGCTCGGCAATGCTGCCAGGCGTTACCGAAAATATTTGTGGCAATAAACCCGTAGTACCTTGTAAAAAAACCAGCCAATAAATAGCAATAGCCAACAAGAAATTGGCGATCGGGCCGGCGCTTACTATCGCCATACGCTGTTTTACATCTTTGAGGTTAAAGGCTTGGTGCTTCTCGCTTTCTTCCAGCTCAAGCTCACGACCATCCAGCATCTTTACATAACCACCCAAAGGTAGCGCTGAAATCGCGAATTCTGTGCCTTTTTTATCCACCCAGCGGGCGAGAACTGGCCCAAAACCAATAGAAAAGCGCAGCACTTTCACGCCACATAAACGGGCAACAATAAAATGGCCGTATTCATGAAAAGCGATTAATACCGCTAAGGTCAGCAATAACACAACGGCTTGCTGTAAAAATTCCATCAAAGTAACTCTCTCGCTAATGCTCTAGCTTGCAAATCAGCCTGTATGACCACGTCGATACTGTGTGGTTCAGCTAAGTTTGCACGGTTTAGCACTTGCTCGTTAATTTCTGCAATAGCAGTAAATGCGATTTTTTTATTTAAAAAAGCATCCACAGCCACTTCATTGGCAGCATTTAATACGGCAGACGCTGTTTTGCCCGTACGCCATGCTTCGCCTGCTAAGCGTAAACAGGGAAAACGCTGCTCATCAGGGGCGGCAAACTCTAACTGTGATAAACGATAAAAATCTAAAGCCTCAACACCAGCATCGATTCGATCTGGCCAAGCCAAGCCATAAGCTATGGGAGTGCGCATATCAGGGTTGCCAAGCTGCGCTAAGGTAGAGCCATCGTGATACTGCACCATGGAATGAACAATACTTTGCGGATGGATAACCACATCAATATCGCAGCTATCGGCATCAAAGAGCCAACACGCTTCAATTAACTCCAAACCTTTATTCATCATGGTTGCAGAATCCACAGAAATCTTACGCCCCATACTCCACTTAGGGTGGGCACAAGCCTGCTCTACGGTAACATGCGATAGTTGTTCTAAAGGCATCGATAAAAAAGGGCCGCCTGAGCCTGTCAGCAAAATACGGCTAACACCCAAAGCTGAACTTAGGCGACGCTGCTGATGGGGTAGGCACTGAAAAATGGCATTGTGCTCGCTATCAATAGGCAGCAAAGTTGCCGCATTGGCTTTTACGGCATCCATAAATAAACGCCCGGCCATTACCAAGCTTTCTTTATTGGCTAATAGGACCTTTTTTCCGGCTTCAGCTGCTGCCAAGGTCGGCAATAAACCTGCAGCACCCACTATAGCCGCCATCACCGTATCAACTTTTACGTGACCGGCAACATAAATCAAACCCTGCTCACCATAGAGCACTTCGGTTGTTAAGCCTTTTTGCTTAAGCTGCTGCTGCAATAAGCTAGCATCTGCTTCGCTGTGCAAGACAGCATATTTTGGCGTACAAGCAAGGCATTGCTCACGCAGCAAATCAATTTGCTGATGGGCAGTTAACGCAAAAACAGAAAAGCGATCAGGGTGACGTAAAATAACATCTAGCGTGCTTTTACCTATAGAGCCAGTAGCACCTAGAATGGTAACTTCTTGCATACGTTTAGCCGGCCTTCAGTAACAATAGCAATAAAACAAATACGGGCGCAGCTGCCGTTACGCTATCGATTCTGTCCATAAAACCGCCATGGCCAGGCAATAATTGGCTGCTGTCTTTAATGCCACGGTGGCGCTTTAGCATACTTTCAAACAAATCACCTAAGACAGACACTAAACCGGCAACGGCCGTGGCTAGTATCCATAAGCCAATGCTAAAACCTACAGGAGAAAACTGCCAAGCGACTATAGCGGCCAAAGCAGCACAGCTTACCGCCCCGCCCCAAAAACCTGCCCAGGATTTACCCGGGCTAACCTTAGGTATCAACTTACGCTTACCCCATGCTCTGCCGGTGAAATAGGCACCGATATCCGCGCTAGCGACAATCAAAACGGTATAAACAAAATACCACTTACCATTATCCAACGTTAATACATATAACAAGGCTGTAGCCGAGGGTAATAAAACACAATACCCCATAAAAGCACGCACAGTTTTACTGCTCCACACCACCACACTGGCAGGAAAGCTCACAACCATCACTAACGCTAACAACCAAAATGCCGCAGCCGCTTGCATTAGCAACAATAATTTCGCTGTGTCAATACTATCCGGAATGCCGCAATACACTAGCAGCAGCAACAATAGCGCCGTGGATGAAGCGGCGTAAACATAGCGCATAATGGCGCTTAAACCGGACAAATCGGCCCATTCCCAAGCAGCAATTGCCCAAGCAGCCAACAATAAAGCAGCAAAGCCGTGGTAGGGTAAAAATGCAAGGCTACAGATAATGACTGCGCTTAATACTAAAGCGGTAATAATGCGTTGTTTTAACATAGAGAGTTCTTTTTATTAGTAACGACCGCCATAGCGGCGATCGCGTTGCTGAAAACTGGCTATTGCCTGCTCTAAATCGGCAGCGGCAAAGTCAGGCCAAAGCACATCCGTAAAGTACAGTTCCGCATAAGCTAGCTGCCAGAGCAAAAAATTGCTGATGCGACACTCGCCACTGCTGCGAATAAATAAATCGGGCGCAGGTAAATCGGCAAGACAGACATGCTGCGCGATTTTTTCCTCATCCACTTCGCTGGCTTTGATCAGACCTTTTTCGACCTGTAGCGCTAAGGTGCGGGCTGCCTGCGCAATATCCCACTGGCCGCCATAATCGACCGCCAATGTTAAATGAAATGTGGTATTACTTTGCGTTCTTTGCTCTGCTGCTTCAACTTTCTTCAATAAAGCGCGGTGGAATCGATCACGCCTACCAATAAAGCGCAGCCGGACACCACGATTATGCAGACTATCAACTTCATTATCGAGGTAGCTAGAGAAAAGGCTCATCAACGCCTTTACTTCTAACTCAGGACGTTTCCAGTTCTCACTGCTAAAAGCAAATAGGGTTAAAGCGCTGACTTGAAGCTGCTCGCACGCTTCCAAAACAGTACGAACAGCCTCTACACCCGCCTTGTGACCTGCAGCAGTTGGCAATAAACGTTTTTTAGCCCAGCGCCCATTGCCATCCATAACAATAGCAATGTGCGCAGGCACAGGAGGTGTTGCTGGCATTGGAAAGCCTTTTTTAAATTTCCATTAAATCGGCTTCTTTGGCCTGCAATAATTGATCGACATCATTGATAAACTTATCAGTGATTTTTTGAATTTCGTCTTGGCCACGACGTTCTTCATCTTCGGCAATGCTCTTGTCTTTTAACAGATCTTTTATCTGACCGTTAGCATCGCGACGAATATTACGCACCGAAACACGGGCATTCTCCGCTTCAGATCTCGCCTGTTTGATATAATTACGACGCGTCTCTTCCGTTAGCGAAGGCATGGGCACACGAATAACGCTACCCGCAGACGAAGGATTCAAACCCAAGTCGGATTTCATAATGGCTTTTTCGATTTCAGGCGCCATTTTAGCTTCCCAAGGGATAACCGCTAGCGTGCGTGAATCTTCCATATTAATGTTGGCCACTTGGCTTAAAGGCACATCGGAACCGTAATAGCTAACACTAACAGAATCTAACAAACTCGGGTGAGCACGGCCCGTACGAATACGATTAAAAGCCGTCTGCAATGCATCAAGGCTTTTACCCATACGCTCTTCAGCACTTTTTTTAATATCATTAATCATTTACTTTTTCCTCTTATAGGGCTTAGACGCTAACTAGGGTGCCTTCATCGCCACCCATCACAATCGACAATAATGCGCCTTTCTTATCCATTTCAAATACACGTAAAGGCATATTATGATCGCGACATAATAAAATCGCGGTTAAATCCATAACGCCTAGCTCTCGCTCTAATACTTCATCATAGCTAAGCTGTTTAAATTTTTTCGCATCGGGTACTTTAGCAGGGTCGGCATCATAAACGCCATCCACTTTTGTTGCTTTCATAACCATTTCTGCGTTAATTTCTATGCCGCGCAAACAAGCGGCAGAATCCGTGGTGAAAAACGGATTACCTGTACCGGCAGAAAAGATAACGACTTCGCCCTCTTCTAAGCTGCGAATCGCTTTGCGTCTATCGTAATGCTCCACTACACCACTCATGGGAATAGCAGACATAACGGTTGTGGAAATATCGGCACGCTCTAAAGCATCACGCATGGCTAAGGCATTCATAACGGTTGCTAGCATACCCATATGATCGCCGGTTACACGGTCCAAACCTGCTGCACTTAGTGCCGCACCGCGAAACAAATTACCACCACCAATCACTAAACCGACCTGTACACCAATACCTACCAACTGCCCCACTTCTAAGGCCATGTGATCCAGTACTTTGGGATCAATTCCAAAGCCAAAATCACCCATTAACGCTTCACCGCTTAACTTTAGCAGTATCCGTTTATATTTTTTATCCTTGCCTGGCATTTCTAACCCCCCAAATACTGTGTTGCTTGGTAACCTACGGTACTAGCTGTACGGCCTTCTTTAACGCGATAAACAAAGGGCCTTTAAAAGGCCCTTGAATCAACTACTTATTGGCTAATTGCTCAGCAACTTCTTGAGCGAAGTCTTTCACTTCTCTCTCGATACCTTCGCCGACTTCTAAGCGAATAAAGCTGACGATCTCACCACCGGCATTAGCAACATACTTAGCAACCGTTACGTCTGGGTCTTTTACAAACGCTTGCTCAGACAGGCTGATTTCTGCCAAATACTTCTGGATACGACCGGTAATCATTTTTTCAATGATTTCTGCAGGCTTGCCGCTATCTTGTGCTTGCGCGATCAAGATGTCTTTTTCTTTGGCAATCACTTCAGCAGGTACAGAAGCAGGTGTTGGGAACTGTGGGTTAAGACCCGCAACATGCATTGCAACATCACGTGCTACTTCAGCGTTAGCGCCTTTTAAAGCAACAACAGCGGCAATACGGCTACCATTATGTACATAAGCACCTAATACATCGCCTTCGATAGAGGAAACACGACGTAAGCCAATGTTCTCACCGATTTTCTGTACTAAACCTTCACGTGCTGATTCGATATCACCTTCAGCAATAGCGGCAACATCCGTTGTACGTAGCGCTAATGCTTTATCGGCTACTTGACCAACAAACGCTTGGAAACCTGCGTCACGTGCAACAAAGTCAGTCTCGCTGTTTACTTCAACAACAACGGCATACTTGTCATCATCAGAAACACGTACTTCAACAGAACCTTCTGCTGCAACACGACCGGCTTTTTTAGCTGCTTTCATACCGCTGGATTTACGTAGCTCTTCGATAGCTAGTTCAATATCACCGTTGGCTTCTTGCAAGGCCTTTCTACATTCCATCATACCTAAGCCCGTACGATCACGAAGCTCTTTTACCATGCTAGCGGAAATCGCTGTCATTATACTGTCCTCACACTTACTTTAATTCAGATTGAAAAAAGGGGCACTATTTGCCCCTTAATATAAGCTATTACGTAAACTTACTCTGCCGCAGGCGCTTCAACAGGTGTTTCAGCATCAACAGCTGCAGTAAATTCAGTAGCAGCAACAGCGCCTTTAGCTTTAGCTTGACCAGCTAAGCAGGCATCTGCAACAGCAGCTACGAACAATTTAACTGCACGAATGGCATCATCGTTGCCAGGAATAACGTAATCAACACCACTGGGATCACTGTTACTATCAACAACACCAATAACAGGAATACCTAATTTATTGGCTTCTGAAATGGCAATACGCTCATGATCCACATCAACAACAAACATAATATCTGGCAAACCAGCCATGTCTTTAATACCACCGATGGAGTTATCTAACTTCTCCATATCGCGGGTACGCATCAACGCTTCTTTTTTAGTTAAAGCTTCAAAAGTGCCGTCTTTGCTTTGTGCTTCTAGATCACGATAACGCTTAATGGAACCGCGAATCGTTTTATAGTTAGTTAGCATACCACCTAACCAGCGATGGCTAACGAAAGGCATGCCAGCACGGGTTGCTTCTTCTTTGATGATTTTGCTTGCAGAACGCTTAGTACCAACAAAAAGAACTTTATTACCGTCAGCTGCTTTAGCTTCAACAAAAGCCAAAGCTTCGTTAAACGCAGGAACGGTTTTCTCTAAGTTAATAATATGAATTTTATTACGCGCGCCGAAAATGTATTTACGCATTTTCGGGTTCCAGTAACGGGTCTGGTGACCAAAATGCACACCAGCTTGTAGCATATCACGCATGGATACTGCCATTATCATTTCCTCTTTTGTAAGGGTTAAGCCTCCACATGCCCCATAGTTCAACAGTAAGCATCGCTTGCCGCACCCAAAACTATGTGTCGGTATGTGTGTGGGATTAATATTAAAAATCGACACCTTGTGATGTCGGTGCGCTTTATACCATATTTGGCCCGCAACAGGAAATTTTTTTCACTTTATCGCCCGCTACACGCGTATAAAAACACAATCCATAAGATAATTAGCCCAAGCGCCAGAACTCCCTTAAAATGCCCTAGGATTTTTTGAGGATAATAAGCCAATGCGCCTTGACCAACGTATCAGCCAAGCTTTAGCGATCAGTCGCAGCGATGCTAAAAGACAAATCAAAACCGGCTATGTTTCGGTAGATGGTAAAATTTGCACTCAGCCATCTCACCACGTGCGCGACGAGCAAACCGTCTACTTCCAAAACCAGCGTGCCGATATCGTCAAAGAGCAGTACATCATGCTACACAAGCCCGCAGGCTTTGTATGCTCGCATATCGATGATGGCTACCCTTCTGCACTACAGCTTATCGATGCAAACCCCAAAAAACTGCACTTTGCTGGACGATTAGATGCCGAAACGACTGGCCTCGTGCTACTCAGTAGCGACGGCCAATGGTGTCACCGCGTAAGCAGCCCAAACACTCAAAAACAAAAGCACTATCACGTTAGCCTCGCCGAAAGTTTAACCACCGAGGCTATCAGCCAATTAGAACAAGGCCTGATTTTGCGTGGAGAAAAACAAGCAACCGCGCCCTGCGCCGTCACACAGATTGACGATTTCACATGCAATATTGTTATTAGTGAAGGAAAATACCACCAAGTGCGCCGCATGTTTGCCGCAGTAGGCAATCACGTGAATGCTTTACACCGCTTTCGCATTGGCCAACTAACCTTAGATTCGCTCGCTGAAGGCGCGCATC
>Ga0209075_1002958_pt1 | contig 14515 bp, 13 predicted proteins | sample Stecom2011_FD_187523 | JGI IMG/M metagenome (GOLD analysis project Ga0209075, IMG submission 187523) | Agricultural soil microbial communities from Utah to study Nitrogen management - Steer compost 2011 (SPAdes) (version 2) | ecosystem: Environmental > Terrestrial > Soil > Agricultural land... | reverse complement strand
TTTGCCTGGTTTGTCTGGATGTTCCTTCACCTGATGCTCATCCTCAGCGTCCGTAACAAGATCGTTATCTTTATCAACTGGGCCTGGAACTACTTCACCAAAAACAACTCCCTCCGGCTGATATTGAAGGATAGTGATTGAATTTTCATCTTTCAATCGCAAAACGAAATCGTGACCTACTCCTACAGCGATATCAGTAGTCACTACTCGGTGTATGATTCACATCTATCAGAGTTATTGTTCAGGGTGCGGTTTAAAATATTTTGAATGTTTTACGTATATTCGCGTAGGACGAAATACGAAACTCATAAAAATAAAACAACAATGAAACGACTGAACACGTTATGGCTCGCGATGGCTATCTTTATAGTCAATGCCTATTCCCAGGAGAGTGCCTTGTACATTCCCGAAACGAACGATAAACCATACACCTTCCTGTTAACAGGGGCTTCATTCGCGTCGCCTAACAATGGATGGTTCGAGGTGGGATGCGATATAATGAACGCGAAACCGCTCAACCGGGCCATTGGTGGAGAGGCAATCGCAAACACGGCTAACCGGATGATCGAGGGTACGCTTTACTCCAAAGAGGAACTGGAAGAGATTGACGCGTTGGTGATCATGCAGGTGCACGAAAGGGACGTGTTTAACTCGTCGGTACTGAAAGAAAAATACACCGATTACGATACTCCCTTTACTCGCGATGATTACGCGGCGGCCTTCGACTACGTGATTAAGCGCTATCTCACGGAGTGCTATAACCTTAAATTTGATGAGAACTCCAAATACTATAATACACGGGGAGGAAAACCTGCCGTGATCGTCCTTTGTACCGATTGGCACGACGGCAGGGTAATCTATAACTCGTCGGTTCGTCAGCTGGCGGAAAAATGGGGATTCCCGGTGGTGGAGTTCGATAAATACATCGGCTTTTCAAAGAACAGCAGGCACCCCGTTACGGGTGAACAGATTAGCCGGTTGTTCACGGGCGACAAACAGGAGATTAACGGGGAAACATTCGGTTGGCATCCCGAGAACGGGCAAGACACGTATATACAGCGCCGGATGGGAGCCATATTTGCCGAAACCATGCGGAAGATCTTCCCAGTCTCGAAATAATCCAATCACCCGGGTTTTTCCTTTCCCGCTCCTTATGAAAACAAGGTTGGCTCACTTTTTGCAAACAGGGAGGGCTTATTCTTCCCAAACTAAGTAGGCAGAAACCAGCCAGTGGTTGAGTTTGTTCTCGTCGATCCCGGTGGATTCGGGGATGCTGATGGTGAGGGTATGGTCGCCGGGAGAGAGATCGTGCAGTTTTACCTCCACCGGTGGAACATCGCTCCCGGGGCACCAGTTGCTGCGGGACAGGTCGGATGATGCAAGGGGTTCCTCGATCTCCTTTACTTCTCGCTTACCTCCCCGGGCAATGAAGGCCATGGGGCGTGTCCGGAGCCAAACTCCCGAGGTGGGATTGAACCGTCGGAACGAAGCGCAGTCGGTACGCCACGGTAAAAAGCTAAGCACCTCCTTGCCGTCCACGTAAAGGATGTTCTGTTGCGGGCGGAATTCGTCCCCGCCGGAATGGCCGCCATGTCCGGTAGTAATATACTTGAGACGCGCGTTTTTCGCGTTAGCGGGAAGCGTGAAATCGATCTCCACATCCCGTCTCGAGAAGATATCGGGGTGCTTTTGTCCAATGTAGTAGTTCGTGTTGATGAGGGGTTCCACGTGCAGTCGGGGTTTCTCATCGCCGGGAATAGCACTTTCGGTGAAGGTGAATTTCGCGTCCACCTTGTACCCCTCGGGAGTCCAAGTGTCCACGTAGATGCCCACGTAGGCTTCCCCTTCCAGCAGGGGTAGGAGGTCGGTGATCTCCTGTTTCCAGGTAACATCTTCGGCCCACCCATCCACGTAAACCGGTCGGCGTTGGGCCGAAACCGAGTCGTTGTTGCTACTGAAGTGGCCCACGCCGAACGGGGTCATAAAGCGCATCAACTCCACGGTGGGGAGATACCCCTCACCTGCGACGATACCGGAAAGTTGCTCGTACCGGGTGGTGTCGTGAGCCGGGTACGACGCTCGATCGGCCGCCACGTCGATCATGCTGATGGCCGATGCGCGAGGGATCACGAAGCAGGAGCCCGACTTATCCCACGGGTCGCCATTCGAAACCAACGTGATCTCGATTTCAGCTTCGGTATAATTGGAGAATACGGGGACCTGGATTTTCTTTAACACGATACGGCCGTTGCCCAAGTAGAGGAGCCCCTCTTTGTTGACCACCCCGTTGGGATAATCGGTCGGGTTAAACAGGATGGGAGTATCCCGAAACAGGTCGACTGTCACCGGGTTTTTTACGCGCTGCGCGGAGAGCGAGGCTGCCGCGGCGAGAACTATCAATAAAAGGAGCGATTTTTTCATATGAACCTTAATTAATGCACGCGAATGTACGAAAAAAAACTATATTCGCGTAGGAACCAATACCAATATAGATTATGCGTGTAAAAGATATTATTCAGGTAATAGAACAGTTGGCACCACTGCCACTGCAGGAGGAATATGATAATAGCGGGCTGCAGGTGGGCGATCCCAACAGAGAGGTTACCGGCGCGTTGCTCGCGATCGACGTCACCGAAAACGTGATGGAGGAGGCAATTTCACTGGGGTGTAACTTGGTGATATCGCACCATCCGCTCGCGTTCCGTCCCTTTAGGTCGCTCACCGGGAAAAATTACGTGGAGCGATGCATGATGAAGGCCATCAAGCACGATATCGCGGTTTACGCGGCACACACCAACCTCGATAACGCGTGGGACGGCGTGAATTTCAAGTTGGCAGAAATGCTTGAGCTCCAGAACGTGAAAATCTTGGAGCCGAGAAAACAGGCCCTGCTTAAGTTTGTTACCACCGCACCCGTGCAACATGCCGAGAGCGTGCGCAACGCGCTGTTCAACGCGGGGGCGGGGCATATTGGCAATTACGATAGCTGCAGCTATAATCTCACCGGCGAAGGAACGTTCCGCGCTAAGGATGGGGCAAACCCTCACGTGGGGGAGGTGAACGAGCTTCACCACGAGAGCGAGGTGCGTATCGAGACCGTGATCCCGGTAATGAAAAAGGAAGAGGTACTTCGCGCCTTGTTAGCGGTGCACCCATACGAGGAGCCGGTATTCGACCTGTATCCTATCGCCAACGAATGGCCTCGAAGTGGTAGTGGAATCGTGGGGGTGCTGCCGGAACCGATGCCTGAACAGGAGTTCCTCTACTTGCTCAAGGACCTGTTTAACCTACCCACCATCCAGCATTCAAAGATCCGGGGAAAGGAGATACGCGACGTGGCACTCTGCGGTGGGGCAGGGGCATTTCTCATGGCGAAGGCAGCCGCGTACGGGGCCGACGCGTTTGTGACGGGCGAAGCGAAGTACAACGATTTCCTGGACGCGGAAGATCGGTTGCTGCTTGCCGTGGTGGGTCACTATGAATCAGAAATTTGCACGAAAGAGATATTTTTTGATCTTATTTCAAAGAAATTTCCTACCTTTGCATTACATAAGTCGGCGTTCGATTCGAACCCGGTAAAGTACTTGTAACAGAAGCGGTATGACTTGTTCCCGCGGTTGCAGAGAAATGTAGTAATGAAACGAATAAACGATCGTTGCGTTGCTGCATTTTTTCGTTAAAGAACGAATAAAAACAATCCAACGAGTAATAACAACAAATAAATATAGAGTATTATGGCTACAAAAAAGAAAAGTGCCGAACAGGAAGTGTCGGTAGAAGATAGGCTGAAATCGCTATTCAAGCTCCAGTCGTACTTGTCGGAGATCGACCGGATTAAAACGCTGCGCGGCGAATTGCCCCTTGAAGTGGCCGACCTTGACGACGAGATTGCCGGGTTGGGAACGCGTATCAATAATTTCGAGTTAGAACTGAAGGAGTTAGATAGCAACACGAAACTTCAGAAAGGAAAGATCGAAACCAGCAAATCGAGGATCGAAAAGTACAACTCACAACTTGAGAACGTGCGAAACAGTAAAGAGTACGATCACCTTTCGAAAGAAATCGAGTTCGAAACACTCGAAATTGAACTTTCCGAAAAGCATATTCGCGAATTTGGGCAGAAGATGGAAGGCATAAAAGAGCAGATCGAGGCAGCCAAGGAACTACTGAAAGAAAAAACCTCAGACTTAGATCACAAGAAGAAGGAACTGGATGATATTGTTTCAGAAACCAAAAGTCAGGAAGAGAAAATACGAGAGAAAGCTAAAAAGACCGAAACAACCATCGAACCCCGGTTGTTGACCGCTTTTAAACGTATCCGGAAGAATGCACGGAACGGGTTAGGAGTGGTGCCTATTCAACGGGGAGCATGTGGTGGGTGCTTTAATAAAATTCCACCGCAAAAGCAGATGGATATCAAGCTGGGCAAGAAGATCATCGTGTGTGAATATTGCGGTCGCATTATGATTGATCCGGAAATGGCAGGAGTCCAAGAGAAATAAATAACAAGAAAGAGACGGCACGTTAAACTATAAGAAATATATAGAAATTACGTGAATCCGATTAATGATTTTTTTCTCTATTTTGTACGAAATTTCCCATTTTTGATTGAAAAAAGTGTATCTTTGCGACAAATAAGGGCTCCCCTTGTTTTTTACACAGCTTGTTTTAAACGCGTTGATTTAAATCAAAAAGTTTATAGGAAAGGTTATTTATAAAAGAGCATATGGCTAATCGAATAAAAATTAAGAAAGGCTTGCAAATTCCGTTGCTCGGCGAGTCAGAGCTAACCGCACGAGGTACGGTAACGAGCGAATTTGTGAGAATTTGTCCGGAAGACTATCCTGGCGTGGCTCCCAAGTTAGCCGTCAAGGTCGACGATACGGTAAAGGCCGGATCGCCCCTTTTTTACGAGAAAAAGCATCCCGAAATGGTGTTCGTTTCGCCCGTGAGCGGGGTGGTCACCGAGATCGAAAGAGGGGAGAGACGCCGGATTCTCAATATTGTCGTTAAAGCAGACGGCACCGAGGAATACATCGACTTTGGAAAGAAGAGCGTGGCCTCACTATCCCCGGAGGAAGTGAAAAAGGCAATCTTGGAGGCGGGGCTTTGGTTCGCGATCCGTCAACGGCCCTACGATATCGTGGCAGTGCCGAATAAACAGCCGCGTGATATTTTTGTCACCGGGTTTGACTCTTCCCCATTGGCTCCTTCCTATGACTTTATCTTGGAAGGGCAGGAGGCCGACCTACAGACGGGGCTTGATGCATTGGCAAAGTTGACTGCCGGCAATGTCTACCTTTCTATCAGCAGCAAAACCACCAACCCGGCACTGCGCCAAGCGAAGAACGCGGTAATCACCGAATTCGATGGGCCACACCCCGCGGGGAACGTCGGCGTGCAGGTTAACCATCTAAAACCGGTAAACCGGGGCGAGGTGGTGTGGACGCTCAACGCGTTGAACGTGGCTATGATCGGACGTGTATTCAACAAGGGAGTAGCCGACTTGACGCGCACGGTAGCTCTTACCGGATCGGAAATAAAAGAAAAAGGATACTATAATATGCTAATCGGTACGGAGCTCTCCTCGATCTTCGAAGGGAATGTTACCGAGGGGATCTCGCTGAGATATATCAGTGGTAACCCGTTAACCGGAAGGAAAATAGAGAAGAACGGGGTGCTGAGGGCATACGATGCGCAAGTAACCGTTATCCCGGAAGGGGATGATGTTCACGAGGCCTTCGGTTGGGCTTCTTTTTCGCCCAAACGATACAGCGCGGGTGGAACTTACCTCCAGTTGAAGAAGAAATATCGCTTGGATGCGCGGATGCTGGGTGGCCCGCGAGCCATCATCGTTTCTAACGAGTACGATAAAGTGTTCCCCATGGATATTTTCCCGGAGCAACTGATTAAATCGACGCTCGCCTTCAATATCGAAAAGATGGAGCAATTGGGTATCTATGAAGTGGCTCCCGAGGACTTCGCGCTGTGTGAATTCGTGGATACATCGAAGCTGGAACTACAACGTATCATTCGCACGGGACTCGATATGCTCCGCAAGGAGATGGAATAACCCGCGGCTTCAGGCTTTAATAACGAGTAATAACTTATATAAATAATAGAACTTTGAAAGCGTTAAGAAATTACCTGGATAAGATAAAACCGAATTTTGAAGAAGGGGGAAAGCTGCATTGGCTTCATTCCACGTACGACGCGTTTGAAACGTTTCTTTTCGTACCCAATATCACTTCAAGATCGGGCGTGCATATTCACGATGCGCGCGACTCAAAACGAACGATGATCATCGTTGTCATCGCGCTCATACCCGCTTTGTTAGTGGGTATGTATAACGTGGGCCTCCAACACTACATGGCCATCGGACAACAGGCATCTATTTGGGATATGTTCCTTTTTGGCTTACTTGCCATGCTGCCTCAGCTTGTTGTTTCCTACGTGGTAGGGTTGGGCATTGAGTTCGCCATCGCGCAAGCAAGAAAAGAGGAGGTGGCCGAGGGATTCCTCGTATCGGGGATATTGATTCCCATGATTCTCCCGGTGGATACACCCTTATGGATGATCGCCGTGGCAACCGCCTTCTCGGTGATCTTCGCGAAAGAGGTGTTCGGGGGAACCGGCTACAACGTGTTTAACGTGGCATTGATTACCCGTGCCTTCCTTTTCTTCTCCTACCCGTCGAAGATGTCGGGCGACCAAGTATGGGTACGCACGAGCGACACCTTTGGAGTAGGGGGAGGCAACGTGGTAGATAGCTACTCCGGTGCTACACCGCTCGGACAATTGGCTACCTCCGAAGCAGCTAACTTCAGCGAGTTCACGTTTCAGGGAATTACCGGACAATCACTCTCCATAAGCGATATGTTCTTTGGCTTTATCCCCGGATCCATGGGGGAAGTCTCTACATTTGCTATCATTCTGGGCGCCATCCTTCTCATCGCCACGGGCGTGGGAAGCTGGAAGACTATGCTCTCGGTATTCCTGGGTGGAGCTGTAGCCATAGTAATTACTAATCTCTTCGCGCAAAATGCCCTTATGGATATGCCGATGCACTATCACTTCTTGCTGGGAGGCTTTGCTTTTGGTGCCGTTTTCATGGCCACCGACCCGGTGACCTCGTCAAGGACCGAGAAGGGGAAATGGATATATGGTTTCTTTATAGGCCTGCTTGCGGTAGCTATCCGTGTGTTTAACCCCGGATATCCCGAGGGAATGATGCTTGCGATTCTGTTCATGAACGCGTTTGCTCCGCTGATCGACTTCTACGTGGTGGATGCTAATATCAAACGGCGATTGAAGAGGGTGGCAACGGCAAAGACAGCTAACGAATAATTAAAGAGGAGAACTATGAACAGAGAAAGTAACGTATACACGATTATATACTCGGTGGTGATGGTTGTCATCGTGGCATTGGGATTGGCTTTCACGCACCAGGTGCTGAGTGATAAGCAGATCGCGAATGAAAACATTGACAAGATGCAGCAAATATTGCGATCGCTAAATATCGACGCGTCTGCAGATGAAGCTCAGGAGGCTTTCAGTAAACTAATACAAAATGCTTATTTAATCAACGATCAAGGTGAGAAATTGGATGGAACAGAAGGGATTAGCCCCGATGATCCGGCTTTTTCAACCGAATTAGGAGATTCATCAGCCGAGGGAATGCCTGTTTATGAAGCGGAAATAGACGGTGCCACCAAGTACGTGATCCCGATGAGTGGGGCAGGACTTTGGGGAAGCATCTGGGGCTACTTGGCTGTTGAAGCAGAGGGCAGCACCATTTACGGGGCCGAGTTCGACCACGCCGGTGAAACGCCGGGATTGGGAGCTGAAATCGCGGATACGCCGTTTAAGGGGCAATTCAAGGGAAAGAGCCTATTCAGGGATGGCGAATTCCGATCCATCGCGGTGGTAAAACCCGGTAGAACGGTAGCCAATCGCGACTACGTGGACGGTATTTCTGGTGGAACTATTACCAGTCAAGGCGTAGATAATATGTTATTGGAAAGCGTGGGTGAATACAAGAGTTTTTTAGAAAATCTTAATGCTGCCAACCGGTGACAGCTGATTTAAAATAGTAAGAACATGGCATTGTTAAATAGTAAGACAAAAGCGGTGTTATTGGGACCGCTCAGTAAAAACAACCCGGTGATCGTGCAAGTACTGGGTATCTGTTCGGCATTGGCCGTGACCTCGAAGCTTGAGCCTTCTTTGGTGATGGCTATTGCCGTGGTCTTGGTCACTGCTTTTGCGAACGTGATTATTTCGCTCTTGCGCAATAGCATTCCCAACCGGATCCGTATAATCGTACAATTAGTGGTGGTAGCTTCGTTGGTAACCATCGTGAGTGAAGTTTTAAAAGCCTTCGCGTATGACGTGAATAAACAACTCTCGGTTTTCGTGGGTCTTATCGTTACCAACTGTATCCTGATGGGACGTCTTGAGGCATTTGCCCTTGGTAATGGCCCGTGGCCTTCATTCCTCGATGGGATTGGTAATGGCTTAGGATATGGCTGGATCTTGGTAGTAGTAGGCTTCTTCCGAGAACTGTTAGGGTCGGGTACCCTTATGGATATTCAAGTAATTCCCGAGTCGTTTTACGAAGTGGGGTATGAAAATAACGGGCTGATGATGCTTGCTCCCATGGCAATCCTGCTGGTTGCATGTATCATATGGGTGCATCGAGCACAGAACAAAGAGTTACAGGAAGAAAGCAACTAAAATAAAATTTGATAAAATATATGGAAGCAATTAATCTGATTGTCCGATCGATTTTTGTTGATAACATGATTTTCGCGTACTTCCTGGGGATGTGCTCTTTCCTGGCAGTATCGAAAAACGTGAAGACAGCACTGGGGTTAGGGGTTGCCGTTACTTTCGTGCTCGTGATTACCCTCCCGCTGAACTACTTGCTCGAAACTCACGTGTTAAAAGCGGGCGCGCTCGCTTGGCTGGGCGATGAGTATGCCACCATGGACTTGAGTGTCTTTAGCTTGCTTATCTTTATCGCCGTTATTGCCTCGTTTGTACAGTTAGTAGAGATGGTGATCGAGCGGTTTAGCCCCGCGCTTTATTCCTCGCTGGGGATTTTCCTTCCCCTTATCGCGGTGAACTGCGCTATCCTCGGAGGATCGCTCTTCATGCAACAGCGCGAGTTTGCTAACGTGGGACTGGCCACGGCATATGGCTTCGGTTCCGGCATCGGCTGGTTGCTGGCTATCGTGGGGATGGCGGCCATCCGTGAGAAACTGGAATACTCGAACGTTCCCAAACCGTTAAAAGGACTTGGTATTACGTTTATCATCACGGCACTGATGGCCATCGGGTTCATGAGTTTTGCAGGGATCGATATTTAATAAAGGAGACAAATAAATTATTATTAAGATATGAGTGTATTATTGAACGCGGGCGGGTTAACGATTTTGACGAGTGTCATTGTATTCTTGGTGATCATCTTGATCCTTGTAGTCATCATTCTCGTTGCCAAAGCGAAATTGATGCCGTCGGGCAACGTGAAAATCACCATCAATGAAGAGAAAGAGTTGAGCGTGCCGATGGGAAGTACGTTGCTGAACACGTTGCAATCGAACCAGATATTTCTCTCGTCAGCCTGCGGTGGCGGGGGCACCTGCGCGGAGTGCCGTTGCCGTGTAGTCGATGGGGGAGGAGAGATCCTTCCGACTGAAAAAGGGCATTTTACCCGCAAAGAGCAGCTCAATAACTGGCGTTTAAGTTGCCAGGTTAAGGTGAAAGATAACTTGTCGATCATAATTCCCGATGAAGTGTTCGGGATCAAGGAGTGGGAGTGTGAGGTGATCTCGAACCGTAACGTGGCATCCTTTATCAAAGAATTCGTGGTGAAACTTCCGGAAGGTGAAAACCTTAATTTTAAACCGGGTGCCTATTGCCAGATTCGAGTTCCCCAGTTTGATGCCATCCCTTTCAAGAATTTCGATATTGAAGAGAAATATAAACCGGAATGGGATAAGTTCAAGATGTGGGATTTGGTGTGCAAGAACGACGAAGATACCGTGCGTGCGTACTCCATGGCTAATTACCCTGCCGAAGGGAATATCATTACACTCAACGTGAGGGTAGCTACCCCGCCATTTGATAAAGCCAAGGGCACGTGGATGAACGTGAACCCGGGAATTGTATCCTCCTATATTTTCAACCTTAAGCCGGGGGATAAGGTGATGATGTCAGGGCCCTACGGCGAGTTCCATCCTATCCTTGATAGTGAACGCGAGATGTTGTGGATTGGCGGTGGAGCGGGAATGGCTCCTCTACGCTCGCAAATCATGCACTTGACCGAGACGTTAAAAGTGAGAGATCGTAAGATGTCTTATTTCTATGGCGCGAGAGCCCTTATCGAGGCATTTTATCTTGAGGATTTCTATCGACTGGAAAAAGAGTTTCCCAACTTCTCGTTCCACCTCGCGCTCGACAAACCCGATCCTTTGGCGGACGAGGCAGGTGTAAAATATACCCCCGGATTCGTGCATCAGGTGATTTACGATACCTATCTCAAAGATCACGAGGAACCGGAAGAGATCGAGTACTACATGTGCGGGCCCGGACCAATGGCTAATGCCGCGCAGCGTATGCTCGACAGCCTCGGCGTACCTCCCGAAATGATCATGTTTGACGACTTCGGGTAATCGGCCACTACAAGGCAAACGATAAAATAAAAAACGGCACTCTCGATCTCGAGGGGGCCGTTTTTTCTCCTCCTCGCGTGGCGCGTACCAAGTAAGCTCAGCTCTGCTTACCGGGCTATTTTACTCGTGGGCAGCGATACATCATCTTCGATATCCAGCATCGCGTTGATCAGGTACAGCCGATCGTACGCGGGAAGCGAATCCTTATGAATCCTTTTCTCTTTGATGACTCCTTCTTGAAGGAGCTTTTGCCGCTTCGTCCCGTTCAATAAGGGCTCGGCGGGGGTGTAGAGGTTCCCCCTTTTGCTTAAAACCACGTTGCTGTAGGAGGTGTCCGTGATCAGGCCGTGCCGGACAATCAAAATTTCATCGCGATCTCCTTTTAGTGCTAATAAATTGTTCAAGACCGTGCGATTGGCATACTTAAACGAGTAGTCGGGAGATGCCTCGATCAATCGCAACGATCTTATTTCTTTGGGATAATAGCGTTCAAAAGTAACCTCTTGAATCGACTCCCGGTAAATTACGCGACATTTCACCCTCCCTTTTCGCGGCTGCTCCGGCATACGATTTTCCAGCTCTCTCGACAGGGAGGGAGCGGTAAAACCAAAATGAGCGGCTGTCCTTTGCACGCGTTTCTCGTGCGCTTCCAAGTTTCGCACCACGCCGTCCTCTATACAAATGGTTTCCAAAAACATGCCAAATACACTTTATTGACCGCCTCGTCGTATTCCTTGCGGCAGTCGCTGTTCGCGGTAATCCCCCCGCCACTGCGGAAATAGAGCTCGGGGCCTTGTTGTTCGATAAAGCGAATCAACACGAACGCTTCCAGCGCTTCTCCATCAAAATAGCCGGCTACTCCCGTGTAAAAACCACGAGGCCCTGCCTCCGCTTCACGGATGATTCGCTGCGTGGATTCTTTGGGTGCTCCCGAGACAGATCCCGCGGGTAAAAGCTCAAAGAAAAGCGATCCTAACTGATCGAGGTACCCGTCAGGCAGGTTGCCTTCGATTTCGGAGCTTACTTGCAATAACGAACCTCTGTTTGTTTCCAACTCATCGGTGTACCGGAAACGTACCACCCGCACATCGGAAGCTACCCGGCTTAAATCGTTCCGAAGTAGATCCACGATCGTGTTATGTTCGGCCGATTCTTTCGGGTCGTTCAGTATGATTTCGCGCGCGTTCGGTAGCCGCGCGTCAATGGTTCCTTTCATCGGGAAGGTGCTGATCTTTCCGTTTTTCAAGCGCACGAACCCCTCGGGCGAGAAGCATACCCATCGTCCCGGAAGGTAGAGCTTGTAAGGAGCCCGGCTGAATCGGAATATCTCCTCGAGGGAGAGGGAGCACTGTATTGGAGTCTTTATCGTGAGGTTGGTGAGATAGGAGTCGCCCCGTTTCAGTCCATCCATCACTATTGAAAAACGCTGACGGTATCTATTGTAATCTTCCGGATCGGCTTCAAACAGATAATCTCGCGGTGGTTCGGAACGCTTTACACCCGTAGTTTCAGGTCGGGAAGCTGATTGTATCGCCCCGCGTGCTATACCTACCGTTGGAACGGGTGCTCCTGCCGTTGGAATCGACGTGCCGATTGCTGTGTGAATATTGGAAATCCCCTTGATATCGAACAGTACTCCCTGTTGTGACAGGGGGTTGGGAAGAAAAAATCCCTCCGTCATTTCAAAATCAATCGCGAAGAGGAAGGGCTTTCGAGCCTTTCCCGCTTCGTTCATTCGCTCCTTTATTTCATCACTAGTGAAAAACATGCTGCAAATATAGGTATTTGGACGGAAAAGGAGTTCTTCACGGGTCGAATGATTTTTCAGGTCGAATGATTTTTAGAACCATTTTCATGTAGTCGCGGTAAACAATTCGATTGAAAAGTTGTTCATCTATTACAGGCCGCGTTTTAGCTGTAATTGTAATTATTAGCTGTAATTGTAATCATTTAAACGCGCATAAGTATCTGCAATATGTATTAATAGGTGCAAGGTGTAAAAAAAGGAGAATCCTCCTGTTTTGTTTCAAATCGAAGCGAAAGTGCTGGAAAAACTATCAATTTCAAATTTTATTGAAGAAAATAGTGGAAATATTTTGTGGATTCGAAATTTCATGTTTACTTTGCAAGCGTTAATTTAGATAACAGGAAATAAAATATGTATCGTAACGTTGATATTCTAGTCATTTCTATTCTACTTCTGGACAACTTCGGAGGGTGAGATTGGAATATCGGTAAACGAACAAGGAAAAAATAGGATAACCTTTCTCACCCAGTGGGAAAGGTTATTTATTTTATACAGAGCAGTAAAAAAAATAGGTTTATAACATGGAGCGAATTTTTGTATTTGATACAACGTTAAGAGACGGGGAGCAGGTGCCCGGTTGCCAACTGAACACGATCGAGAAGATCCAGATCGCGCAGGCCCTTGAACTGTTAGGGGTGGACGTGATAGAGGCCGGCTTCCCGGTTTCGAGCCCGGGCGACTTCCAGTCGGTAGTAGAAATTTCGAAAGCGGTCACGTGGCCCACCATCTGTGCCCTCACCCGCGCGGTAGAGAAAGATATCGAGGTGGCGGCCGAGTCGCTCAAGTATGCTAAACGGAAACGTATCCACACCGGGATCGGTACCTCCGACTTTCATATCAAGCACAAGTTCAACTCCAACCGTGAAGAGATTATCGAGCGGGCGGTGAATGCGGTGAAGTACGCTCGCGAGTTCGTGGACGACGTGGAGTTTTACGCCGAAGACGCGGGACGAACGGATAACGAATACCTGGCACGAGTGGTACAAGCTGTTGTTAACGCGGGCGCGACGGTAGTGAATATTCCCGATACCACGGGGTACTGCTTCCCCGACGAGTACGGGGCGAAAATTAAGTTCTTAATAGACAACGTGGATATGAAGAACGCGATCTTGTCCACGCACTGCCACCAAGACCTGGGTATGGCCACGGCAAATACCATCTCGGGCGTGCTCAATGGTGCACGACAGGTGGAGGTGACCCTGAACGGGATTGGTGAACGGGCCGGCAATACCTCGTTAGAGGAGGTGGTGATGGCATTCAAAAGCCACAAGGACCGCGGATTCGATACAAATATCAACACGCAACATATATACGCTACCAGCCGAATGGTGTCGAGCCTCATGAACATGCCGGTGCAGCCCAACAAGGCGATCGTGGGTAGAAATGCTTTCGCGCACTCTTCCGGGATCCACCAGGATGGGGTTCTCAAGAACGTGGAGACCTACGAGATCATCGACCCGAAGGACGTGGGAATCGACGAAAACGCGATCGTGCTCACCGCCCGCAGTGGACGCGCGGCACTGAAAAACAGGCTGTCGATGCTCGGTGTGAAGCTGGAGGTGGAGGAGCTGGATAAAGTATACCAAAACTTTCTGGAGCTGGCCGACAAAAAGAAAAATATTACCGACGACGATATACTGATGCTGGTGGGCAAAGAGGCTCGCATGACCCGGATCAAGATTGAATACCTGCAGGTGGTGTGTGGCATCGGGGTACGCGACGTGGCAAGCATCGGCCTGAACATCGCGGGTGAGCAGTTCGAAGCCACGGCAACCGGCAACGGGCCGGTGGACGCGGCCATTCGAGCAGTGAAAAATATTATCAAACGCAAAATTAAGATCCAAGAATTCTTGATACAAGCCATCGACCATGGTAGCGACGACGTGGGCAAGGTGCATATGCAAGTGGAACATAATAACATGCACTACTACGGGTTTTCGGCCAATACCGATATCGTCGCGGCTTCGGTAGAAGCGTTTATCGACGCGGTAAATAAGTTCGTTGAATAAATGTGGCAATTAGACTAATATGC
>Ga0209075_1002957_pt1 | contig 14515 bp, 7 predicted proteins | sample Stecom2011_FD_187523 | JGI IMG/M metagenome (GOLD analysis project Ga0209075, IMG submission 187523) | Agricultural soil microbial communities from Utah to study Nitrogen management - Steer compost 2011 (SPAdes) (version 2) | ecosystem: Environmental > Terrestrial > Soil > Agricultural land... | reverse complement strand
GTCGTTTGACTTCCATAAATCAAATCGATAGTGATATTTTTGAAACCTGCATCTTGGGTCAATTTAATTGCATTTAATGCTTCATTAGAATTATGTGCTCGATTCATCAATTTCAAATCTTCTTCAAAAAAAGATTGCACACCAATGCTGAATCGATTGATGGGTAACGTTTTGATTTGTTGAATTTTGTTAAAACTCAAATCATCGGGATTTGCTTCTAAAGTGATTTCAGGATTTTCAGCAATTGAAAAGTTTTTATAAATTGTATCAAAAATCTGATGGAGTTCATTGTTCTCGAGCAAGGAAGGCGTTCCTCCGCCGAAATAAATAGTTTCAATGTTCTCAATGATTTCACCTTTTCTCATCGATAATTCTTTGCAAATCGCATCAATCATTTCTGATTTAGCATTTAAATTTGTTGAGAAATGATAGTTGCAATAACTGCATTTTTGTTTACAAAAAGGTATGTGAATGTAAATTCCAGCCATATTGCAAAGGTAGTCAGATAAATCGACAGCTTTTTAAAAAATCGCTGTATGTTTGTAACTATTCAATTTTTAAAACAACGAATACAAGAAACAAAAAATTTAACAAATGAAGAGATTACTCATTTTAATTGCAAGTGTTGCATTTCTCATCACGCCTTTCCAAAAGGCGAAAGCAGATGAAGGAATGTGGTTCTTGATGTTCATCGGTAAGAATATCGATGATATGCAGAAAAAAGGTTTGAAACTTACTGCAGAAGAGATTTACAGCATCAATAATAGTAGTTTGAAAGATGCTATTGTACAATTTGGTGGAGGATGTACAGCTGAAATAATTTCGGATACAGGTTTAGTTTTGACCAATCACCATTGCGGTTATGGAGCTATTGCACAATTATCGACACCTGAAAATGATCATTTGACCAATGGATTTTGGGCTGCAAATCGTTCAGAAGAATTAAAACCAAACAATTTATCCGTTCGATTTTTTGTGAGAATGGACGATGTTTCTGAAAGAATTTTGAGTTTGGTAAACGATAAAATGTCTGAGGATGAAAGAGAAAAAGTAATCAATCAAGAAATTGCTAAAATCGAACAAGAAAACAATGAAGGTGGAAAATATACCGTCTCAGTTCGTTCGTTTTTTGAAGGCAATGAATATTATTATTTCGTTTACCAAGATTTCCAAGATGTTCGTTTGGTAGGTACGCCTCCAAATTCGATTGGAAAGTTTGGTGGAGATACCGACAACTGGGAATGGCCAAGACATACAGGTGATTTCGCGATTTTTAGAGTTTATACAGATAAGGATGGAAATCCAGCAGATTATTCTGTAGATAACGTTCCTATGAAACCTAAATATCATTTGCCAATCAGCTTGAAAGGTTATGAAGAGAATGACTTTGCTATGATTTTGGGTTATCCAGGAAGAACCAATCGTTGGATGCCTGCAAGTGGAGTTGCTCAAAATGTTGATTATGCATATCCAGCTTGGGTTGAAGGTTCTAAATTGTCAATGGATGTTATGAAAAAATACATGGATGCTGATCAAAAAGTTAGATTGGATTATGCATCTAAATACGCTGGTATTGCGAATTATTGGAAAAACCGTGGCGGAATGATAGAAGCTTTGAAGGAACATAAAACGGTCGATAAAAAACGCCAAATGGAAAGAGAATTTACTGAATGGGCAAATCGCACTGGTAAAAAGGATAAGTATGGAGATGTTGTAGAAATCATTGATCACTATTACAACAAAACCAATGAGAAATCTCGTCAGCACAACTATTTATTCAGTATGTTGAGAGGAACTGTGTTTACAGTAACTCCTTATAGTTTAGGAACGAGTTTGGTGCAATATGCTTCGGAAAATGAAGCGAAAAGAGAAGAAATGCGTCCAAGATTGGAAGAGTATATTGAAAATTTCTTCGAAGGTATTCATATGCCATTGGAAGAAGAGGTTTTTGCTAAACAATTGAATTTATATTATGCCAAAGGAGCAAAAGGTGGTTTAGCACCTTATGTAAAAGAATTGGGTGATAGGTTTGAAGGGAATTTCGATGCTTATATCAAAAATGGATTTAACTCGAGTGTTTTCACTAAAAAAGATAGATTGTTGGCTTATTTAGATAATCCTAAAGCAAGTCATATTGAAGAAGATGAATTGTTTAAATTATCGACTGACTTGATGACTCACTACAGAGCTGAAACTCCTGAGGAAAAGGCTTTGAAAGATTCTTACATAAGATCTTTCAGGTTATTGGTTGAAGGTTTGAGGGAATCAGGTTTAAGTCCAATTCAATATCCTGATGCAAATAGTACACTTCGTTTGACTTATGGTACAATTAGACCTTTGCCATTGGGAGAAGGAAAAGTTAATGATGCGCAATATAATTATTATACTACGCTGAAAGGAACGATTGCTAAACATAAACCTGGTGATGATGAATTTGAAAATCCACAAAAATTAATCGATTTGTATAACGCAAAAGATTATGGTCAATATGCTGATAAAAATGGTGAGTTATGGGTGAATTTCCTAACTGACCATGACATCACAGGTGGGAATTCAGGTTCGCCAGTTTTGAATGGAAATGGAGAGTTGATTGGAATTGCATTTGACGGAAACATCGAAGCTATGGCTGGAGATGTGATTTTTGATCCTGAATTGCAAAGAGCGATTAACGTGGATATTCGTTATGTATTATTTATCGTTGATAAATATGCAGGAGCGAATCATATTATCGATGAATTGACAATTGTGAAGTAATTTAATTTGATAGATTTAAAAAAGGCTGTTTCCATTGGAAGCAGCCTTTTTTTGTATAAATTTTTTCTGATTGAATTAAATTTCTTTTCTCAAACGAGCCACAGGAATATTGAGTTGTTCTCTATATTTGGCAATGGTTCTTCTTGCGATTGGATAACCTTTTTCTTTGAGAAGATTCATTAACTTTTCATCAGTATAAGGTTTTCGCTTATCTTCCTCATCGATTATATCCATTAGAATTCGTTTGATTTCACGGGTTGAAACTTCTTCACCTTCTTCGTTGGTCAAACTTTCAGAAAATAAATCTTTGATCAAAAAAGTTCCATAAGGTGTGTTGACATATTTGCTATTAGCAACTCTTGAAACTGTTGAAATATCCATATCGATTTCCTCGGCTATATCTTTTAAAATCATTGGTTTGATTTTAGTTTCGTCGCCAGTTAAGAAATATTCTTTTTGGAATTTCATGATTGCATTCATGGTGTACATCAGAGTGTTTCTTCTTTGTTCAATTGCATCGATGAACCATTTTGCAGCATCTAATTTTTGCTTAACAAATAGGACAGCTCTTTTTTGTTCTTTGGTTTTATTCTCAGTTTTTTTATAAGTGTCCAACATATCTGCATAGTTGTTGGAAATTCTCAATTCAGGAACGTTTCTTCCGTTGAGTGATAATTCCAATTCACCTTCAACTATTTTGATGGTAAAGTCAGGAGTGATATGTTCAATTGCTTTGGTATTTCCTGAAAAAGATTTCCCAGGTTTTGGATTGAGTTTTTCAATTTCTGAAATAGCATTTCTCAATTCATCTTCAGATATATCATGCTTCATCATCAGCCTTTTGTAATGCTTTTTAGTAAAGGATTCGAATGAATTCGTGACAATATCCAAAGCCAATTCAATGGATTTACTCTCAATTTGTTTGTTTTCCAATTGAATTTTCAGGCATTCTTGTAAATTTCGAGCACCAACACCAATTGGATCTAATTTTTGTATGTAGTTGACCAATAAACGTTCAACTTCTTCTTTGGTCGTATAGATGTTTTGAGTAAAGGCCATATCATCCACTATTGATTGTAAATCTCGTCTGATATAACCATCGTCGTCCATGTTGCCAATGATGAAATTAGCGATTTGATAATCTTCTTCGTCCAGTCGATACATTGAGAGCTGTCTCTCCAAATGGTCCAAAAAACTCATTCCTTGAGCATAAGGAATCGTTCTCTCTTCATCGTCCTGACTATAATTGCTCGTATATGTTTTATAGTTAGGAATTTCATCATCGCTCAAATACTCATCGATATTTATTTCACTTGTATCGATGGTATTTTCTTCTTCATATCGATCATCTTCCCACTCATCATTTGCAGTGAACTCGTCATCATCATGATTATTACCTTCTTCCAAAGCTGGATTTTCCTCGAGTTCTTGTTTGATACGTTGTTCAAAAGCTATTGTAGGCAATTGAACCAACTTCATCAACTGTATTTGTTGAGGGGAAAGTTTTTGTTGTAATTTTAAATTGAGTTCCTGCTTTAACATTTTTAATTAATTAAAATTCTGCGTTTTTTGGTGTCCTTGGAAATGGTATCACATCTCTGATATTGCCCATTCCTGTTACAAATAACACCAATCTTTCTAATCCTAAACCAAAACCACTATGAGGTACAGTTCCAAACCTTCTTGTGTCTCTGTACCACCACATTTCCTTAGAATCAATGTTGAATTGCTTCATTTTTTTATCTAAAACTTCTAAGCGCTCTTCACGCTGAGAACCTCCTACAATCTCACCGATTCCAGGGAAAAGTACATCCATCGCGCGAACGGTTTTTCCATCATCGTTTAAACGCATATAGAATGCTTTGATCTCGGCCGGATAATCAAATAAAATCACCGGTGATTTGAAGTGTTTTTCTACTAAATAACGTTCGTGCTCCGATTGTAAATCAACTCCCCAACCATCGATTGGGTATTGGAATTTATTCTTTTTATTATATTTAGAATTTTGTAAAATTTCAATGGCTTCCGTATAGCTCAATCTAACGAAATTATTGTTCAAAACATAATTTAAACGCTCGATTAAAGATAAATTAGATCTTTCATTTTTTGGTTTTTGACTTTGTTCCGTTTCAAATCTTTCAGCTAAAAATGCTAAATCATCAGAACAATTGTCCATTGCATACTTGATGACATACTTCAGCATTTCTTCAGCCAAATCCATATTGTCATCCAAATCATAAAAAGCAACTTCAGGCTCGATCATCCAGAATTCCGCCAAATGACGAGTAGTATTTGAATTTTCGGCCCTAAATGTTGGACCGAAAGTATAAACTTTTCCTAATCCCATAGCTGCTGCCTCTGCTTCCAATTGACCCGAAACCGTTAGATTCGTATGTTTTCCAAAGAAATCTTTTGAGAAATCAGTGGTTCCATCTTCAGTTTTTGGTAAATCTTTGTTCAAATCAAAATTGGTGATGGTAAACATTTCACCTGCTCCTTCTGCATCTGATCCTGTGATGATAGGTGTGTTGACATATACAAATCCTCTTTCGTTGAAGAATTTATGAATACCAAACATAATATTGTTTCTCACTCGCATAATGGCCGAAAAAGTATTGGTTCTGAATCTTAAATGAGCTTGCTCTCTTAAAGTTTCAAGACTGTGTCGCTTCGGTTGTAAAATAGTCGTTTGAATATCGTCAGGATTTGCCTCTCCTAAAATTTCAATTTCTTTGGCGATGATTTCAATCTCTTGTCCTTTTCCTTGACTCTCAACAACTTCTCCGATAACTTTTATAGCTGAAGCCGTTGTAATTTTTTTTAGTAACTCTTGATTGAAATTTTCGAAATCAACAACGATTTGAATGTTATTTAAAGATGAACCATCATTTAAAGCAATAAATCTGTTGCTTCTAAATGAACGTACCCAGCCTTGAACACAAACTTCTTGTAAGTTGGCCTCTTTTCCTTTATCCAATAATTCTTTTACTCTATATTTTAGCATAAGTATCTTTATAATTTACAAAAATAAAAATATTTAACGAAGAGATAGGTTAAAAGGTATAATATTTGATAGTTTTCTGCAAATTTTTGAATATCAATAGATTTCGATTGATGATGAAGTCAGTCGATTCAAATGATAAATTCTATTTCTTGAATTTAAAATGAAGAAATTTCATGAAATTTTCAGGTAAATTACTGATAATTCATTAGTTGTGTTAAAATCCGAAATTGATAACGAATGAAACTCTTCCTCCATCGGCTCCATAAAAATAATTCACGTTTCCAGTGATGAGATTGATTCCATTGACCCATAATCCACCGCCAATGGATTGATGCCATTTCTTTGATTTTTCTTCATCTATCCAAACTCTACCATAGTCATAACCTACTAAAATTCCATATTTAAGAGGAATGAAATTTTGTTTGGTTTTTCCGAGTGTCAATCGTAAATCCGTACTTTGAGTGAACGACTGCTTTCCGATAAATCTTCCGTATCGATACGAACGCATATCAAAATCTCCACCTATGGCTGCCGCTTGGAAAAAGTCATAATTGTCGTTCCAAAGCATTTTACCTTTCAATAAAGTCGATAAAGTCAATTCGCCTTCGGTCGTGATTTTGTGTATTATTCCAAGATTTGACAACAAATAAGGAGTGCTTTTTTTGGTGTCGCCTAAATTCGTCATCCAATGTCCTTCTACATCGAATTTCAAACCTAAAGTCGGTAAGGAATAATTGTCATAATTTTTGAATGAATATTTTAAACCAATGCCTCCAAATTGCTGATGATGGAAAGTATGTTCTTGAATTTCAGTGGTCGAACCTGTGATTCTTCCTTCGTTTTTAGAAACTTTGATGTCTTCAAATTTCATGTTGATATCAAATCGAGAGTTGTTTCTACTGATTTTATAAAAGGAAGGACTCACGCTGAAAGATTGGATTTTCACTCGGTTGTAATCCATTCCCAAAGTTTTTTGGAAATTTTTTGTTTCGTTTCCATACCCAAAGAAATTGATAGTGTAAGCAGGAGTGGTAAATCGAGTTTGCACTTCTAAATTCCATTTGTTAATGAATTTTGCGAAAGTTCCTGTGTAAGTAAATTCAACACCTCCAGTAGCGAAATAATAGTTTGCAAGTAAATTGTGTCTTTGCGTATAAGGATCTCTATCGAATCGATTGATTCTCAAAGTTGCGTCCAAGCCCAATTTCACTCCATCGTCCGGATTGTATCCACCTGATGGCAATAATGAAAACCTATTGTAAGCTGGTTTTTCATAATTGTATTGATTTAAATCATAATCATTTGATAAATAAACTTTGGCACTTCCAGTTTCTTTGAGGTGGTTCATTTGTCGATTGTAATCGTAAATTCTAATTTTTCTACCTTTTTCAATTTTATAAGTGTCTTTACCATTTCCACCGATAAGCCTGATTAAAATTGGATTTTGTGGAGTTCCTTGAACGATGAATTCATCGTCATCATTTAAACCATAAATCCAAATGTCTTTGGTCAATTTTTTTGAATAAGTTTTATCGAAATATTTAGTTTCACCTGATTTTCTGACCTTGAAGATTTGAATTTGAGTTTCACCTTTAGGTAATCGATGAATTAGAACCTTGTCTTTTTTATTGGTCGCATGTAGAACAACTGTTTTATTCAAAACTTTATAATATTCTTCAGCAAAATTTTTCAATTCTTTTTTTCGAATTTTAAGTAAACTTTTTATGCGATCAATTTCCTCATCATTGACTTCTTTAGGAATGTTTTGAAATGAATTATCAATGATTTCATCGGTCAAAGTTTGTTCGATAAATTCAGCTTCTCTGATCCAATCTTCTAAGTTCGATGATTGAGTCAAAGCAAGGTCCAAAGGATAAGATTCCATATTGAACCATTTTACATTATGAATGGTTTCCGAGAAGTTCTGCATATGTCTGAGCGCTGGAATTTTCATGATTAATTTGATCAGAAAACCATCATACTTAGGGAAAGCTTGATCTCTATCTCTTGGGATTGGTTGATAAATCGTTCGGTCTTCTTCTTTGAAAACCGCCCAACGCCATTGGTCTTCATGTCTGTCCCAATCTCCAATCAACATATCGAATAACCTCGCTCTTATATAAGAAGATTCGTCCATTTGATGATCATCGTTCGATTGTAGTTTTGAGAGCATTTTTGTAGTGCTGATGATATCGTCAGGCGAACCGAAATTTTCTGCATCTGTAAATTTCTTCATTGGTCTTTCTTCGAGCATATAGAGTTGATTACCATAGCTTCTATTATAGTTGCCCAATGTGCGTTGTTTAGGAATGTAATATAATTTGGGTTGTGTGTGATAAATTCCTAAAGGTGAAGCCAATTCGCCTATTGTAAATGGTAAATAAGGATGAGAAGAAGTGTAGAAATCCAATAAAAACTCTTCGGTAAAAGTTCCTTTGAGTTCATTTTCAACGTACTGGTTTTTGAAAACTAAATTTTGAATAAATCTTGTTGCACTCTTTCTCAATCCTCTCATCACGAATTCCTTTCCTTCTGAATTGACCAATCTCAACGAATAAGATTGATTACCACCACCTGATTTTACTGGAGTGATGGTGGGATTGAAATCTTTTAGGTTTAATGTAGAAACTTCTACTTTTGTACTATAATATTTTCGGTAATATTCACCGAATAAAAAATTGTAAAACTTTCCTTTTTCAGTGAGTTCATCTGGATAGATTTGAGAAATTACAGTTTCTGGAAAGTTCTCATTGGCCAAAAACTCAAACGTTTCTGCAGCTTCTGTCACTTGATGTTCGAAAAGTAAAACTTCTTCATGGTTTTCAATTCCATAAAATCGAACAACAGAACTTTGATCATCGTAAACTTCCAATACAGCGTAACCCATTCCACCATAAGAAAAGTCATTTTCTCTAATCGCTCTTGCAGCTTCAGTTTTTGATGCAGATCCACTGATGATTTGTTTCAAATATTTGTTTTCAATGTATTGTAAATTATGGTCATGACCTGAAACAAATATCACATTTTCTTTATCGGCCAAAATAGTGGTCAAACGATCCGTAAATTCTCGATAAATTGGATTTTGAATGTCCTGCGGACTTACTCCTGTTGTTTTTCGAAGTAAATTGATGATGGAACCGATCACTGGCATGGGAATGGAACTCTCTAAGGGGAAAATTTGTTTTTTCAATGAAAACTGTCCACCATGCGAACCATGAGTTTCCAAAGGATGATGAATAGCAACTATAGTAGTTTTGTTTTGAAAATCATTGAGAACACCTTTGAATTCTTCTAAAAAATCTTCTCTCGTTTTGAATTTACATTCTGCGTTGATTTGAGGGTTTTTGTCCCAATCTTCTAAAAACCATTGACTATCGATTATAACCAAACCTATTTTTTCATTGATTTCTATATCTTCAATCGAACATCCACCTTTGGGCAAAAAAGATTTTTTACCCATTCTATCATTGATGTATTTTTCTTGTTCATTCAATCCTTCCAATCCATTGTACCAATCATGATTTCCAGGAATGAAGATCGTATTTCCAGCAAAATTTTCTTGAATTTTGATCTGATTGTCTAACTTTAATTCTGCACTTTTTCTTTCCTCCGAATTTTTATCAGTTGGCATTCCATTCGGATAAATATTATCGCCCAAAAAAAGAAGAGTAGAAGCTTCATTTGCTTGATCAAGTCGCTTCTTTAAAAAATTTAAAGTTTCAATCGATTCTTCCAAATGAGCATATCCACCGTCTCCAATCAGATAAAATGTATGCAATGGTTTATCTTCTGTAAATGTTGATTCTTTACTAATAGGTGCTGAAACCTTATTACCATATTGTGCTTGATAAGTTGCACATGAACTCAATGATAAAATAAATCCAACAATGAGAATTTGAATGAGTTTTGAATAATAAGTAAAATACTTAAATTTACCAGATATAACTTTTAAATGGAGAAACTGATTCAGCATACAGAAAGGTTTGTTTTTAACTTATTCAAAGATAAGTTAAGTTCTGAATATACTTATCATAACTTTCTACATACTCAGTATGTTGTTTTGAAATTAAATGAGTTGTTGACGGAAGAGGAAGTCGATGACTCCGATCGGATGGCTCTGACTTTGGCGGCTTGGTTTCATGATGTTGGTTATGTTCTAAAAGAAGATGGTCATGAAATAGAAGGCCAAAAAATCGCTGAAAAATTTTTGAAGGAAAATCAAGTCGATGCTGAATTAATTGAAAAAGTGAAACAATTGATAGTGGCGACTCATTTGAATTATGAGCCACAGAATCATTTGGAAAGAATCATCAAGGATGCGGATTTTTCACATTTGGGCGATAGGAACTTTGAGAAAATAAGTTTTCAATTGAAATGTGAAATTGAACGGAAAGAAAATATTGAAATTTCTGATGCTGAATGGAACCGAAGAAATTATGAATTTCTGACCCAACAACATAGATTTCACACCAATTATGCTAAAAATTATTGGCAAAATGTGAAAATGGAGCATGTGATCCGAACGCAAGAGATGATTCGCAACGAAAAGGTAATTGCTGATAAAGAGAAATTAAGAAAAAATAAAGTCGAAAAATTGAAAAAGCCGGATCGAGGAATTGATACGCTTTTTCGAGTTACTTTGAACAATCATACGCGTTTGAGTGATATAGCTGATAGTAAAGCAAATATTTTACTTTCTGTAAATGCGATTATAATTTCGATTGCACTTTCTACTTTATTGCCCAAATTGGCTTCAGAAAAAAATCATTATTTGATCATGCCCACAATGATTATGCTTTCTGTGAGTGTGGTTTGTATAATTTTTGCAATATTGGCGACCAAACCTAATATTTCTAATACTTCTTTTACAGCAAGCGAAGTGAAAATCCGAAAGATCAATTTATTGTTTTTTGGAAATTTTCACAAAATGCAAATCGATCAATACGAAGAAGCTATGGAAGAATTGATGAGCGATAGAGACGGTCTCTACAATGCATTGACCAGAGATTTATACTTTTTAGGATTGGTTTTGGCGAGAAAATATAAGTTGCTTAGCATCACCTATTATCTTTTCATGGCTGGAATTATCATTACCGTTTTGGCTTTTGTGATTGCTTTTACAAGTAAAGCTGAATTCAATGCGATTGATCTAATTTAAAGAAATCGAAGAAATCTTCATAATTGTAATATTGATCTGTGTTCATTAATTCAGTGATTTTTTCTAAATTAACTTTCACTCTCATCGCTCTCAAACCTGTTAAATCTTGTAAATTTTCGATTTCTAAAAATTCGATATTTTCTTTTAGAAAACCTTTGCTTTGGAGGAATTCAATGTATTTTAAATATTCTTCTTGTTCAGATAAATGAGAATAAACAATTGCAATTTTTCCTTTTTGCGTAATTCTTTCTTTGCTTCCTTTGATATGCGATTTATCGATTCTCTTTTTTAGAACTTCATATTGTACATTATAACTTCCATCCACATCAAATCGCTTCTCATCCATTCTGAATCGAATTGAAATTTCTCGATTAAAAACGAGTATCAAAGAAGTTAAATCCAAAGAAATTTCCAATTCATCATAGATTTGATAATGTTTAGCGAGCATTTCACAAGTAACCAATAATTGCCAAATTCTAAGTTTTTGTAAATGTTCGTATTTAAAATCAATATTTGGAGTGATGGATTGCCCCAAATAAATCGTGTGTTCAATTCCATCGGTTTTAAATCTTTCGAAATAATGAGGATAAATTTGTTGAATTTCCTTTTGTCGTTCATCCACCAAATTGGCCAACTGCTGATTGATTTTATCGACAGAATGATCAAATTTTTTTCTTTTGTTATAATATCTTCCAGTGATTGGGTCCAAAGATTTTAGATAATCAGCGACCACTCCTTCTTCACCTTGATAAATGTTTGAATCAATCAAAAGCGGATTGATTTTATGGATAATGAATTGTTGAACTTCTGACTCAGAATTCGCTTTGAAAGATTTTTTAATTGATTCATACTTTGAAATCAACTCTTCTTTGATGTCTAAAATGTAGTTTAATCGAGTTTTCTCAAACAAATAATCCAAAACAACTTGGAGTAATTTGACGTGATTTTTTATATCTTCTTTGATGCATTTATTTTGAGTTTTAGAAGATTTGCTGATGTCTATATCGCCGTACAAAGCGATTACATCTTTGAAAACAATTTCTTTAAAATTAAAATCTTTATTCTGATTTTTTAGAAAAAGTTCAACTTCTCTTTCAAATTTCCACGCTATACTTGGATGAAGTGAAGTATATTCTTTTTGAATAATTGAATTTTTTAAATTCGAAAAATCATCCATTCCTTTTTCTAGACGATCGGCTATGAAAGAATAAATCGAGTTGATTCGATAAGAAGTCAAGGAATTGAAAGCCGAAGGAATTTCCGATGCCAATTCAGCGATTCCAAGAAATTTATTTCCTTTGCTCAAAGGGATGAGTGCACAACTTTTATAACCCGATTTATAGAGAATTGAAATGATTTCATCGTTTGGATAAAGTTCTAAAAAATTGGAAAGATTGGAAATAATCAAAGGTTTATTGCCTTTTATATATTCCTTAAAAATAGAATGATTGATGACTAAACCATTTTGTTTCAAATGATCATTATTCAAAATCAAACTATTCGTAATCATATTGTAGAAATCCAATTTGAATTTATTTTTGTTCAAATCATAATTAGAAATTCCCACATGTATGGATTTTACATTGAAAATAGATTTTAGAATTTCATTTCTTGGTGTAATTTTATCTTCGATCAAAAAAGGAGGTTTTGAAATCTCTTGTTTTAGATTTGAAAATGCAGTTTCAATGGTTGCATCGAACAAACTCATTATTCCAAATCCTTTGATAATCCAAGATTGAGGCGGGAAAAAACTTTTCCACAATTGTATATCATTGGGATTATCGAGCAAATAATCGATTTGTTTTTTGGATAAAATGATGGACTGATCCGAAGGTTCGATTTCGAGAAAATCAGCATTATAAATGATTCTATAATGTTTTTGAATTCCGTTTTTATCAGTGAAATTAAAAAACAATGGAAAATAACTCGAAATGGGTATGTTGAAATACTGACTCAGAATAATGCTACAATTCGCGATATAAATAGAATCCGAGTCAAATTTATCATCATTTATGCAAAAATTAGTTCCCGATTCTTCGATCAAAGATTTGAACTTTTCTGTTGGATTAAAATATTGATTGCTCCATGGAAAAGTAGCTGCTGAGATATTGGTATTGGTCAATAATTTCGGAAAAATGCAGGACAAAAGATCATCGATAAATGCTTTGTTGTCGTGTATAATAGATAAATCACGAAAACCATCTTTTAGTTCAGGAATTTTATTTGCTTGATCAATTAAATTTTTCGCAAAAGTATTGTTGGGATGAATAGTCAATTGATTTTCCCAATATTCAATGACTTTTTCAAATGAAATCACATGAAAAAACGGGCTTTCAAATCTTGTAAAAATTTTCATAAGACTTTCTCTTAGAGAAATCCAAAATTACAATTAATAAACTTTATTTTTGTATCATTATTTATAAATAAAACAAATCGATGGATTCGTTTAGGTTTTGTTTTTGAAATAAACTTATTTTTTGTGAACGAAAGATTTAACTACAAATAATATAAAAATGGGCGGTAAGAAATATGAGAAAGCCACTTTTGGAGGTGGATGTTTTTGGTGTGTAGAAGCGGTTTTTGATCAATTGATAGGTGTGAAAAGCGTAGTTTCAGGTTATGCAGGTGGACATACAGAAAATCCGACGTATGAAGAAGTATGTTCGGGTCAAACTGGACATGCGGAAGTGGTTCAAGTGATGTTTGATCCAGATTTGATAGCTTACGATGAGATTTTAGAAGTTTTCTGGACGGTTCATGACCCTACTCAATTGAATCGACAAGGAAATGATGTGGGCGAACAATATCGATCAATTATTTTATACGAAAATGAAGAGCAACAATTGATTGCGAAACGCTCGATCAGAGAATTTGAAGCTTCTAAGATGTATGATGGAAGTTTTACCACTCAATTGGTTCCTTTGGAGAAATTTTATAAAGCCGAAGAACCACATCAAGGATATTTCGAAAGAGTAGGTGATGCAAATTCATACTGCACATTGGTAATTAAACCAAAAATTGATAAATTTCACGAAAAGTTTAGACACAAATTAAAACCCGAATACAAATAAATTCAAATTTAATTTTTCAAAAAAAACACATATTTAATGAATGAATTTTCAAGGAAAATTGATGAAAATATAGCGAGAGTTGCTGATTTCCCAAAAGAAGGAATTCAATTCAAGGATATCACATCATTGTTTCAGAATCCAGAATTGATCAAACAAATGGTTGATGCTTTTGCTGATTTTAGTCGAGGGAAAGTAGATGCAGTTTGTGGAATTGAAAGTCGTGGATTTCTGTTTGGATTGTTGATTGCTCAAAAACTAAAAATCCCTTTTGTATTGGTCAGAAAACAAGGAAAACTTCCACCAGAAACGGTTTCAGAATCTTATGATTTAGAATATGGAAGTGCTACCATCGAAGTTCAAAGTCAATACATCAAAGAAGGTCAAAGGTATTTGGTGCATGACGATATCTTAGCGACAGGAGGTACTGCTGAAGCAACTGCGAAATTGATTGAAAAATGCGGTGGAGTAGTTGCGCAATTTAGTTTTATAGCCGATCTTTCATTTCTAGATGGAATGGAAAAGTTGAAA
>Ga0209075_1002956_pt1 | contig 14516 bp, 11 predicted proteins | sample Stecom2011_FD_187523 | JGI IMG/M metagenome (GOLD analysis project Ga0209075, IMG submission 187523) | Agricultural soil microbial communities from Utah to study Nitrogen management - Steer compost 2011 (SPAdes) (version 2) | ecosystem: Environmental > Terrestrial > Soil > Agricultural land... | reverse complement strand
AAAACGGGAGGACATTATCGTTGATGCCATCTTTGGAATAGGGTTGAACCGTGCACCAGGAGGATGGGTGAAAAAATTGATACAATATTTAAATGCCAGCAAAGCGTTTAAGCTTGCCATAGATATACCCAGTGGTCTTTTTGCCAATGAGCCCTTAGGTGATAAAGAAGCGGTTTTGAAAGCAAATTTCACCTTGACTTTCCAAACTCCAAAACTTTCTTTCTTTTTACCCGAGACCTCTCCTTTTTTTTCCGACTTTGATGTGCTGGATATTGGTTTGGATAAAGAATTTATTCATAGCTCTAAATCCCTTGCGCAGGTCATCCAAAAGCTGGAGGCTCAGGAGTTTTATATTCCTCGTAAAAAGTTTGGGCATAAAGGCACTTATGGGCATGGCTTGATTGTAGCAGGGAGCTATGGTAAAATAGGCGCTGCCGTACTTTCCACTTTGGCAACATTGAGAATTGGTTCAGGTTTGGTTACCGCATTTATTCCAAAATGTGGATATCAAGTTATGCAAACCACTGCGCCAGAAGCAATGGTAATAACTGATAGCTGTGATGATTTTTTATCGAAAATATCGATCGATTTTGCCCCCTCTGCTATTGGCGTTGGGATGGGAATTGGAAAGAATAAGGCTACAAGGGAGGCTTTAAGCCATTTGTTTCAAAGTAATACCTGTCCTTTTGTTATAGATGCTGATGCGCTGAATCTTATTTCAGATGATAAGGAATTAATGAAAGTGATTCCGAAAAATTCAATTTTAACCCCTCATCCGGGTGAATTGAAAAGATTGATTGGCAAATGGAAAGATGACTACGATAAACTTGAGAAAACGAAACGCTTTTCAAAGAAACATGAAGTCGTGGTTGTTATAAAGGGTGCCAATACCATTACGGTCTATGGAGATGAATTGTTTATCAATAGCACTGGAAATCCCGGAATGGGTACTGCCGGCAGCGGAGATGTACTCAGTGGCGTAATTACGGGATTGCTTTGCCAAGGGTACGACCATCTTTTAGCTTCGGTATTTGGAGTTTATCTTCATGGAGCGGCAGGCGATATGGCTTCCCATCAACTAGGTTATGAAGCGGTAATTGCGAGCGATATCATAAAGAATCTTGGAAATGCTTATTTAGATTTACTCAATCAAGAAAAACTTTCTGAAAAAAATCAGCAATAATAAAAAAACCTCCAAAGGAATTATTCCAAAGGAGGTTGAGATTTAATCTATTTTTTTTGGTAAATTCTTAAACCATATCTTCTGGGCGTACCCATTTATCAAAATCTTCTGCGGAAACGTAACCTAAATTAATAGCCTCTTCCTTGAGAGTTGTACCGTTTTTATGGGCAGTGTTCGCGATTTCCGCAGCTTTATAATATCCTATTTTTGGATTGAGAGCGGTAACGAGCATCAAACTGTTGTTCAATTGTCTCTTTATAACTTCGTAATTGGCCTCAATTCCTTGGGCGCAATGTACGTCAAACGAAACGCAGGCATCCCCTAACAATTGTCCGGATTCTAAGAAATTGGCTGCCATAACTGGCTTGAATACATTCAGTTCAAATTGTCCTTGCATTCCGCCGACGGTTATTGCCATATCATTTCCAATTACTTGTGCACAGACCATCGTCAAGGCTTCACATTGGGTAGGATTCACTTTGCCTGGCATTATAGATGACCCGGGTTCATTAGCTGGAATATATATTTCACCAATACCACTTCTCGGTCCACTGGCAAGTAAACGGATATCGTTGGCTATTTTGTTTAACGCCACGGCCAACTGCTTTAAAGCTCCGTGAGATTCCACAAAAGCATCGTGGGCCGCAAGGGCCTCAAATTTATTTTTAGCCGTAACAAAAGGTAGTTTGGTAAATTTTGCGATGTATTCCGCCACTTTCACATCGTAACCTTTGGGTGTATTCAAACCTGTTCCAACTGCCGTTCCTCCCAAAGCGAGTTCAGCTAAATGAGGAAGCGTGTTTTTTAAGGCTTTTAATCCATGTTCCAGTTGGGCAGCGTAACCACTAAATTCCTGACCAAGGGTTAGGGGAGTGGCGTCCATTAGATGCGTACGACCAATTTTTACCACATCCTTAAATTCCTCTGCTTTTTTAGCCAGTGTTTTCTGCAGTTGTTCCACTCCTGGAATTGTTGTTTCAATCAATTTTTTATAGGCTGCAATGTGCATTCCGGTTGGAAAGGTGTCGTTGGAAGACTGTGATTTATTGACATCGTCGTTGGGCTGTAGGGTTTTCTCGCCTTCACCTATGGTTTTACCAGCTAATTGATGTGCGCGATTGGCAATTACCTCGTTCACGTTCATATTGCTTTGGGTGCCACTTCCAGTTTGCCAGATTACCAAAGGAAATTGGTCATCGTGTTTTCCCGCAAGTATCTCATCGCAAACCTTGGCAATCAAATCGCGTTTACCCGCTGGAAGAACTTCCAGTTCGCAATTGGTGTAGGCAGCTGCTTTTTTGAGGTAGGCAAAGCCGTATATAATTTCCAATGGCATGGAGGCTGGGGGACCAATTTTAAAATTTTCAAATGAACGTTCGGTCTGTGCGCCCCAAAGTTTGTCGGCTGGCACTTTTACCTCTCCCATTGTATCCTTTTCTATTCGATATTGCATTGTTAAACAGTTTGTTAAATGAATTAAATACCTTTGGCAAGTAATGCCGTTGGCAGTTGTATAATACGATTTTAAGCTATTGGACAAAGATAACGAAAACCCCAAAAGTGTTCAAGCCGTGCCATTGTTTATTTCTTGTGAATAAATGAAAACTTTTTGTTGTGTTTTCCCAAATAATCCTGTTATCTTTGAACCATTATTCTTAAACCCCCTTGTTATGTTCACTTTCGATCAATATATCGGTTTTATTGTAATTATGGTAGCATTGACCATTGGATTCTGGCTGATGTTCTTTTTAATGGGATTCCTGCCCTATTGGATTGGAGGCGCCATTAAGGAAATGTTGAAGGAGAGAAAGGAAGCAAAGCGCAAAAAGAATTTGGAGGCATAACTTCAAATACAATATAAAATTAAAGGGAACCATTTTGGTTCCCTTTTTTGTTTTCTATGATCTATTGGTTTTATCCTTCAAACGAACCTTCGTCTTCCATTCCACCGCCACCTCGCTGAGAGCGCTGACGCTGTTGTTTGGTTTGGTTAAAACGGTAAGTGAAGGAAAGGTTTACGGAACGCCCTCGCCATTGGAATTCGCTTTCACTTGAAAAGGAATCAGTGTTGGTAAAGCTTTTTCTCTTTCGGGTATTGAAAAGATCGCTTACGTTCAGTCCCAAAGTAGCACTGTCGCCAATAATATCTTTACTCACTGCCATATCTACTGACAGCATACCATCACTTTCCGTTTGGGCATTGCCGTAAGGTCCACGATAGAAAGCATTGGTCTGCCATTCTATTCTTGCGGGAAGTTTAACCTTGGAGCTAAATCTTCCAAAATAACTTGTGCTTTCATTGCCGTAGTCTACGTCCTTATAAAATCCTTCAGTTTTATATTTATAATAGTTAAAACTGCCGTTCAAGCTTAACCACTTTAATGGGTTATAAAGAATTCCCGCTTCCATCCCATATCGCTGGTTGGTAGAAAGGTTAATAGGAAAGGTACGGATGATGTTAACGCCGGTGCTTGTAAGATACCCGGTTTCTTCTTGAACTCTTTCAAAAGATCCCGTTTCATGTTGAAAATACATAGAAGCTGTAAGCGTTAGCTTTTTCCATCGCTTTAAATATCCTAAGTCGAAGGCACTCGCGTAGGCTGGGTCTAGATCAGGATTTCCCTGAAAAACATTTGCCTCGCTGGACCTTGATGGAAAAGGATTTAAAAACCATTGCCACGGCCGGTTGATTCTTCGATTATAGCCAAGGGTTATGTTTTCATTTTCCGCCAATTCATACGTAAGGTTTACCGTTGGGAAAAGGCCAAGATAGTTTTTATCGAAATTCATATTTAAATCCGCATCGCTCGAGGTAACATCCGTGGCATTTACGTGACCTTTCATTTGGGTGTTTTCTAGTCGAAGACCGAGAAGGAATGAAAAATCCCCAAATTTATTTCCATATTGCGAATAGACCGCATTTACATTTTGTTCGTAGGTAAAAAGATTCGAAATACTGTCATTTCGCATAAAGTTACTAGAAGTTCCGATTTCTTCAAACAACTCATAATCGGTAGTGCTCTCTTCAAAACTTCCTCTATATCCGGCCTCAAATTGCGCATTCTCCCCGATAGGTAAAACATAATCTGCTTGAGCCAAGTAATTCTTCTGTCTTCTTTCGTTATTTATTTCCTCTGAAGGCAATACGGCATAATCTGGAAACCTTCTAAAGTCTTTAATCAGTGAATAGTCAGTGTCCTTTCTACGGTCAAATTGTAAATCGGCCGTAAGTTTATGGCCCTCGTTATTGAAGTTGTTTTGATAGTTCAAGGCTACTTGATAATTATAACCATCTTGAGTCATCTCTTCAATTCTGGAACTTTTTTCAACAGTTGTATTGTCTCGAAAATTTTCCATATTGTTGGTTGTAGTCGTATTATTATCACTTAAACGGTAAAATACGCTCGCAGTAAGTGAGGATTTTTCAGTGAGGAAATACTCAATCCCCATATTCGTGTTGAAGCCTTGTCTAAGACGATCGTATTCTCTATTCTCTGTAATACGATCAAATTCAGGGTTTATAGTAATGATATCGCCATTGTCATCGAGAAAGGTTCGTGTAAAATAACGATTATCGAAATTAGCTTTTCCAGGAGCATTGCGGTAATTTATACCAGTAGTATTAAAAATATTAAACTTATCCGTTCTCAAGTTTATGTTTCCCGTGGCACTACTATTCAATGGAACACCCATATTAGTGGTTAAAGAACCATTGATTCCGAGGGTTTTCTGCTTTTTTAGGATGATGTTGAGTATTCCAGCCGTTCCTTCCGCATCGTATCGGGCGGAGGGAGAAGTAATTACTTCTACTCGGTCAATAGCGTCTGCAGGTAGTTGGCGAAGTGCATCGGTTGAACCGAAGCCAGCCATTGCTGAAGGCTTCCCATTAATTAGAATTTTTACGTTCTCATTTCCTCGCAGTGCAATAGTTCCTTCCACATCTACAGTTACGGAGGGTACATTGCTTAGCGCATCGCTAACGCTTGCTCCTCCCGAAGTAAGGTCTTTCCCAATATTGTAAATCTTTTTGTCCAAACGCACCTGTACTTCAGTAGTTTCGGCTCTAATTACAACTTCGTCCAAGCCAGCGGCATCCATTGCCAAAGTAATGGTGGGTAAAGTTATGTTGTTGTTTATGGTTCGAACCGGAAGAGTTTTGGTCTTAAAAGAAATAAATTCATATTTAACCGTATAGGTGCCAGTAGGTACCTCTATATTGTATTTGCCTTCAGGGTCGGTAATTCCACCGGTTACGATTTTTCCATTCTGATCAGTAAAAGAAACTGTGGCATATTCCAATGGGTAATTGGAGCCTTCTTCAAGAACGATACCCTTCACGAAAACACGCTTTTCGGATTGTTGGGCAATTAAAATTGTAGTTGAAAACAATAGAAATAGGGGAAAAAGAAATCTCATAGAAGTTTTAAATTATATGACTCGCGAAAATACCTTTGGTTTAATGGATGGGCTCCCAAATCTATGTTAAAGTAGTCCCTAAAAACTAGGTATTGCTTAGAAGTTTGATTTTAAGGAGACTATAGAATGTCGAGGACTTTAAAAGGCGGTCGACCAATAACAGCATGGGTACCTTTTATGGCAATAGGTCGTTCGATGAGTTTCGGAAATTTAAGCATAGCCTCAATAATTTGATCATCGGACAAGTCCATGCCCTTGTAGTTTTCCTTCCATTCCGCTTCTTGGGTTCGCAGAAGATCGGCGGGCTTTATTCTTAGTAGTTCGATTATTTGCTTCAGTTCTTGTTCAGAGGGAGGCTTTTTAAGGTATTCAACAATTTCAATTGTTTCTCCTTTTTCTTCAAGCAACTTAAGTGCTTCGCGAGATTTACTGCAACGAGGATTGTGATAAAAGGTCGTCATTTTTTTATAATTCAAGTTCATTAAGCTCTAAGTTATAGTCGTATTGCAAGTCGTCGTGCAAAGCCATAACTTTCTTGTTTATGTAATCTATCTGTCGGTTGTATAAATTAACAAGCGTGGTATTTCTCTTGATAGATGGCTTAAACTCCTTTAGTTTAAAACAAAAATAAAGTAAAAGCTCTATCTCGGTTTCCTTGTTTCCGGAATAACGAATAAACTTTTTTATATCTCTCAAGATTTTACGAACGCTCTTTTTTATAAAATAAAAAGTCTTTGTATTTATCTTTTCAAAATCGCTATCCACATTCGCTTTAATACTCTGGATGAAATCTTCCTCATTCGAAGATTCAAAGAGTAAATAGGTAAGAAGTTCCTTGTTTTCTTTTTTGAATTTTCCAAGACGAAGACAAAGCTCCAACAGTTCCTGAGTGGAACGGTGGTTAAGCTCGGTTTTGATCTCTTTTATACTAGCTGCCTTCATAGATTATAGCGGCAAAGGTAACATTGATTTTAGGAAATTGAAACCTTAATATAAGGCAATCATTTTCTGGTGGAAATTTCAATCAAAAATCCCCTGCCATTTTAATAAAATAACAGAGGATTAGACACTAACTGAAGAGCTATAATTATTTTTTGTCGATGGTCACGGAACCTTTCATAACCACATGGATACTACAGAAATAATCGAAATTTCCATTTATTGTTTTCGACCATTTGTCACCGGTCTTTAATGGCCCTGAAGTCCATTTTTTATTTATTTCGGTTACATCGTGAGGAACTATATCCTTATTTATCCACACCACTTTATCTCCTTTTTTAACTTTAAGGTTTTCTGGATTAAATTTCATTTGCGAAATAATAACCGTGTGTGTAGTGGGCGGAACGATAATTTCATTGGAGTTTTTAAATCCTGTAAGAATTAAAATTCCTAAAGCCGTTCCCAATATTAAAACTGAAAGGTTTTTTACAATTGCTTTCATTTTTTAGAAATATTGCTCTGTGCCATTTTCGCGTGTCCTAAATGTGTTTCTAGAATAGGCAATGCTGTTTGAAGCAGCTCTTTTAATTCGGCATTTTGTGATTGAGGAATCAACACGTCTTTAACCGCATTGATTACCGCTTGGTGATAAGCAACTTCATTGTCAATATACATTTTGTCAAATGCATCGGCATGAGCGTTTTTTAATTTTTTAGTTGTTTCGGCGGCTTGTTTTAATAAGGACTGGCTCATTTTATTATCCTGAGGCACCACGCCGAGTTTTGTAACCAAGTCTACTGCCATTTTTATAATGGCGTTGTGATCGTCGATCATCGTATTGGCAAACTCCAGCACATCTTCATTTTGAGAACGAGCTATGGCAATTTTCCCATAGTCCACATCTATTTGATTGGCTGTAACAGCAACAGATGCAATCTCAGCATCATTGAGTTTTGGTGCGGCTTGCGAAAACCCCACAACAGAACTTAGGAAGACGACCAAAAAGACAGCCTGAATTTTAAAAGCAAAATTTGTTTTCATGATATTAATTTTTTAAAGGTGAATCCTTAATTTGTTTATCCATTGGATGCCAAGAATCTACACCGGTTACAAATAACTTGAAGTTTATTAAAAATATAAACTATCTGATTTTTTTAGGAAAAATCCGCTATTCAAGCTTTTCGGATGCCTTTTTAATGTAATTTTAAAGCCACTAGCATACAAAATCTCCTAAATTTTGAATCAAACGTTTCTCCTTCTTCCTTTTATCGTTTTAGCTTTCAATATTTCGATTGCGCAAAACACAACTGCACCAGAAGTGTTTCAACAATATGACCAACTGGTGAGCCTAGAAAACACTAATCTTTATAATGGAACGGAATTCAATGACCTTTTTTTAAACACCGACGGCACGTATAGATATTTTAAGGGTTTTGATTACAGTAAAGGATCGGTGATGTACGGCGGACAGTTTTACGCCAATGTGCCATTGAAATACGATGTCTTAGACGACAATCTTCTCACACATTCTGAAGACAATTTGAGCATTTTTATAGTGAGACTGATTCCAGAATTTATTGATTCATTTTCTATTCACAATGCAGAATTTGTGCGTTTGACAGATGTTGATAAGGGAGTGGTCGGAAATGGTTTTTTTGAAAAGGCATTTATAGGCAACAATTTAAAACTATATATAAAACACATAAAAAAGAAACGCGATAAAGCCTTAAAATCAGGAATTCAGTATAGGTTTTCTGATGTAAATTTCTTTTTGATAGAATATAAGAACGATTATTTTATTGCAAATTCAGCGAAGGATGTTTGGAAAAATATTCCTGAGTATAACGATCAGATTCGCAATTTTAATAAGACCTACAGACAATTATATAAAACCGATAGACAAGTCTTTATGATCAAACTTATCGGCTACCTAGACGGTTTGTTGAACTTTGGCAGTGGGCATTGATGGAAGCATAAATTTATCTATGAAAAAGGAATTTTGGATTGTTTTTATACTCTTGATTTTTAGTACCAGCCTAATGGGACAAGAAACTCAAGGCATTACGGTTTCTTTTGAGCGCACACCTTTAAAGGAAGCGATTTTGGAAGTCGAAAATCTTTCACATAAAAAATTCTTTTTTGAGGATTCTTGGCTGAAAGGACATTTTGTGACCCAGAGTTTTAAAAATGAATCCCTATCAAAGGTATTAAACGCTTTATTCGAAAACACCAATATAAATTTTGTTCTAAAGGATGAAACTGTTATTCTGTTGAACAACACCTATGTTTATACAGAACTCCCTTCCAATTATTTCAATCTGCCTGAAGAAAGAGGAAATTCAGAAATACAGAATGCACCTATTTTTGAGGAGGAGTATATTTCGCAAAATACAATCCAACAACGAAAGTTGATAACCATTGGCAAGCAAGGTCCCGGTTCAGGAAGTAAATCGTACACCTTATCAGGAACTTTTAAAAATTCAAAAACTGGAGAACCTCTTCAAAACTTGGCCATTTACACTTTAGATCGAACTAAATACGCAGTGACGGACAATGAGGGGAAGTTTAATATTCGATTGCCATATGGTCTAAACAAACTGGAGACCAATTTATTGGGTTTTGAAAAAATACGCCAGGACGTAATTATGTATGGAGATGGTAATTTGAGTCTACAGTTGCATGAAAACACTGAAACTTTGGAGGAAGTAGTTATTGCCTCCAAGAAAGACGCCAATGTACGAGATGCCGTGGTTGGAGTAACAAATATTGATATACAGGCAATCAAGACCATTCCACTGGTCTTGGGCGAACGTGATATTTTAAAAGTAGCTACCACCATGCCCGGAATAACCACTGCGGGAGAAGGCGCCAGCGGATTTAATGTTCGCGGCGGAAGGACAGATCAAAACCTAATTTTATTGGACGAAGCTGTACTGTATAACCCTTCGCATTTTTTGGGTTTCTTTTCTGCGGTCAACCCATTTACTACGGGATCATTGGAAGTGTTTAAAGCAAGTATCCCTGCGGAATATGGCGGACGACTTTCCTCGGTTTTTAAAATAGACACCAAGTCTGGCAGTATGGACAAGTTTGCCGGCGAAGGCTCTATCGGGCCAATAACTGCCAATCTAGCGGTAGAAGTGCCAGTTGTCAAGGAAAAAGCTTCGGTTATAGCTGGTTTTCGGGCTACCTATTCCGATTGGATATTAAGAAGCCTCGACGAAGAGGAATTAAAAAATAGCCAAGCTTCCTTCTATGATGGAATAGTAAAATACAAACACATTATCGACCCCAACAACACCATTCAGGGTACTGTTTATTACAGTAAGGATCGCTTTAGCATAACTTCCGATTCAATTTTTGATTACAATAATAGATTGATTTCGCTAAAGTATAACCACGCATTTAGCGAAAGGAGTAGGGGCGAGCTTATCTTGGTAAATAGCCAATATAAATATGGTATCAATTACGAGGCCGATGCGAACAAAGATTTCGATTTTGGATACGAACTCAATGAATATCAAGCTAAATTGAATTTTAACTTTAAACTCAATAAAAAACACCAGTTTAAATATGGAATAAGCAGTAAGCTGTATACTATTGATCCCGGAATTATTTCTCCAATTGGGGATAATTCCGATGTATTAGCGAAAGTAATCGATCGTGAAAAAGGGTTGGAATCAGCGATTTATCTTGCCGATTTATTTGAAATAAGCGATAAATTATTGTTGGATGTAGGCTTGCGTTACTCTATGTATGCTGCTTTAGGTGAAGCTACTCAAAACGTTTATGCAGAAGGTGTCCCTAAAAATGACGGTTCTATAGAAGAAGTAAGAACCTACGATAATAATCAAGTGATAAAAACTTACGGTGGTCCCGAATATAGGGTTTCTGCACGCTATCTTTTGGGCAATGATTTTTCGGTTAAAGCCGGTGTCAATCGAACTATTCAATATTTACATTTACTTTCCACAAATACCACCCAATCGCCTACGGATATTTGGAAATTGTCCGATTTAAATGTTGAACCACAACGCGCTACACAATATTCCTTGGGTTTCTTTAAAAATATACTCGAAAAGGATCTGGAATTTAGCTTGGAGGGGTATTACAAAACCATGGACGATTTGTTGGACTATAAGATAGGAGCGCAACTTATCCTCAACGACAACCTAGAACAAGAACTTTTGCAGGGCGAAGGCAAGGCATACGGAGTGGAATTACTCCTAAAGAAGAACAAAGGAAGGTTTAACGGCTATATAGGATATAGCTACTCCCGCTCTCTTGTAAAATTAAACAGCCAAATAAAACAGGAGCGTGTGAACAATGGCGAATATTTTCCCGCGAATTATGATAAACCGCACGACTTCTCAGTGGTGGCCAATTATAAGTTGACCAAGCGTTTCAGTTTTTCGGGAAATTTCACCTATCAAACAGGCCGACCAATAACCTACCCCATCGGGCGATATTATTTTGCTGGGGAGGAACAAGTTCTTTATAGCGACAGAAACCAATATCGTATTCCTGATTACTTTCGTTTGGATCTTGGGGTGAATATTGAGGGCAATCACAAATTGAAAAAATTGGCACACAGTTTTATCAATATATCAGTATATAATGTGCTGGGAAGAAACAATCCTTATTCTGTGTTTTTTGTTACGGAAGAAGGGCAAATAAAGGCCTATAAAACTTCCATCTTTTCAGTGCCAGTGCCAACTATAACGTACAATTTCAAATTTTAGAGCTATGAAAAACCACTTATTATATATAGCTTTTATCATTCTTGCCCTCGGGATTTTCTCCTGTACTGAACCCTATGAAATTGAATCTAAGGGATTTGAAAGGATCCTGGTTGTGGAAAGCACAATAACTGACCAACCGAGACACCAAATCGTAAAGCTTAGTAGAACCACCTCACTTGACAATACGGCCATCCAATACGAGAGCAATGCTGCTATAAGTGTTGTGGGCAGTAATGGCGATAATTTCAAATTTTCACAAGATCAAAATACTGGGTTTTATATCTCAGATCAAATCTTTGCCGCCCAACCCAATATTTCGTACACCTTAAATATTCTCACTTCCGACGGAAACCGTTATTCCTCTTCTGCTGTTGTTTTGCCTCCCAGTGTTCCGATGGATAAATTATATTCCGAAAGAATTGTGGATCCCAGTGGAAATAAAGATGGCGTTCATGTTCTCGTCGACACCGAAGATCCTACAGGCAATTCGAAATATTTTAGATATGAATATGAAGAAACCTATAAAATAACTGCGCCTAATCCTTCTCCTTATATAGCTGAAATCATAAATCTTGATCCTAAAACCTTTACTTTTGAAATTGCATTAACGCCCAGAGAACCTGAGGAAATTTGTTATTCAACTGAGATTTCCACTGGTATTAGTCAAACTTCCACCTCTGAATTGGGGGAAAATAAGATATTCCGGTTTCCAGTACGTTATTTGTCAAAAACCGATGCCAAGTTGCAGACCCGCTATAGCATTTTGGTAAAGCAATACGTGCAAAGCGTGGAAGCTTATACCTTTTATAAAATCATCCAGGAACTGGGAAGTATTGAAAGTCTACTTTCCCAAGGCCAACCCGGTTACGTGGCTGGCAATATTGTTGATGAGGGCAATCCGGATGCAAAAGTTTTGGGGTTTTTTGAGGTGTCATCCACAACGTCCAAAAGAATCTACTTTAATTATGAGGATTTTAATCTTCCCAAGCCTCCGTTTTTCTATGATTGCGAAGTTCTGATTTTGGATTATTACGACAATACAGTTTTGGATGGCGATTTGGATGAAAGAGATGCCTTGTATACCATGATTGAATTTTTTGACTATCAAGTTATAGCTTACAGTTCTGAGCTAAAATACACAATAGCCCAACCAGAGTGTAGTGTATGCACCTATGTATGGTCCAATATAAAACCCGATTTTTGGGAAGATTGAATATGAAAAAGTCATTTGTCATATTGTTTGTTTTTGTAGTAGGAATGGCGGTCGCGCAAATTCCACGGGAATCAGGTTTATTGGATATAAGTGCATTTCCGATGGAAAAGACTGACCTATTTGTAAATGCAGACCTTCTATTGGCCGGAGAAGCTTTGCATTACAAGACTTTCGTGCAGGACGGCCAAGGGAAAACTAGTACCTTGAGCAAAACTGCATATGTTTCTCTGCGCAACCAAAATGACTCTATAATCTTCACCCATAAACTGCAGCTTATTAATGGAGTTGCTAATGGCGATTTTTTCCTTCCTTCAACTCTTAAAACTGGAGTTTATAAATTAATTGCCTACACCAACTTCTCCCGAAATAACGTGAAAGATGCTTTTTCGCAAAAAGCAATTCTCCTGATAAATCCATTTGTACGAACCGTTAAATCGGCCTCTTCTGAAAACGAAATCAACCTAACCCTTACTTCCGAAGAACTTCCTAATCCCTTTGATTCTGAGGGTACTTCGGTAAATATTAAGTTGATTACGGATAAATTTACCTATGGAGTACGAGAAAAAGTGAAGTTAACAGTTGAAAACATAACAGGAAAGAACCAAGGTAATTATGTACTATCTGTTCGAAAAATAGAACCAGTAATTGCTGAGATTCCTGCATCTAGAAACAATGCCATTTCTTCTGATTTGGCATTCCTACCTGAACTTCGTGGAGAATTAATTTCGGGAGTTGTGCTATCGGGAGAAAAGGTTCCTGTAGCCAATCAAGTACTTTCTCTTACCATTCCAGGGAAAGATTATGTCTTCAAAATGGCCAAAACCGATCGGCATGGACGGTTTTATTTCTCAGTGGACGAAGCTTACCAAGCCGAAAACGCGGTGATACAATTAAACGAAGAAGGCCTGGAATCAAAAGACTTTCAAATTATTATTAACGAAAAACGTTTCGATTTATCAAAAGGCGCACCGTCGAATTTAAATTTGGATCCCAGTTTAAAAAAGTGGGTTTTGGAAAGATCGGTACAGCTTCAAATAGAAAACGCTTATTTTGAAGCGAAGAGGGACAGTGTGTTCCCCCCAAGACTAGCTCCGAAATTTTATGATCATTTGGGCAAGCTGTTCGTACTAGACGACTTTACTCGATTTCCTTCGGTTCGGGAAACTTTTGTTGAGATTATATCCCTTGCGGCAATCCGTGGAGTGGGCGGGAGCACCAGATTTTTGGTCAACAACGAATACGATCCTAAGGGATTAGCAAAATTCAGTAAGATTGATCCACTTGTTTTATTGGACGGTTTCCAAGTCTTAAATAATAGTGAATTGATTAATTACAATGCTCGCGATATAAAAAGTATACGGGTAGTCAATCAGCCATATCGTTATGGCCCTAAATTATTTAGCGGCATAATAGCTGTTGAAACTAAGCAAGGCGACTTCATTCCTTTGGATTTAGATGGCTATTCCAAAACATTCAAAATTTCGCCTGTTGAAAGGAGAAAACAATACTATAGTCCTACTTATAACAACTCCAATGTTCTTTCTAGAATTCCAGATTATAGGGTACAGCTGCTATGGCAACCTGAATTGAAAAATGAACAGTCCGGCTTTATTTCATTTTATACTTCAGATGTTAGTGGCGTGTTTCAGATTTCCTTAGAAGGCTTTACCGATGAAGGAGTGCCTATTTCCGTCAAACAATTCTTTAAGGTAAAATATGAATAATTAATTTTGTTAAAATTTGACAATATTCTGTTAAAATTCCCAAAAAAATTTCTTAACTTTAGCTTTGTTGACCAATCAACTTTAATATTGAACCTATGCTGCATTGGAAGGCTACATACATAATTCTGGCTGTTGTATTTGCGGTAATCGGTTTTATCGGAATTGGCGATGGGGGATTGCAGCCAGCAAAATACATAAGTGGAATATTTTTGCTGCTATTGTTGGTGTCTTGGACAATAGATTTTGTTCAAAGAAGAAGAAATTAAATTTTAATGTTAAATTTTTTCGAATAAGAATAA
>Ga0209075_1002955_pt1 | contig 14520 bp, 10 predicted proteins | sample Stecom2011_FD_187523 | JGI IMG/M metagenome (GOLD analysis project Ga0209075, IMG submission 187523) | Agricultural soil microbial communities from Utah to study Nitrogen management - Steer compost 2011 (SPAdes) (version 2) | ecosystem: Environmental > Terrestrial > Soil > Agricultural land... | reverse complement strand
AGGTGGCCGTCACACGCCTTTCTTTAAAGGTTACCGTCCACAGTTTTACTTCCGTACCACGGACGTTACCGGTGCTTGCGATCTGCCTGATGGCGTAGAGATGGTAATGCCAGGTGACAACGTTCAGCTGAGCGTGACTTTGATCCATCCGGTAGCGATGGAAGAGGGTTTGCGTTTCGCCGTACGTGAAGGTGGCCGCACTGTAGGTGCTGGTGTAGTGGCTAAAATCATCGAGTAATCGATGATGCTTCACCGACAGAGGCGGAGTCTGCTCCGCCTCTGTTTTCGATTTTAGGCCAGTAGTTCAGTTGGTAGAGCGTCGGTCTCCAAAACCGAATGTCGGGGGTTCGAGTCCCTCCTGGCCTGCCATTTTCAAAGTTGTCTGTAAAAATAGTTGGTGCAGCTATGAGTTCAAAAGCCGAGACAAAGGAATACCGTTTTGACGTCATTAAATGGGCGTTGGTTGTTGCCATTGTCACTGCGGGCATAGTGGGCAACTCCATTTACTCGGCGCAGCCTTTGCTGTATCGCGTGTTGGCTCTGGTTGCTCTGGCCTCGGTTGCTCTGCTCATTAGCTATCAGACTGCCAAGGGTCACGCTTTGTGGCGACTGATGAACGAATCAGTTGTAGAGGTGCGCAAGGTGGTTTGGCCGACGCGCCAGGAAACCCATCAGACCACTTTGCTGGTGGTTGCAGTGGTCTTCGTAATGGCATTAATTCTTTGGGGTCTTGACACCATTTTTGGTTTTATCGCCTCCAGGATAATAGGATAGAGAGCTCATGGCGAAACGTTGGTACGTGGTTCACGCCTATTCCGGCTATGAAAAGCGGGTCGCGAACTCTTTGCGTGAGCGCATCGAGCTGCACGATATGCATGACCTTTTTGGTGAAGTGCTGGTGCCCACGGAAGAAGTAGTGGAGATGCGTGGTGGCCAAAAGCGCAAGAGCGAGCGCAAATTTTTTCCGGGTTATGTCTTGGTGCAAATGGAGCTGAATGATGACAGCTGGCACTTGGTGAAAAATACCCCGCGAGTGATGGGCTTTATTGGCGGCAAAGCTGACAAGCCGGCCCCCATTACTGACAAAGAAGCACAACTTATTTTACAGCGTGTCGACGATTCCATCGAGAAGCCGAAGCCGAAAACAATGTTCGAGCCCGGCGAGATGGTGCGTGTAGTAGATGGTCCCTTCAATGACTTTAATGGTGTGGTTGAAGAGGTTAACTATGAGAAAAGTCGGCTGCGGGTGGCGGTATTGATTTTTGGGCGCTCCACGCCCGTAGAGCTCGAGTTTGGTCAGGTAGAAAAAGCCTGATAACGCTTTAGCGTATAACTGGTTTTTATGCCTTCCTCTGTGCTATGCAGAGGAAGGTTTTTGTGTCCTCGGGGTAATCTCGGGGGAATAACGGGGAGCCGATGACAGGTTGCTGTTAACCGCAATCTTGAGGCGTTATCACCCACAGCAGGAGTCAAGAGCATGGCGAAGAAAGTAACAGCCTACATCAAGTTGCAAGTTGCTGCAGGCAAAGCAAATCCCAGTCCTCCGGTTGGTCCGGCTCTCGGTCAACACGGTGTGAACATCATGGAGTTCTGTAAGGCGTTTAATGCCCAGACCCAAAACGTGGAAGCTGGCGCGCCAGTTCCCGTTGTGATCAGCGTCTACAGCGATCGCAGCTTTACTTTTGAAATGAAAACGCCGCCGGCGGCTTTCCTGTTGAAAAAGGCCGCTGGTGTTAAAAGTGGCTCTGCCCGTCCTAATACCCAAAAAGTGGGTAAGGTTACGCGTGCCCAGCTGGAAGAAATTGCTACCACCAAGGCGCCTGATTTGACTGCGGCCGATATGGATGCCGCTGTACGTACAATTGCCGGCTCTGCCCGTGCAATGGGTCTTGATGTGGAGGGTGTATAAGATGACTAAATTGTCCAAGCGCCAGCGCGCTATCGCTGAAAAAGTTGATCGCACCCGCCTGTACTCACTGGACGAGGCGGTAACACTTCTGAAAGAAGTCAGCGCTGTTAAATTTGCCGAATCTGTCGATGTGTCAATCAACCTGGGTATTGACCCACGTAAGTCAGATCAGTCGGTGCGCGGTGCTACTACCTTGCCGCACGGCAATGGTAAAGATGTGCGTGTTGCCGTCTTTACTCAGGGCGGCAACGCCGACGCTGCTAAAGCTGCAGGTGCAGACTTCATCGGTATGGAAGATTTGGCCGAGCAAATTAAAGGCGGCATGATGGATTTTGATGTGGTTATTGCCAGCCCTGATGCCATGCGTGTTGTCGGCCAGCTAGGTCAGGTGTTGGGTCCGCGTGGCCTGATGCCTAACCCGAAAACCGGTACGGTAACACCTGACGTGGCCACGGCGGTTAAAAACGCCAAGGCTGGACAGGTGCGCTACAGGGCTGACAAAGGCGGCATTATCCACGGCGGTATTGGCCAGCTGTCCTTTGAAGCTACAGCGCTGAAAGAAAATCTGGAAGCCCTGGTTGCTGATTTGAAAAGAGCCAAGCCAGCAACCGCTAAGGGTGTGTATTTGAAGAAGATCTCGCTGAGCACGACCATGGGGCCGGGTTTGGTGATTGATCAATCTTCTCTGGCTATTTAAGCCAGGACGTGGCTTTGGGGTCTGTGGTTTTTCCGCAGGCCGTCAAAGACCGTAGGTGGTGAGGGTTAACCGAACCTTAATGTTTGCCTACGCAGACGGTGGATCCCCTTCCGCTTAGCGGAAGATTTCACCGAATTGGGGTGTGAGCTCTGGCTCGCACTAAAGTGAAACGACAGGCTAGTACTGTCAAAGCAGGAGAGATCCCGTGGCATTAGGACTTGAGGGTAAAAAAGCGATTGTCGCTGAAGTCCAGGAAGCTGCGAAGAGCGCTCTGTCTGCCGTAGTTGCCGATTCACGTGGCGTTGCTGTGGCGAACATGACTGCTCTGCGTAAAGAGGCCCGTGAGCATGGCGTATGGCTTAAAGTCGTACGTAATACTCTGGCCCGTCGCGCTGTTGAGGGGACCGACTACGAGTGTTTGGTTGAAAGCTTCGTAGGTCCTACACTGATTGCCTTTTCCAGTGAGCATCCGGGTGCGGGTGCGCGTATTTTGCGTGATTTTGCAAAAACCAACGAAAACCTGGAATTGAAATCAGCGGCTTTTGAAGGTGAGCTTGTAGACGTTAATGTGTTGGCATCACTGCCGACTTACGACGAAGCCATCGCCAAGCTGATGAGCGTGATGAAAGAAGCAGCTGCTGGCAAGCTGGTGCGTACACTGGCTGCTGTTCGCGATCAAAAAGAACAGGAAGCGGCCTAATAGGCCCTTTGATTCAATTATATGAGCCTCTGGCTCCCGACTATAGGAATTGAGACATGTCTCTGAGTAAAGAAGATATCATCAATGCTATCGCTGAGATGTCTGTAAAAGATGTGGTAGAACTGGTTTCAGCCATGGAAGAAAAGTTTGGCGTTTCTGCCGCTGCTGCCGTTGTTGCTGGTCCTGCCGGTGATGGTGCTGGTGCCGCTGAAGAGCAGACCGAGTTCGATGTGGTTTTGACCTCCGCTGGTGAGAAGAAAGTAAACGCTATTAAAGCCGTTCGTGAAATCACTGGTCTTGGTCTGAAAGAAGCCAAAGAGCTGGTTGAGAGCGCGCCAAAAGCGATTAAAGAAGGCGTTTCTAAAGAAGACGCAGAAGCAGCTGTTGCCAAGCTGCAAGAAGCGGGCGCCAGCGCCGAGCTTAAATAAGCTTGATGCAGGCAAGTCTGACCAAGTGTTAGACGCTGGGCTGGTGGGGTTAACCCGCCAGCCTTTTTCCGTTTCTGTTACAGAGCGCAACGCGCATTAATACCTTGTGCTATTGAGAGCCGCAATCATTGGGTTTTCACAAAGGACTATCGAGACCGTGCACCAGGGTGCTTTTGTGGCTGTGCATTAGCCCGATCCGTGAACAAGCTGGGGAATACAGATGGCTTACTCATACACTGAGAAAAAACGTATCCGCAAAGACTTTGGCAAACTGCCTAACGTCATGGATGTGCCTTACCTTTTGGCGATTCAGCTGGATTCTTACAGGAGGTTTACACAGGAAAATACACCCATAGATGCTCGTGAGGACATGGGTCTGCACGCAGCGTTTCGCTCAGTATTCCCTATTGCCAGCTACTCTGGCAGTGCTGCCCTTGAGTATGTCAGCTATAACCTGGGCAAGGCGGTCTTTGATGTGACTGAGTGCATCATGCGTGGCGTGACCTACGCAGCCCCCTTGCGCGTCAAAGTACGCTTGATTATCTACGATAAGGAATCGTCCAACAAGGCCATCAAGGACATTAAAGAGCAAGAAGTCTACATGGGTGAGATTCCGCTCATGACTGATAACGGCACCTTTGTGGTGAACGGCACTGAACGTGTTATCGTTTCCCAGTTGCACCGTTCGCCCGGCGTATTCTTTGACCACGATAAGGGCAAGACCCACTCATCCGGAAAGCTGCTGTATAGCGCTCGGATTATTCCCTACCGTGGCTCATGGCTGGACTTTGAATTTGATCCCAAGGATCTGGTGTATGTTCGTATAGATCGTCGTCGTAAATTGCCTGCAACCATTTTGTTGCGCGCTCTGGGCTACGTTTCTGAGCAAATGCTGGAAATGTTTTTTGAAACCAGTACGTTCACCTTGGGCAAAAACGGCGAGTTTACTTTCAAAGTTGTGCCTTCACGCTTGCGCGGCGATGTGGCCACCTTTGATATTAAAGACAAGAAAGGCAAGGTGTTGGTGGAAGAGGGCCGCAGGGTTACTGCGCGCCACATTCGCCAGCTGGAAAAAGCGGGCATTGATGAAATGGCCGTGCCTGCAGAGTATCTGGTCGGACGTTCTCTGGCAAAAGATGTTATTGATGCCGAGACCGGTGAAGTGCTGCTGGAATGTAATACCGAAATTACCGAAGAGGTTTTGGAGAAACTCAGCAACGCCGGAGTCTCTACCATTGAGACCCTCTATACTAACGAGCTGGACTGCGGTCCTTTTATCTCTGAAACCCTGCGCATTGATCCTACCCGTTCACAATTAGAAGCGCTGGTAGAAATCTATCGCATGATGCGTCCAGGGGAGCCGCCCACCAAAGAGTCGGCCGAAACCCTGTTCAACAATTTGTTTTTCTCGCAAGAGCGCTACGATCTGTCTGCCGTTGGCCGGATGAAGTTTAACCGTCGTCTGGGTCGTGAGGAAGAGTTTGGCGAAGGCACCCTGTCCAATAACGACATCGTCGATGTGCTGAAAACTCTGATTGATATTCGTAACGGTAAAGGCGTGGTCGATGATATTGATCACCTGGGTAACCGTCGTATCCGCTCTGTGGGCGAGATGGCGGAAAACCAATTTCGTGTGGGGCTTGTGCGTGTCGAGCGCGCAGTTAAAGAGCGCTTGTCCATGGCTGAGAGCGAAGGCTTGATGCCGCAGGATCTGATCAATGCCAAGCCGGTTGCAGCGGCTATTAAGGAGTTTTTTGGCTCCAGTCAGCTGTCCCAGTTTATGGACCAAAACAATCCCTTGTCAGAAGTTACGCACAAGCGTCGTGTTTCTGCCTTGGGCCCAGGCGGTTTGACCCGTGAGCGTGCAGGCTTTGAAGTGCGCGACGTACACCCGACCCACTATGGTCGTGTGTGCCCGATTGAAACCCCTGAAGGTCCGAATATTGGTTTGATCAACTCGCTGGCCACTTATGCTCGCACCAATAGCTACGGTTTTTTGGAAACGCCTTACCGCAAGGTGGTCGATGGCAAGGTGACTGACGAGATTGATTTTTTGTCAGCCATTAACGAAGCCGAGTATGTTATTGCTCAGGCCTCGGCAAAACTCAATGCCAAAGGCGAGCTGGTAGAAGATCTGGTGTCGGTCCGTCACTTGAATGACTTTACCCTTAAAAGTTCATCTGAAGTGCAGTTGATGGACGTGTCACCGCGTCAGGTGGTGTCCATTGCGGCTTCGTTGATTCCTTTCCTTGAGCACGATGATGCTAACCGTGCCTTGATGGGTTCTAACATGCAGCGCCAGGCTGTGCCTACCCTAAAGGTCGAAAAGCCTTTGGTCGGTACCGGTATGGAGCGCAATGTCGCTTCTGACTCAGGCGTTTGTGTGGTGGCCAAGCGCGGCGGTGTTATCGACCGAGTCGATGCCGGCCGTATTGTAGTGAAGGTTCATGACGGCGAAGTGGAGTCGGGCGAAGCGGGTGTAGATATCTACAACCTGATTAAGTACACGCGCTCTAACCAGAATACCTGTATCAACCAGCGCCCCATTGTCAATCTGGGTGATGTGGTGCAGCGCGGCGATATTCTTGCCGATGGCCCGTCAGTAGACATGGGGGAATTGGCGCTTGGGCAGAATATGCGTATCGCCTTTATGCCCTGGAATGGTTACAACTTTGAAGACTCCATTTTGGTATCTGAGCGAATTGTGGAAGAAGATCGCTTCACCACGATTCATATTCAGGAGCTGACCTGTATCGCCCGGGATACCAAGCTGGGCAGTGAAGAGATTACCTCCGATATCCCCAACGTGGGCGAGAGCGCGCTATCCAAACTGGATGAGTCGGGCATTGTTTACATTGGTGCCGAAGTGGGAGGTGGTGACATTCTGGTGGGCAAGGTGACGCCGAAAGGTGAAACCCAACTGACGCCGGAAGAGAAATTGCTGCGGGCCATTTTTGGTGAGAAGGCGTCGGACGTTAAAGATACTTCCCTGCGTGTTCCTTCGGGCACCAAAGGGACAGTGATTGATGTCCAGGTCTTTACTCGTGATGGACTGGAAAAAGACCAGCGCTCACTGCAAATTGAAAAAGCACATCTGGAAGAAGTGCGCAAAGACCTGAACGAAGAATACCGCATCATGGAAGCGGCGACCCTGGAGCGTTTGCGCGCCGTGCTGAAAGGCCAGAAAGTGGCTGCAGGTAAAGGCGTGAAAAAAGGCGAAGTGTTGTCCGACGAGGTCCTCGACGGGCTGCAGGCGGAGCAGTGGTTCAAACTGCGGGTAGCTAATGAAGCGTTGAACGAGCAGATCGATCGCGCAGAAGAGTTGCTGGCGGAGCGTCGTAAAAACCTGGATGAGCGCTTTGAAGATAAAAAACGCAAGCTGTCCACCGGTGATGATCTGGCGCCGGGCGTACTGAAAATCGTCAAAGTCTACCTGGCGATTAAGCGTCGCATTCAGCCGGGTGACAAGATGGCAGGTCGCCACGGCAACAAGGGTGTTATCTCGGTCATTATGCCCGTCGAAGATATGCCTTACGACGAGCATGGCGAGCCGGTCGATATCGTTCTTAACCCGCTGGGTGTGCCTTCACGTATGAACGTGGGGCAGGTACTGGAAACGCATCTGGGTCTGGCTGCTAAAGGTCTGGGTAATCGTATTAATACCATGTTGCGTGAGCAGCGTTCAGTAGCAGAAGTGCGTAAGTTTCTCGACGAGATTTACAACAAGACCGGCGACGTAGTAGTTAAGGAAGACTTGAAGTCACTCAGTGATCAAGAGCTGTTGGACCTAGCCAATAACCTGCGCGGTGGTGTGCCCATGGCTACACCCGTCTTTGACGGTGCGGAAGAGCATGAAATCAAGGCCTTGTTGCGTCTTGCCAATCTGCCAGAGTCAGGCCAAATGCACTTGTATGATGGCCGCACGGGCGACTCTTTCCAGCGCCCGGTAACTGTTGGTTATATGTACATGCTGAAGCTGAACCACTTGGTGGACGACAAGATGCACGCGCGTTCTACCGGTTCCTACAGCCTCGTGACCCAGCAGCCGCTGGGTGGTAAGGCTCAGTTTGGTGGTCAGCGCTTCGGGGAGATGGAAGTGTGGGCATTGGAAGCTTACGGTGCTGCTTATACCCTGCAAGAAATGCTGACAGTGAAATCGGACGACGTTGCTGGCCGTACCAAAATGTACAAAAACATTGTCGATGGTGATCACCGTATGGAACCGGGCATGCCCGAGTCCTTTAACGTACTGGTTAAAGAGATCCGCGCGCTCGGTATCAATATGGAACTGGAAGAAGACGACTGAGTGTCCCTTGAACAATAGCGGTAACAGTGGGGCCACGGCCCCACTTGGCGCAGATCGCGCACCTACTGAAGCCCATTGGAGGAAGTGCCTTGAAAGACTTACTTAATTTGCTCAAGTCCCAGGGACAAGTCGAAGAGTTTGATGCAATCCGGATTGGCCTGGCCTCTCCGGAAATGATTCGCTCTTGGTCGTTTGGCGAAGTGAAAAAGCCAGAGACTATTAACTACCGTACCTTCAAGCCCGAGCGTGAAGGCCTTTTTTGTGCCAAGATTTTTGGTCCAGTAAAAGATTACGAGTGCTTGTGCGGAAAGTACAAGCGCATGAAACATCGCGGTATTATCTGTGAAAAGTGTGGCGTAGAAGTCACACTGGCCAAGGTACGTCGCGAGCGTATGGGTCATATTGAACTGGCGAGTCCGGTTGCTCATATCTGGTTTTTGAAATCATTGCCCAGCCGTATTGGTTTGCTGCTGGATATGACCTTGCGCGATATTGAGCGCGTCCTTTACTTTGAATCCTATGTGGTAACCGAGCCGGGGATGACCACACTGGAACGAGGCCAGTTGCTGACAGATGAGCAGTACTTTGAGGCCATGGAAGAGTTTGGTGATGAGTTTGAGGCTCTGATGGGAGCCGAGGCCATCAAGGCGCTGATGATGAGTATTGACCTTGAGCAGGAAATTCAATTTTTGCGCGAAGAGATACCCAATACCAACTCAGAAACCAAAATCAAAAAATTCTCCAAGCGTTTAAAACTGCTTGAGGCTTTCCACTTCTCTGGCAACAAGCCCGAGTGGATGGTGATGGAAGTGCTGCCCGTGTTACCGCCGGACCTGCGTCCGTTGGTACCGCTGGATGGTGGTCGTTTTGCGACGTCTGACTTGAACGATCTTTACCGTCGGGTTATCAACCGTAACAACCGTCTGAAACGTCTGCTGGATCTGAATGCGCCGGACATTATCGTGCGCAACGAAAAGCGTATGCTGCAAGAATCGGTAGATGCTTTGCTGGATAACGGTCGTCGCGGCCGCGCTATTACCGGCTCCAACAAGCGTCCGCTGAAATCTCTGGCTGATATGATTAAAGGTAAGCAAGGTCGCTTCCGTCAGAACCTGCTGGGTAAGCGTGTGGACTACTCAGGCCGCTCGGTGATCGTGGTGGGTCCAACCCTGCGTCTGCACCAGTGTGGTCTGCCGAAGAAAATGGCTCTGGAGCTGTTCAAACCGTTTATTTTCAGCAAGCTGGAGCTGCGCGGCTTGGCCACTACCATCAAAGCCGCCAAGAAAATGGTTGAGCGCGAAGAAGCCGTGGTCTGGGATATTCTCGACGAAGTCATTCGCGAGCACCCAGTACTGCTTAACCGTGCGCCGACACTTCACCGTCTTGGTATTCAGGCCTTCGAGCCGGTACTGATTGAAGGTAAAGCCATTCAGCTGCACCCACTGGTATGTGCCGCCTATAACGCCGACTTTGACGGTGACCAAATGGCTGTGCACGTGCCTTTGACGCTGGAAGCCCAGCTCGAAGCGCGCGCACTGATGATGTCGACTAACAACATTCTGTCACCCGCCTCCGGTGAGCCCATTATCGTTCCTTCTCAGGATGTGGTATTGGGTCTGTACTGGATGACCCGTGAGCGCGTCAATGCTCATGGAGAAGGAATGATCTTTGCCGATTTGCAAGAAGTCTCGCGGGCTTATTACAGCCAGCAGGTTGACCTGCAGGCGCGTATCAAAGCGCGAATTCGTGAAGAATTAGTGGGACCGGAAGGCGAAAAAATCGAGCAAACCAGCATTGTCGAAACCACTGTTGGACGGGTTCTGCTGTGGGAGATTGTGCCGGAAGGAATTCCTTTCGATATGGTCAACCGCACCATGGTTAAAAAGGCAATCTCCGGGGTGATCAACCACTGCTATCGCGTAGTGGGCCTGAAGGCGACGGTTATTTTTGCTGACCAATTGATGTACATGGGCTATGACTTCTCTACCAAGTCAGGCTCCTCTATCGGTGTGAATGACTTTGCTATTCCGGAAGAGAAATATGACATTGTTGCCCGCGCCGAAACCGAAGTAAAAGAGATCGAAACACAGTTCTCTTCGGGTCTGGTTACCGCTGGCGAGAAATACAACAAGGTTATTGATATTTGGTCGCGTGCCAATGACTTAGTGGCCAAGTCCATGATGGACGGCATCAGCTCCGAGCCGGTTATTAACCGCGACGGTGAAGAAGAGCAACAGAGCTCTTTTAACTCAGTGTTTATGTACGCCGACTCAGGCGCACGAGGTAGCCCGGCGCAGATCCGTCAGCTGGCGGGTATGCGCGGCTTGATGGCAAAACCTGATGGCTCCATTATTGAGGCGCCGATTACAGCTAACTTCCGTGAAGGCCTGAATGTGGGTCAGTACTTTATTTCTACCCACGGTGCGCGTAAGGGTCTGGCAGATACAGCTCTGAAAACCGCTAACTCAGGTTACCTGACTCGCCGCTTGGTTGACGTGGCGCAGGACCTTGTGGTGACCGCGAATGATTGTGGCACTGACGAAGGCTTGTTGATGTCGCCGGTCATTGAAGGTGGCGATGTTATCGAGTCTCTGGGTGACCGTATTCTTGGTCGAGTTGTGGCGCGTGATGTCGTGCGCGCGGGCAGCGATGAAATTCTGGTGCCCGCCGGCACCATGATCGACGAAGCCTGGGTTGGCCGCATCGAAGGTATGGGTATTGACGAGGTATGCGTCCGCTCTCCGATCAGTTGTGATGCGCGCGTGGGTATCTGCTCCATGTGTTATGGCCGTGACCTGGCGCGCGGACACCGCGTGAATGTGGGTGAAGCGGTAGGGGTTATTGCTGCCCAGTCCATTGGTGAGCCGGGTACTCAGCTGACCATGCGGACTTTCCATATTGGTGGTGCGGCTTCACGGGCCTCAGCGGCCGACAGTGTACAAGTGAAGCAAGACGGCACCATCCGTCTGCTCAACGTCAAAGTAGTGACCAACATCGCCGGTAACCTGGTGGCTGTTTCGCGTTCGGGTGAATTGGCTGTGGCCGATGCCAGTGGCAGCGAGCGGGAACGTTACAAGATTCCTTACGGCGCTGTGATCTCTGTAAAAGACGGCGAGCAAGTTGAAGGCGGACAAGTGGTTGCCAAGTGGGACCCGCACACGCACCCGATTGTTACCGAAGTGGCCGGTCAGGTTAACTTCTCCGGTATGGAAGACAACCTGTCGGTACGTCGCCAGACCGATGAAATTACCGGTCTGTCATCCATTGAGGTGATGGACCCGGCCGAGCGTCCTTCGGCAGGTAAAGACATGCGTCCGTCGATTACCCTGACCGACGCCAAGGGCAAAGAGCTGTGCTTGCCCAATACCACCATGCCAGCGCACTACTTGCTGCCATCGCGGGCGGTGTTGACGATTAACGATAAGGACATGATCAATGTGGGTGATGTTATCGCCCGTATTCCCCAGGAAGGGTCGAAAACTCGCGATATTACCGGTGGTCTGCCTCGTGTTGCTGACTTGTTTGAAGCACGTAAGCCGAAAGAGCCTTCGATTCTGGCGGAAATTTCCGGCACCGTGTCTTTTGGTAAGGAAACCAAAGGTAAGCGCCGCTTGATGATTACACCGATGGAAGGTCAAGAGCTGGAAGATGGCTCAACGCATTATGAAGTGTTGATTCACAAGCATCGCCAGCTGACGGTGTTTGAAGGTGAACAAGTCGAGAAGGGTGAAGTGGTGTCAGATGGCCCCAGCAACCCACATGACATTCTGCGTCTTAAAGGCGTGGCTGCTCTGGCCAACTACATCACCAATGAGATTCAGGATGTCTACCGCCTGCAGGGTGTAAAAATTAACGACAAGCACGTGGAGACCATTGTTCGCCAAATGTTGCGCAAAGTGGAAATTAGCCATATGGGCGACTCCAGCTTTGTCAAAGGCGAGCAAGTGGAATACACCCAAGTGCTGGAAGAGAATGAGCGTCTGCGGGCCGAAGGCAAACAACCGGCTCGGTTTGAACGGTTGTTGCTGGGTATTACCAAGGCCTCGTTGGCGACGGAATCGTTTATCTCCGCCGCCTCCTTCCAGGAGACCACACGTGTACTGACCGAAGCTGCCGTTACCGGCAAGCGCGATCGGTTGCGCGGGTTGAAGGAAAACGTGGTGGTTGGTCGCTTGATTCCAGCGGGTACAGGTTTGACCTACCACAAGGAGCGCAAGCGCCGTCGGGAAGAGGCCCTGGAATACGCCGAAACCGGTGTCAGTGCCGAAGATGTGGAAGCAGCGCTGACCGAGGCGTTGAAATCCAACGACGAATAACGCTCTTTGAGCGGGTTGGGGTATGTGGCCCTGCCGTCCATTAAGGCGGGGTGTGTTTTGCCTTGACGTGCGAGGGTGGCGTCTATACAATGCGCCACCCTCTTTTTTTGAAGTGGGGAGGACTTTGTCCTCTTTAGTTAACGTGCCTTTTTTGAAGGCCTATATATTGTGTGGAGTTTATTTTCATGGCAACGATCAACCAGTTGGTTCGTAAGCCGAGAAAACGTAGAGTTCAACAGGGTGACGTACCTGCTCTGCAGGCAAACCCGCAAAAGCGTGGCGTTTGCACTCGTGTTTATACGACCACACCGAAAAAGCCGAACTCAGCGCTGCGTAAAGTTTGCCGTGTGCGCCTGACCAATGGCTTTGAGGTATCGTCTTATATCGGTGGTGAAGGACACAACCTGCAAGAGCACAGTGTAGTGCTGATCCGTGGCGGTCGTGTAAAAGACTTGCCGGGTGTGCGCTACCACACTGTTCGCGGCGCACTGGATACATCCGGTGTGAACAACCGTAAGCAGGGTCGCTCCAAGTACGGAACCAAGCGTCCTAAGTAAGACCTTTTGGTTTGTATGAACAACGTTTTCGGTGCTGAACCGAGTAAGGCTAAGCGCGCTTGCTGAAGGCTGAGTAGGCCGATTAACAAGAGCGTCGTCTTAGAAAAATCCTGAAGAGAGGCTTTTAAAATGCCAAGAAGAAGAGTCGTCGCCAAGCGCGAAGTCTTGCCAGATCCCAAATATGGCAATGTGACTTTGGCGAAATTTATGAACCACGTTATGGTTAGTGGTAAAAAATCTGTAGCCGAGAGAATTGTCTACGGTGCACTGGATATCGTAAAAGACAAAGCTAATCGCGATCCGATTGAGGTCTTCGATGAAGCTTTGGATAATATTGCCCCGCTGGTGGAAGTAAAGTCCCGGCGCGTGGGTGGTGCTACTTACCAGGTGCCCGTTGAGGTGCGTCCTTCACGCCGTACAGCGTTGGCTATGCGGTGGCTGGTGGATTACTCCCGTAATCGCGGGGAGAAATCCATGCCGGCACGCCTGGCAGGTGAGTTGATGGATGCTTCACAAGGTAAAGGCTCTGCCGTAAGGAAGCGTGAAGATGTTCATCGTATGGCCGAAGCCAACAAGGCCTTCTCGCATTACCGCTTCTAGGAAAATAGTCTTAGAGCGTTGGTAGATTGAGAGGGTGGGGGGGGGCAGCCAAGCGGCTGCCTTTTCCATTTTAATGAACTATCAATTGGGGATACATTTGTGGCACGTAAAACTCCTATCGCACGATATCGCAACATCGGTATTTGTGCCCACGTAGACGCAGGCAAAACCACCACTACTGAACGCATTTTGTTCTATACCGGCCGCTCCCACAAAATGGGTGAGACCCATGAAGGGGCCGCGACCACAGACTGGATGGCGCAAGAGCAAGAGCGTGGTATTACTATTACTTCTGCTGCAGTAACCGCCTTTTGGAAAGGTATGGGGCAGCAGTTTGATGAGCACCGCATCAATATTATCGACACCCCAGGACACGTGGATTTTACCATTGAAGTAGAGCGTTCTCTGCGCGTTTTGGATGGTGCTGTAGTCGTATTGTGCGGCTCCTCAGGCGTACAGCCGCAAACCGAAACTGTATGGCGTCAGGCCAACAAATACGAAGTTCCGCGGATGGTGTTTGTCAACAAAATGGACCGCACCGGCGCTGACTTTATGCGCGTTGTGGAGCAGTTGAAAACCCGTTTGGGCGCTACTCCTGTGCCTTTGCACATGACCATTGGCAGCGAAGATGAATTCAAAGGCGTTGTTGACCTGGTGGAAATGAAGTCCATCATCTGGAACGAAAGCGACCTGGGTATGAGCTTCGAGTACGCAGATATTCCTGCAGATTTGCAGGAAACCTGTGACGAGATGCGTGAGCATCTGGTTGAAGCGGCGGCAGAAGCCAACGAAGAGCTGATGGAAAAATACCTCGAAGGCGGTGAGCTGACGACCGACGAAATTAAAGCCGGTATTCGTGCGCGCACTCTGGCCAACGAAATTGTTCCTGTACTGGGCGGTTCGGCCTTTAAGAATAAAGGTGTTCAGGCAGTACTGGATGCGGTTATTGAATATCTGCCGGCGCCTAACCAGGTTCGTCCTATCGAAGGTATTCTCGATGATGGCAA
>Ga0209075_1002954_pt1 | contig 14524 bp, 13 predicted proteins | sample Stecom2011_FD_187523 | JGI IMG/M metagenome (GOLD analysis project Ga0209075, IMG submission 187523) | Agricultural soil microbial communities from Utah to study Nitrogen management - Steer compost 2011 (SPAdes) (version 2) | ecosystem: Environmental > Terrestrial > Soil > Agricultural land... | reverse complement strand
GCTGCTGACTTTGTAGTAGCACATGGTCATGGCCCTGCACCGCCACTAGGACGTTGCGGGCTAAATCTTTAGCGGCCACATACCAAGGCGACTCGCCCGAGTCAGAACGGCCGCCCACACCCAAGCCTTGGCGCTGACCTAGGGTGTAATACATCAGACCAGAATGCTCGCCAAGCAGGTTGCCATGATCATCCTCAATACGGCCTGGCTGGGCTGGCAGGTATTGTTGCAGGAAGTCACGGAAGCGACGCTCACCAATAAAACAAATACCGGTGGAGTCCTTTTTCTTATGGTTGGCAAAACCAAATTGCTCAGCCAGACGACGTACCTCTGGCTTTTCTATGGCGCCAAGCGGAAACAGCGTGCGGCGAAACTTGTCTGCGCCGACCGCATGTAAGAAGTAGGTTTGGTCTTTATTAGTATCCACCGCGCGTAGCAGGCGTGCGCTGTTGTCGGGGTAGTCCAGCTGGGCATAGTGGCCGGTAGCAATACCGTCAGCCCCTAGGGTTAACGAGTGGTCGAGAAAGGCCTGAAATTTAATCTCTCGATTGCACAAGATGTCGGGGTTGGGCGTGCGGCCGGCGCGGTACTCTTCCAGAAAGTGAGCAAAAACCCGATCCCAGTACTCGCCAGCAAAGTTAGCGGTGTGCAGCTCCATGTCGAGTGCACCGGCCACCTGCATGGCATCGAGCAGGTCTTCCCGGGCGGTGCAATATTCACTGCCGTCGTCCTCATCCCAGTTCTTCATGAACAGGCCTTCGACCTGATAGCCCTGCTGCTTTAACAGTGCAGCGGCCACGGCGGAATCAACACCGCCGGACATGCCGACGATGATGCGGGTCTGTTCATTGGGTTTGTTAAAAGGTTTATTCATCCTTTTTGCAACGGCCATGGGTGTTGGTAAATGGCATCCAGTGGCAAGCGCCGACCGGACAAATAATCGTCCACACAGCGCATAACCAGCGGGCTGCGGTGCTCTTTGCTGCAGGCGCGTAACTCATCAGCAGTTAACCATTCTGCGCCGATAATGCCGGTATCTAGCTTCTGCCCAGTGTCTTGCTTGATCGGTGTAGCAACAAAGCAGCTACGGTAATACACCGCGCCACCGCGTTTGGGCTGATAAACATACAGACCGAGCCAGGCAGTGACTTCTACCTGCCAAGCGGTTTCTTCTAAGGTTTCCCGAAACGCTGCTTGGGCCACACTTTCGCCAGCCTCAACATGGCCGGCGGGCTGGTTCAGCACCAGTTTGCCATCGGCCTGCTCACGGACCATCAAGAAGCGGCCGTCTTGTTCAACGACTGTGGCAACAGTGATACGAGGTTCAAAGCTATTCATGCAGTAGCGAGCCATATTTAGGGGGCCAGAGGATAAACCAGCCGGCCCGGAGTTTACAGTGAGCGCATTGCCGTGCGGCGCCAGCTAGCTTGGTCGAGTGCGCCGTGGGGCCGGCATCGACACCTTAATTTCTTGCCATTGTCCTGGCGCCAAGCCGGCCAATGACCAGTCACCGATCTGCCAGCGCACCAGCCGCAGGGTAGGAAAACCGACAGCCGCGGTCATGCGCCGCACTTGGCGGTTACGACCTTCAGTAATAGTGAGCTTAAGCCAGCTGTCAGTTACCGTTTTTCGTTCACGAACGGGTGGGTTGCGTGGCCACAAATCAGGCGCGGCAATGGCCTCTGCTTGCGCTGGCAAGGTAACTCCATCTTTTAGCTGTACTCCGCGGCGCAGCTGGGCCAGTGCGGTTTCGTCTATGCTGCCTTCTACCTGCACAAGATAGCTTTTTGCCAGCTTAAAACGTGGCTCGGCAATACGCGCCTGTAACGTGCCGTCGTCGGTTAACAGCAGCAGTCCTTCTGAGTCGTAATCAAGGCGGCCGGCAGGGTAGACGTTAGCGACATCAACATAATCAGCCAGCGTTGCCCGACCATCGCTGTCACGAAACTGTGACAACACCTGAAACGGCTTGTTCAATAGCAACAAACGCGCCATTAAAACGGTCTCCTGAAAAGGGCCTATGCTGTAAATGGTAAAGCTGCAGCAGTGCTATAGTTTGACGTAGTGAGAGTTTGACGTAGCGTGCGAGCTACTATTGTACGTTTTTTTGCAGGAGTCATTCGATGGAGTTTGAAAAAATCAGCGTGCCGCTAGACGGTGACAAAATTACCGTTAACGCAGACCTGTCGCTGAATGTGCCTAATCATCCCATTATTCCCTATATCGAGGGCGACGGTATCGGCGTGGATATCACGCCGGTGATGAAAAAGGTGGTCAACAGTGCCATCGAAAAGGCTTATCACTTAAAGCGTTCTATCGTTTGGATGGAAATTTACTGCGGTGAGAAAGCAACCAAAATATATGGCCCCGATGTGTGGCTGCCAAGCGAGACCATGGAGGCGCTGCGCGAGTACATTGTTAGTATTAAAGGGCCTCTCACGACACCGGTCGGTGGCGGCATTCGCTCATTAAACGTGGCGTTGCGCCAAGAGCTGGACCTCTACCTTTGTATGCGGCCTGTGCGCTGGTTCCCCGGCGTACCTAGTCCGGTGCTGCACCCAGAACTGACCAACATGATTATTTTTCGAGAGAACTCGGAAGACATTTATGCCGGCATTGAATGGCAAGCGGACAGCCCAGAGGCGATTAAATTAATCCGCTTTCTGCGTGAAGAAATGGGGGTGACCCAAATTCGCTTCCCCGAAGGCTGCGGTATTGGTATTAAGCCGGTGTCGAAAGAGGGCAGTCAGCGGTTGGTTCGTAAAGCGATTCAACATGCGATTGATCATGATCTTCCCAGTGTCACCTTGGTGCACAAGGGCAATATCATGAAGTACACCGAAGGGGCATTTAAAGACTGGGGCTATCAGTTGGCTGCTGAGCGTTTCGGCGCCAAACCGCTGGATGGTGGCCCATGGATGAGCCTAATCAACCCGAAAACCGGCAATGAAATCATTATCAAGGACGCTATTGCTGATGCGTTTTTACAGCAAATCCTGCTGCGTCCAGCAGAGTACAGTGTTATCGCCACGCTCAATTTAAACGGCGACTACATTTCTGATGCACTCGCTGCAGGGGTAGGTGGCATTGGTATTGCGCCTGGGGCCAACATCGGCGGCGCCATCGCCATGTTTGAAGCTACCCACGGCACGGCACCAAAGTATGCCGGCCAAAACAAGGTTAACCCCGGCTCACTGATCTTGTCGGCCGAGATGATGCTGCGCCATATGGGCTGGAATGAGGCGGCTGACTTGATTATTCGTGGAGTTGAGGGCGCTATTGCGGCAAAAACCGTTACTTACGACTTTGCCCGCTTAATGCCGGATGCCAAGCTGCTCAAATGCTCTGAGTTTGGCGATGCCATTATCCGCCACATGGAAAGCTAGCCGCGCGGTTGTTTGATTCAGAGGCTTGGCTCTGGCGCTTGACCTAGGGTCAAGCGGGTGCCGAGCTGCTCGTACCAGTCTGCTCGGCAGCTTGGGCTTCTTCAGCGCCAGCAATAGGCTTTAAGTTAACGGCGTGGTGGCCTTTGCTCGCGGGTTGTAACTCGAACTCAACCGGCTGGCCCGCTTTTAAGCTGCGGTAACCGTCCATTTGAATATAGGAATGATGAACAAATAGGTCATCGCCACCGCAGTCTGGGCGAATAAAGCCATACCCTTTTGCGTTGTTAAACCACTTTACCTTACCGGTTGCCATTGCTCGATTCCCATTCCCTATGTTGTTGTTTTACGTCCACTGGTCACAGCATCACCAAGGCCTCACAGCTCTGGTGTAAACTGAACGCTGCGTCACTTGCAGGAGTACATCTTTTAACCAGCGAGCAAGGGTGTCAAGCCCCCGATCGGCCGATAAGCGAGGACCGTGTACGCTGTCACACAGTTATTGCTCTATTGCTAGCCTCGCAGTACAACTAAAAACAGGGAAACATGAACCTAACAGTAACGAAGAGAGAAAACGTGCTTAACAGAATGACCATTCGTTTTAGTGCAGGGCAGTCAGATCAACCGCACCGTCATGGCGCGATGGTGCTCGAAGAAGAGCAGGCCAAAGTTAAACCGCCGGCACTGTATAAAGTATTAATGATGAACGACGATTTCACTCCGATGGAGTTTGTCGTCGAAGTGCTAGAAGTGTTTTTCAGTATGGATCGGGAGAAAGCCACCCGCATTATGTTGACTGTGCACACAGAAGGGCGTGCAGTGTGTGGTGTGTATACTCGTGATGTAGCAGAAACTCGCGCAGAACAAGTGATGGACTACGCCCGCCAGAATCAGCACCCGCTGATGTGTCTGGTAGAAATAGCCGAGTGAACGGCCTGAACGAATGAGCAGGCTTAGTGGTCTGATAAAAAACTCTCGCCAGCTTTAAGAGGTGTCATCATGCTGAGCAAACAATTGGAAATGACCCTAAATGAGGCGTTTCGTCATGCCCGCAGCCATCGTCATGAGTTTATGACGGTGGAGCATCTGTTGTTGGCGCTGCTTGATAATGACTCCGCCGTAGAGGTGCTGACTGCCTGTGGCGCGGACATTAATGATTTACGTAGCTCGGTGTCACAGTTTATTGATGACACTACGCCCTTGATCCCAGAGGACGACCCTGAGCGCGATACTCAGCCAACACTGGGCTTTCAGCGTGTACTGCAACGCGCGGTTTTTCATGTGCAGTCTTCAGGCAAGAGTGAAGTCTCTGGTGCCAACGTGCTAGTCGCTATCTTCAGCGAGCAAGAAAGCCAAGCGGTGTACTTTCTGGCGACACAGAACGTCCATCGCCTTGATGTGGTTAATTATATTTCCCACGGCATTTCAAAAATCAGTGGTAGCGAAGAGTCCGAGTCCTCCACCGATGGCGAACAAATGGGTGAAGAAGGGCCCGAAGGCAATAACGGCGCCAGTGCGCTAGAAAACTATGCCGTCAATTTGAACGTGCAAGCTGCCAGTGGGCGTATTGACCCATTGATTGGCCGTGCTTTTGAAATTGAGCGCGCTGCACAGATTCTGTGTCGCCGCCGCAAAAACAATCCGCTGTTAGTGGGTGAGCCGGGAGTGGGTAAAACTGCTATCGCGGAAGGCTTGGCTTGGATGATTATGGAAGGGAAAGTGCCTGAGCCGTTGGCAGACTCCATCGTTTACTCTCTCGATTTGGGTGCATTGCTGGCGGGTACTAAGTACCGCGGTGACTTTGAAAAACGCTTTAAAGCACTGCTTAACGAATTAAAAAAGCAGCCTAATGCAATTTTATTTATTGATGAGATCCACACCATTATTGGTGCCGGCGCTGCTTCTGGCGGTGTTATGGATGCTTCTAACTTACTCAAGCCAGCACTAGCGTCTGGCGACATTAAGTGCATGGGCTCGACTACCTTCCAGGAATACCGCGGTATTTTTGAGAAGGACCGTGCGCTGGCACGTCGCTTCCAAAAAATTGATGTGGTCGAGCCAACGGTTGAAGAAACCGTTGGCATTCTGCGCGGTTTGAAAAAGCGCTTTGAAGAGCATCATCAGGTGGAGTACACCGATGCTGCGCTGAAGTCCGCGGCAGAGTTGTCTGCCCGCTACATCAATGATCGCCATTTGCCAGACAAGGCCATCGACGTGATTGATGAAGTCGGTGCTTGGCAGCGCCTGCGTTCAGAGGATCAGCGCAGTGCGGTAATCGATGTCGCCGATGTGGAAGAAATGGTGGCTAAAATTGCCCGCATTCCACCTAAGTCCGTTTCTGCGTCAGACAAGGAGCTGCTGCGTAACTTGGAACGTGACTTGAAGATGACGGTGTTTGGTCAGGACGCGGCGATTGAAGCCATGTCTGCCGCCATCAAACTATCCCGTGCTGGGCTTAAATCACCGGACAAACCGGTTGGCTCATTCATGTTTGCTGGTCCCACTGGTGTGGGTAAAACTGAAGTTAGCCGGCAGTTGGCGCGGGCGCTGGGTGTTGAGCTGGTGCGCTTTGATATGTCCGAATACATGGAGCGTCACACTGTCAGTCGCTTGATCGGTGCACCGCCAGGCTATGTCGGTTTCGATCAGGGTGGTTTGCTCACTGAAGCGGTGACTAAAACGCCGCACTGTGTGTTGCTGCTCGATGAAATCGAAAAGGCCCACCCAGAAGTATTTAACTTGCTACTGCAGGTGATGGATCACGCCAGCCTGACCGATAACAACGGTCGCAAAGCGGATTTCCGTAATGTCATCTTGATCATGACCACCAACGCCGGTGCGGAAGCGATCAGCCGCAGTTCTATCGGCTTTGCCAAGCAAGATCACTCCACTGATGGCATGGAGGCGATGAAGAAAATGTTCACGCCGGAGTTCCGTAACCGTCTCGACTCGATCATCCAGTTTAGCGCCTTGACGCCAGAAACGATCCTCAGCGTAGTGGACAAGTTTCTGGTCGAGCTGCAAGCGCAGTTGGATGAGCGCGGTGTGGTGCTTGATGTGGATGCCTCTGCGCAGGCTTGGCTGGCTGAGCATGGCTACGATGTGAACATGGGGGCCAGACCGATGGCGCGCCTGATCCAAGACCAGATCAAAAAACCCTTAGCGGAGAAGCTGCTCTTTGGTGAGCTGTCCGAGCAGGGCGGTAAGGTTAAGGTACGTGTTGAAAATGACAAGCTGGTGTTAACCGTGGTCGAGCAGGAAAGTACGCTGCCCAATCCTGCTTAACCGATTCACTGGCCAACCACAGCAACAAAAATAAGAGCCTCCGATGAGGCTCTTATTTTTACGCTATTAGCTTAGTGTTACCGCTTAATCGCCAGTGACTTATCTTGGCGATTATTGCTGCGGTGTTATTTCATACGGAAGGTAATGCGGCCTTTGGTTAGGTCATAGGGAGACATCTCAACCTTGACCCGGTCGCCAGTAAGGATGCGAATATAGTGTTTACGCATCTTGCCCGAGATATGTGCAGTCAGCACATGATCATTGTCCAGTTTTACCCGGAACATCGTGTTAGGCAGGGTATCGATAACCGTGCCTTCTAGTTCGATCTGCTCTTCTTTCGCCATGCAGTTAATAGCCCTTCGCGGTGGTGGTCCGACAAAAAGAAGGCGCAATTCTGCCCCAAATAAGGCAAAGCTGCAAAACAAAAGGGCTTTAACCGCGAAAAGCCATCATTCTGGCTCGTTTGGGAGCTGCCAAATGCCGTCACGTAGCTGCTCCTGTGGACGAAAGTCTCCCTTGTAGGTCATCTTGCGACAGCCATCGACCCAATAGCCCAGGTAAAGATAGGGCAGGCCTTCCAGCTCACAGCGCTGCAACTCCCACAGCACGGCCAAGTTGCCTAGGCCGCGATCAGGTTGGTCCGGGTCGTAGAAGGTATATACCGCCGACAACCCATCTTCGAGCCGATCGACCACCGCCACCGCGAGTAATTGCCCTGCAGCGCGAAAACAGAAAAAGCGGGTGTCACTCCACTGGCTAATGAGAAAGCCGGTGAACTGTTCTTCTGAGGGTGGGTACATGTCGCCATCGCCATGACGGCTGCCGATGTAGCGGGCGTAAAGGTTGTACAGCTCACGATCGAAGCGAGCTGGGCGGCTTTCAACTTGCAGGTCGGCATTGCGCTTCAACAAACGGCGATGGCGGCGGCGCCAGTCAAACTGGGCAACCGGAATACGTACCGGAATGCAGGCGTTACAGCTTTGGCAGTGGGGCCGATAAAGAAACTCGCCGCTACGGCGAAAGCCGCGCTGCGACAAACTGCTATACAGCGCATTGCTCAGCGGCGTAGCGGGATCAACAAATAAGGTGGTGGCCTCGCGCGCTTCTAAGTAGCTGCAAGTATGGGCAGGGGTGCGAAAAAAGCGCAGTGCGGATAAATCGGTCATCGGTCGGCTCGCTCAGCTTTAATCAGCCTCAGACAATCGGTAAACGGGACAATAGCCAATTCAATAGCAGCATAGCGAATCAGTTCAAGCTGGCAAGCTACGGTTTTGTATCTCAGAGCCTACATCTGCAAGCCTGTATCGACTGCTTAGAGCTAGCATAGCCACTTCTTGGACTGCCTGCTTGACGCTCAGCTCAGCTGCAAAGTGCCGGGTGCAATAGTCGGCCAAGGACTGGTTTGTTGGTCGACGAGGCGCTCAAGGTTTCTCTCAAACTCCTCTCTGGGCAGGTTTTCTGCGCCTAAAGAGAGCAAATGATTGCTCTCCACCTGGCAGTCAAGCAGTTCAAACGACAGTGTTGTGTGCAGCTGGCAGAGCATGGCCATGGCCGCCTTTGAGGCATTGCTGACATGACTAAACATAGACTCGCCAAAGAACATACGGCCAATACGCACGCCATAAATACCGCCGATCAAACGCTGCTGCTGCCAGACTTCCAGTGAGTGGGCATGGCCGAGCCGATGCAGCTCACAGTAGGCGCTGCGAATGTCTGCGGTAATCCAAGTGCCAAGCTCGCCATGACGCGGCGTGGCAGCGCAGGCATCAATAACATCAGCAAAGGCGTAGTTAAGGGAGTACTGCCAGTCGTTCTTTCGCAAGGTGCGGCGCAACCGTCGGGCCACATGGAAGTGCTGCGGGAAAACTACCAGCCTTGGGTTTGGGCTCCACCAAAGAATCGGTTGGCCGTCGGAGTACCAAGGAAAAATACCTAGGCGATAGGCGTTCAGTAATGTTGCCGGCGACAGATCGCCGCCGGCAGCTAACAAGCCTTCAGGGTCATCTAACGCTTGGCTGGTCGGCGGAAAGGCATCTCCCGGAGCCAGCCAGGTGAGCGCGCTCACAGGTCGTCGAGGTACTTCTCAGAGTCCAGCGCCGCCATGCAGCCAGCGCCAGCAGAGGTAATGGCTTGGCGGTAAACGTGATCAGCCACATCGCCGGCGGCAAACACGCCGGCCACGCTGGTGGCGGTGGCGTTACCTTCGATACCGCTGCGGATCTTGATGTAACCGTCTTTCATCTCCAGCTGGCCGGCAAAAATATCGGTATTGGGCTTATGGCCAATGGCAACAAAGACACCTTGAACATCTAGCTGCTGAGTGGAGTCATCTTTACTGGATTTAATCCGAATGCCGGTCACACCACTGTCGTCGCCGAGCACTTCATCTAGGTTGTGATCCCAGATCACGCGGATGTTTTCTTTCGCCAGCAGCTTGTCCTGCAAAATTTTCTCAGCGCGCAATTTGTCGCGGCGATGGATCAGGATGACTTCTGCGGCAATGTTCGACAGGTACAACGCTTCTTCAACAGCGGTATTACCGCCGCCGAGCACGGCCACTTTCTGACCACGGTAGAAAAAACCATCGCAAGTGGCACAGGCGGATACGCCTTTGCCTTTAAAGGCTTCTTCAGAGTCCAGCCCTAAGTAGCGCGCCGAGGCCCCAGTGGCGATGATCAGTGCATCACAGCTGTATTGGCCGTTGTCGCCACTGAGCACAAAAGGACGCTGCTGCAGATTCACCTCATTGATGTGGTCGTACAGCACTTCGGTATTAAAGCGCTCTGCATGCTTCTGCATACGGACCATCAGATCAGGACCAGTTAAGCCTTCAACATCACCCGGCCAGTTATCCACGTCCGTGGTGGTGGTCAGCTGTCCGCCAGGCTGAATGCCGGTAATGACTACTGGATTGAGGTTGGCGCGTGCAGCGTAAACCGCGGCAGAATAGCCAGCGGGGCCAGAGCCAAGGATAATTAAACGGTGATGCTGAACGTCGCTCATTGCAAGACTCCAAAAAAACAGCGCAAGACAGGAATGGTCGGGGAAGCTACACCAAATACGCGAATCGTTGAACAGCCCAGTACGATCAATTTGACTGGCAAACCCTATTGGCTGAACAATTCCGCGCCATGAGATGTCCTACACGGCTAGGGCTGGAAGTGCCGTCAACACTGGCATCAAGGTGCTTTTCAGCGTAGCATTCCCATTTAATTCATATGGTTAGTGGGCAAACTTTGAGTAACTTCAAAACTGGAAAAAACGTGGAAAAAGGCTGGTCAGGACAACGGGTTTTTTTAGAAGGCATGGTCATTTTGTTATTGGCTTTGTCAGTCTACCTGTTACTGGCGCTGGCCACCTTCGATGCTAAGGACCCAGGCTGGACCATTATGGGCTCCAACGAAGTGATACAAAATGCGGCGGGGCGCACCGGTGCGTTTTTGGCTGACCTGCTGTTTGTCCTGTTTGGCTATCTGGCTTTCCTATTTCCACTACTGATCGCATTTTGGGGGGTGCGCGTGCTGCGTGAGCGCCATGCTGGCATCGCCGCGTCCTGGCCGATGTTCTCTGTCCGTTTAGTCGGTTTCGTTCTCACCATGGTGGCTGGCACCGGGCTTTGTTACATGCACATGGAAGGCTACGGCAGCCACTTGCCGGAAGATGCCGGTGGCATTTTTGGCCGAGTTGTTGGCAGCACCGCTCTCGATGGCTTCAACATGCTTGGTGGCAGCTTATTATTGGTCACTTTGTTTTTAATTGGCATGACCATCTTTACCGACCTGTCTTGGATTCGTTTAGCCGCCACGACGGGCGCGCTGTTTATGCTGTTAGTGCGCAAAATTCCTGTATGGATCAAATCTCTGAAAGAGCGCCGACAGGCACAGCAGGTTCAGCAGCAGCGCCGTGAAGTGGTTGAAGCCAGCAAGAAAAAAACCGCCAGTCGTATACCGCCCACCATTGCCAAGCCGGTGCAGCAGGTGGAGAAAAGCGACCGTGCACAAAAGGAAAAGCAGCAGCCACTCTTTACTACGCAAGTGAGCGGCACGTTGCCCGCCTTGGCACTGCTGGATCCGGTGGAAGAGGGTAATCGTGGTGGTTTCTCTGATGTCGCCCTCGATGCCATGTCACGACTGCTGGAAATAAAGCTTAAGGATTTCAATATTGAGGCCGAGGTGGTGGCGGTGCAGCCCGGTCCGGTGATTACCCGCTTTGAAATTCAGCCCGCGGCGGGCATCAAGGTCAGCCGCATTAGTAACCTTGCTAAAGACTTAGCCCGTTCGCTGGCAGTGATCAGCGTCCGTGTTGTGGAAGTGATTCCCGGCAAAACCACCGTCGGTATCGAAATCCCCAACGAGCAGCGCGAAATAATTCGCTTTACTGAAGCGGTTGCCTCCCGTGCTTTTGACGAGTCCACCTCGCCGTTAACCATGGCATTGGGAAAGGATATCAGTGGCAACCCGATGGTGGCCGATCTGGCCAAAATGCCGCACTTGTTGGTGGCGGGCACCACCGGCTCAGGTAAGTCCGTCGGCCTAAATGCCATGCTGCTATCGATTCTGTATAAGTCGACACCTGAAGAAGTGCGGCTGATCATGATCGACCCGAAAATGCTCGAGCTGGCGGTCTATGACGGCATTCCGCACCTGCTGACCCCAGTGGTTACCGACATGAAAGATGCCGCCAGTGCTTTGCGCTGGGGCGTGGCTGAAATGGAGCGGCGCTATAAGCTGATGGCCTCGTTAGGGGTACGCAATCTGGCCGGCTACAACCGCAAGTTGATTGATGCAGAGAAGAAAGGCGAGCCAATCAAAGACCCACTGTGGAAGCCAAAGGATCCAATGAACTTGGCCGAGCCGGCACCACTGCTGGAAAAGCTGCCCTACATTGTCATCGTCGTCGACGAATTTGCCGACATGATGATGATCGTTGGCAAGAAGGTAGAAGAACTGATTGCTCGTATTGCGCAAAAAGCACGGGCCGCAGGCATTCACTTGATTCTTGCCACCCAGCGGCCGTCCGTGGACGTTATCACTGGCTTAATTAAAGCGAACGTACCGTCACGTATGGCGTTCCAAGTGTCCTCAAAAATTGACTCACGCACCGTGCTTGATCAGGGCGGCGCTGAGCAGCTGCTCGGCCACGGCGACATGCTTTATTTACCGGTCGGCACCAGTGTGCCGGAACGAGTACACGGCGCCTTTGTCTCAGACGAGGAAGTGCACCGTGTCTGTGATGATTGGCGTAAGCGTGGTCAGCCCAATTATCTAGATGAAATCTTGCAAGGCGGTGGCGACACCGGCATGCCCGGCTTTGACGGCATGAGCGATGACGATGATGCCGAACAAGATGCGCTGTATGACGAGGCCGTGGCCTTCGTTCTGCAGACGCGCCGTGCATCCATTTCCTCGGTGCAACGTAAATTCAAGATTGGTTATAACCGCGCCGCGCGTCTGGTTGAAGGCATGGAAATGGCTGGCATCGTCAGCAGCGCAGGCAGTAACGGTCAACGTGAAGTGTTAGCGCCCGGCGGCGCTGACTGAGGATCATCAATGAAAGTTTTGCGTCTTTTTTTATTTGCAGCAGCACCACTACTGACTCTGCCACTCAACGCGGTAGCGGATCCTACTACCGATTTGGTAAAACGCCTGGCCGCAGTTCAGACCCTGTCCGGTAGTTTTGAGCAAGTGGTGCTCGACCAAGGTGGCACCCGTATGCAAGAAGCCAGTGGCGACATGCATATGGCCCGCGGCAACCGTTTTCGCTGGCACACCAAAAAGCCGTTCGAGCAGCTGGCTATCTCTGATGGTAAGCAGGTGTGGATTTATGATGTCGATCTGGAGCAGGTGGTAGAGAAACCGTTAGCCCCAGACACGGCCAGCACACCGGCTTTACTGTTTGGTGGCGACCCCCAACAAGTCACCCAAGCATTTGTGGTCGAGCAGGGTGCCAGTCGCGGCAAGCTGATTACCTATCGCTTAGCGCCCCGCGATGACGACACCCTGTTCGTTGAGTTGGAGGTTACCTTTAATGGCGAGCACCCACACAGCATGCGTCTTGAAGATGCTTTAGGGCAGCAAACCTCGCTGGATTTCCATCACACCAAAATCAATACCAAGCTAGATGACAGCTTGTTCAACTTTATTGCACCGGAAGGTGTGGATGTGATCCGTCAAAGCGAATGAATGATCTGTTTGCCAGCGATACCGACCTGTCCCATCAGCCTTTGGCCGCACGCATGCGGCCTGCCACGTTGGACGACTATGTCGGCCAGTCCCATCTGGTTGGCGCGGGCAAGCCCTTACGCCGCGCCGTAGAGCAGCGCCAGCTGCACTCGATGATCCTCTGGGGGCCACCGGGTACCGGTAAAACCACCTTGGCATTGATTCTGGCGCAAGCGGTGGATGCGCAGTTTATTACTCTGTCGGCGGTGCTGGCTGGGGTAAAAGAGATTCGTGAGGCGGTGGCCAGAGCGAAAGACCTGCTGACTCGTGGACAGCGCACTTTGTTGTTTGTCGACGAAGTACACCGTTTTAATAAGGCCCAACAAGATGCTTTTTTACCTCACGTGGAAGACGGCACGCTGATTTTTATTGGCGCCACCACCGAAAATCCTTCGTTTGAATTAAACAATGCGCTGCTCTCAAGGGCGCGTGTTTATCGACTACGCAGTATTGAGCGCGAAGATTTGGCGCGTTTGCTTGAGCGCGCGCTCGGCCGCGAAGAGTTTGCTCAGATCAGCATGGCCGACGATGCTCGCGAGCGGCTGCTCGACCACGCCGACGGCGATGCTCGGCGGCTGCTAAACTTGCTCGATATCGCTTTAGATATGACCAGTGGCAACATTGATCTGGAGCTGGTTAACGAGCTATTGCGTGACAGCCTGCGCCGCTTCGATAAAGGTGGCGATTATTTCTACGATCAAATCAGTGCGATGCATAAATCTGTACGTGGCTCCGATGCTGACGCGGCTCTGTACTGGTTTGCGCGCATGCTCGATGGCGGCTGTGATCCGCTCTATATCGCTCGTCGAGTGGTGCGCATGGCCAGCGAAGATATCGGCAATGCCGATCCACGAGCACTGCCGCTGTGCCTTAACGCTTGGGATGTACAAGAACGACTGGGCTCCCCAGAGGGTGAGCTGGCTATAGCGCAAGCGCTGGTTTATTTGGCCGTGGCACCCAAAAGCAACGCCGTTTATAAAGCGTGGAACCAGGCGCGCGCGTTTGTTTCCAGCCAGCCGAGCGATGAAGTGCCGCTGCATCTACGCAATGCGCCGACCAAGTTGATGAAAGCCGAAGGGTTTGGCGCAGACTATTATTACGCCCATGACTACCCCGATGCGTATGTGGCGGGGGAGAGTTACTTTCCAGAAAACATGGGTCGACCCGCATTTTACCAGCCGGTACCACGAGGCTTGGAAATTCGCATTGGTGAAAAAATGCATGACTGGCAGCAACGTAACCAAAGTGCCGAGTGGCAACGTTACGGCGGTAAGGCAGCAGTGCAGCAGCCAAATAAAAAGCCAGCCCAAGATTCGGCTGGAAAGTCCGCTAAAGACGCGAGTAGGAAATAGCTCGTAGCAAGCAAAGTGGTGCTAGAAACACACCAGCCGTGGTTAACCCGCTGGCTAGCTGCTCGACAGGCCGGACAGTGGCAGGACAAGAGATAGATAGGCGCGTGACCTTGCGAGCTATCTCAACGATAATCGCCGCCTTGATTCTATTTGCCTGAGTGTTTCCTCGGCAGCACACCTAAAGCAGCGCAATAAGCAGGATGGTTCCATGCTAGATATTCGTGAATTACGCCGTGACGGCGAACAGGTAGCCGCACAACTGGCCCGTCGTGGCGTGGACTTT
>Ga0209075_1002953_pt1 | contig 14524 bp, 13 predicted proteins | sample Stecom2011_FD_187523 | JGI IMG/M metagenome (GOLD analysis project Ga0209075, IMG submission 187523) | Agricultural soil microbial communities from Utah to study Nitrogen management - Steer compost 2011 (SPAdes) (version 2) | ecosystem: Environmental > Terrestrial > Soil > Agricultural land... | reverse complement strand
TCTGGCTGGAAATCCTCCAGCTCCTCTTTCATCTGTTCAGAAAAATTACGCATCATCTCTTCCTGCTGTCGCTGTCTCTGCAAAAAGGACTCTAACTTCTTTTTGTCGTTATAATTCAGTTCGGTCTTTTCCTTTTGAGTTCTCGACAACTCTTCGAAGGTTTCTTTATTTTCTTGTAATTCTTGAAGCGATCGATCTAGATTCTGAATGGTTTCGCTCTGCTTTTCGAGTTGCTCCGATTCAATTTCACTCTGTGTAAGTTTTCTAAAATAAAAGACACCCGATTTAGACGATTTAAAGTTATGGATGGCGTCGTTGTCAAAAACTTGAAAATAATACTCGTAAGAAATGCCTTCTTTCAAGGTTAAATCCCCTGGAAATTCAAATGAAAACTGATCGAAATTAGACGTATTCACAGGCAATTGTTCCACTTCGGCCTGATCTTCCTCTCCTGTAGGATAATAGACCAGTTGTAATTTGGTCAAGCCGTAATCATCAGATACACTTCCTAAAAACAAAACGCGTTCAATATCGGTACTGTCTTTTTTTGACTGTACCTGAATGTCAGGATATTCATCCTTGATTACATTTAAAGAGTAGGACAGATTTTCGTATTCCTTTAAACGGTTGTTAGAGGTCGATACGGTGTAATCTAATTTCCTATAAATTGTATTTTGAAATTCGAACCGATCTCCTTTCGAAGAAAAAGAATACAAGCTATCGTCGGTTTTAAGATGGATTTCTTCTGTATTCCTTGCAGCAACTTTCCACTTCACCTGTGTGCCTTCAGGTATGGTGGCATTTCCGGTGCTTTTAATAGTTTGAGGTTCCATCTGCGTATGTCGTGGAAAATTCAATTCCATTTCGAAATCTGCCAACGAAGGAGTTTTTATCACATCCAACAGATATTCTCGCGAATGAACTTTATTCGATTTCAACTGAAATTTGATGGGATCGATAGGTTCTTGAAACGTATATTCAAACTCGCCCGGAGCAAGTTGTTGCATATAATATAGCTGCTTATCGAAAAGAATACTCACATTTTCCGGCACGACATTTCCATCGGTTCGCACTTTTAAAGTGAAAGAAGTATTCTCGATTGCGTTTAAATCGTCGTTGAGAACCACAAATGAGAATGGTGCAGGAGGCTCGTATGCAACGTTGTAATTGAGCACCCGATCGTAGCTGCTTGAGAAAATATTACTGTCGCCCAGCGTACTGATCAGTAAAAACACCAATACTGGAATGGCGACGTATTTTAAATATTTTAAATTTTCTTGAAACCGAATCGCTTTTGTAAAAGGAATGGGCTGAAGTTCAGCAGCTTTCTGATCGATACTCGCTGCTAATAATTCGCTTTGATCTTTATTTCTACTCAACTGAATGACATTCAATAACTTATCACTCACTTCGGGAAAGTGACGGCCGATAATTCGCGAAGCTTCATCGTGGTCGATTCCTTTACGGAGATTGAAAAGTTTGGTCAGTGGAAAGGCAATAAATCGAACAAATAGACCGAGTTCTACCAAGATAAAAGCCCAGAATAGCAGCTTTCTCCCGAAAGGGTTCAGCCATAAAAAATATTCGACAAGTAGGGTGATTAAAAAGTATAGCAATCCCATCGCCAAAAACAGGATGGCTCCTCTAATCAGCTCATTGGTGTAGTATTTTCTTATAAAAGATTCCAGCTTTTGCTGGATAATTTTAAACGTCGCCATAAATAGCTTTCCTCTTCATTTTAAATCCATTCAAACCCTTTGTTCTTTCTTTAGCCTTGATATCAATATACCACAAAAATCCCAGTTGGGTTTTCCCTCTTTCAAAATTAAGCTAAAATATCATTTTTTCAGGTCGTTTCGGAGTAACAATAGTCAAAATAAGGCGAATTCATTCCGTTGCACAAAAACTTTATAATACACCCGCCAAATCGTACCTTTGCACCCTCATTTAAACCGAAGCAATTATGACCGATAAAGTACGGGTACGATTTGCCCCCAGTCCAACAGGACCTCTACACATTGGTGGGGTTAGAACTGCATTGTTCAATTATTTGTTTGCCAAAAAACACGGTGGCGACTTTTTGTTGCGCATAGAAGACACCGATCAAACCCGTTATGTGCCAGGTGCAGAAGAATATATTATGGAAGCCTTTGATTGGTTGAACATCCCTTTCGACGAAAGCCCAATGAATGAAGGAGACGTCGGTCCCTATCGTCAAAGTGAACGAAAAGGAATCTACAAACAGTATGTAGACCAATTAATTGAATCGGGGCATGCCTATTACGCATTCGATACTGCTGATGAGCTTGGCGCACTGAGGCAAACCTTAGAGAGTCAAGGTGAAACTTTTATATACAACTGGCATAACCGGATGGATTTAAAAAACTCCTTGAGCCTTTCTGAAGAGGAAACTCAAAAACTATTGGATTCCGGTGCACCTTACGTCGTTCGGTTTAAATCGCCTGTCAATGAAACCTTGGAACTAAAAGACATGATTCGAGGTGATATTCAAGTGAATACCAATGTGTTGGATGATAAAGTGCTGTTTAAAAGCGATGGGATGCCTACCTATCACTTAGCGAATATTGTGGATGATCATTTGATGAAAATAACCCACGTAATCCGCGGTGAAGAATGGGTGCCTTCGTTGCCTTTACATTATTTATTATACCGTTCATTTGGATGGGAAGCGCCTGAATTTGCTCACTTACCCCTGATTTTAAAACCTGTGGGAAAAGGAAAACTCAGCAAACGAGACGGCGATAAAATGGGATTCCCGGTTTTTCCATTGGCATGGAAACCTGCTGATGGCGAAGATTCTTCGGGCTACCGCGAAGATGGTTATTTGCCAGAAGCCGTAGTCAATATGTTGGCATTCTTAGGATGGAATCCGGGAACGGAACAAGAAATATTCTCGATGGAAGAACTCATCGAAACTTTCGATATCACTCGCGTGCAGAAAGGTGGTGCCAAGTTCGATCCAGAAAAGACCAAATGGTTCCAACATCAGTATTACCAACAATTGGATAACTCGAAAGTTGTCGCACTTTTTAAGACCTTACTCAAATCGAAAGATATTGAGAGTAATCTCGATATAGACCGAATTGTCGATCTTATGAAAGAACGTGCTACGTTCACAACCGACTTGTGGGATCAAGGAAGTTTTTTCTTTGAAAGACCTACTTCCTACGACGAAAAATCCGCCAAAAAAGCCTTTAAAGAGGAAACTTCAAACTACTTGTCAACCGTGAATAACATTCTTGACAAAATCGAAGACTTCTCTCCTGAAACTATTAAAGAAGCTGTTAGAGGTTGGATTACTTCAGAAAAAATAGGTTTTGGAAATATTATGATGCCCCTTCGCCTATCGATTGTCGGGGAAATGAAGGGACCTGATGTTTTCGATATTCTTGCAGTGTTGGGCAAAGAGGAAAGTATGAAGCGCATTGCAAACGCCATCAACCATATGTCCTAAGACTTTAGAAGTATTTGAAATTATTGTCTTGGGTTAATTAACAAATATAAATGTATCGGGTTCTACGATAAATTTGTATCTTCAATCCTTATATTTTTATCACTTAATCAATAAATAATGACAATTTTAATTCCTTTAGTCCTCTTAGGGCTCTTTATAATTATATCCGGTCTGTTCACCGTAAAGCAGCAAACTGCTGCTATTGTGGAACGATTTGGAAGATTCCACAGCATCCGACAGTCTGGATTACAGTTGAAAATTCCGCTTGTCGATAGAATTTCCGGAAGAATCAACCTTAGGATCCAACAATTGGATGTTATGGTTGAAACCAAAACCAAAGATGATGTATTTGTGCGCCTAAAGATTTCGGTCCAATTCCAAGTGCTGCAACACAATGTTTACGATGCGTTTTACAAACTTCAAGACCCACAAGATCAGATTACTTCTTATGTATTTGATGTAGTTCGTGCCGAAGTACCTAAAATGCGACTCGATGATGTTTTCGAAAGGAAAGATGATATTGCAATTGCCGTGAAAACCGAATTGAACGAAGCGATGACGGGTTATGGTTACGACATCATTAAAACCCTTGTAACAGACATTGATCCCGATGTGCAGGTGAAAGCTGCGATGAACAGGATTAACGCCTCAGAACGTGAAAAAGTAGCTGCTGAGTACGAAGCAGAAGCCGAGCGAATCAAGATTGTTGCCAAAGCACGGGCGGAAGCAGAGAGCAAGCGTTTACAAGGACAAGGTATTGCAGACCAACGTCGCGAAATTGCACGTGGACTTGAAGAAAGTGTGGATGTTTTAAACAATGTGGGTATTAACTCACAAGAAGCTTCTGCGCTGATTGTTGTCACCCAGCATTACGATACGCTACAATCTATTGGAGAAGAAACCAACACCAACTTAATTCTCCTTCCAAACTCACCAAGCGCTGGAAGCGATATGCTAAACAATATGATTGCATCTTTTGTCGCTAGCAATCAAATTGGTGAAGAGATGAAGAAACAAAACAAAGTGAATAATCCGAAGAAGAGCAGACCAATGCCTCCTCCACTTCCAGATCCTACGGAAGAAGGAGACGACTTCCAGGATTAATTCCGAGTTTATAAAGCTTATTACTAAACAAAAAATCCCGATAAATTCGGGATTTTTTGTTTGTGTGGTATCGAATTTCGATTCGTTAGCGCTTTTTGCGACGACCGAATAAGTTCAAACCTCCTGTCAAGCGATTTATAACGTTCAACACGATGGTTCTCTTGGCAACGGTGCCTATGATTCCAGCAATAATATTGGCTGGTGCAACAACCTCTTTAACCTCTTCTTGAGCACTGAAAATTCCAAGTTTAACTTCTTCCAATTCAATTTTGGACTTCAGTCGCAAATATTTTAAATCGCGGTCAACTTCTTCAAAATTTCTATAGCGCTTCATAATTTGGTTTTACGCGTTTCTCTTAGGCGAGCTTCTTCTTTGATTTTAAGCTCAAATTCATCCAATTCTCTTTCTACTTCTGCTTGTGGATTTCCTAGATCATCTTCTTGATCGTAAAACAATTCTGAAAAAGTACCCAGAATTTTTCGTTCGATATATCCCTTTCCAAAAACAAAGGCAAGAATTAAAACTAGTGCATAAAAACCGCCTATCAATAGGAATCCAGCATATACGTGTTCGAAGAAAGTGCCGAGCCAAAAAGCGGCGCCCATCGATAAAAACACCAGAACAAATAAAAACAGGCTACCGTATATCAGGAGATGAAGTAATGAGATGGTCAGTTTCGTCAAGACTTTAAACAACCGCAGCTTGTAATACGCCATGGTACTATCTACATAGTCTTTTGTCCCCTCAGATACTTCCTGAAGTTTATTTCTGATGTTTCTAAATATCATTTTTCGAATGGCCTATTAAGCTTTTTTAGAATCTGTTTTCTTTTGAAGCTTCATGTTTTGTTTTCTTAGCTCCTCGAGTTTATCTTCCATAGCTAACAAAATATCATCTGCTTTGTGACTTGCAAAAGAAAGCGTATCGTTTAGCTTATGCTCAAAATTTTCGCGGGCTATTTGTGCTTTTTCACTAAGAACACTTGAAGTTTGTTGAAACTTTTCCTTTACATTTTTTTGAGCCTTTGAAGCCTCTTTTCCAATTTTTTCCCGGGTTTTAGATCCCTTGTCTGGAGCGAATAAAATTCCTACACCAGCGCCGATGATTGCACCTGTTAATAATGCTAAAATAGTTTGTCCTGTATTTGATCCCATGTTAAATGATTTTAAAGTTGTTGCATACAAAGATAAGAAATGGCTTCCCTAATAGTGTTAATATCGGGTTAATAGTTTTGTCATAAAAGTGCGATATATCGGCAATAAACCAAATTATTTGCTAAAACTTGACCATATTTTAAAGATATCGCAATTATTTATAAACTCTTACCAAATAAACCACTCGGCTTATTGATCTATTTTGCCCCATGAATCACGTAGCGGAACTGTGCGGTTGAACACCAATTTCCCATCGGTCGAATCGCGATCGACGATGAAATATCCCAAACGTTGGAATTGGAATTTATCTTCCACCTTGGCCTCAGAAACACTGGGTTCTACATAACCCGTGACAACCTTCAACGAGTCTGGATTGACCAATTCTAAAAAATGTTTTTCCTTATGCGTATCTGGCGAAGGAACCGTAAACAGACGGTCGTATAAACGCACTTCTACAGGTACCGCGTGATCTACAGACACCCAATGTAAGGTCCCTTTCACTCGGCGTAGTGAAGCTTCCGTACCGCTGCCACTTTTGCTGTCTGGATCGTAGGTACAGTGAATAGCCGTAATATTGCCTTCTGCATCCTTCACAACTTTTTCACCTTTGATGATGTAGGCACTTTTCAATCGGACTTCCTTTCCAAGGGTCAGTCTAAAAAACTTGCGATTGGCTTCTTCCTTAAAATCTTCGCGTTCGATATAAAGTACTTTTGAAAAAGGAACTTTTCGATTCCCCATCGATTCATCTTCTGGGTTATTTTCTGTTTCCACCCATTCTACCTTATCATCTGGATAATTATCGATAATCAGTTTTACAGGGTTGAGAACCGCCATAATCCGCGCTACTTTTTTATTGAGATCTTCGCGTACATTAAATTCCAAATGTGCGATGTCGACAATGTTTTCGCGTTTTGCAATGCCAATACTATCAGCAAAATTCCGAATAGACTCCGGGGTATATCCTCTTCTTCTAAGACCTGCAATGGTCGGCATTCTAGGATCGTCCCATCCCGTAACTACTTTATTATTCACCAATTCGGCCAATCGTCTTTTGCTGACAATGGTATGGCTTAAATTTCTTCTGGCAAATTCCCGCTGTTTTGGTCTTAATTTACTCGGGTCATGCACTTGGTCTAAGAACCAATCGTATAATTCTCTGTGTGGTAAAAATTCTAGGGTACAGAAAGAATGCGAAATCTGTTCGATGTAATCGCTCTCTCCGTGTGTCCAGTCATACATCGGGAATATTTTCCAATCGGTTCCGGTTCTGTGATGCGGTTTGTGCAATACGCGATACATCACCGGATCGCGCATCAATAAATTGGGCGAAGCCATATCAATCTTTGCTCGAAGCACATGTTTTCCTTCAGGAGTTTCACCGTTTTTCATCTTTTCAAAGAGCTCGAGATTTTCTTCGACTGATCGATCGCGAAATGGACTGTTGGTTCCCGGTTCGGTAGGTGTTCCTTTCTGTTCGGCCATAGCTTCAGAAGTCTGAGAATCTACATAGGCCGTTCCATTTTTAATCATTTCTACCGCCCAATCGTAAAGTTGTTGGAAATAATCGGAAGCATAAAGCTCTTGCGTCCATTCAAACCCCAACCATTTTACGTCTTCTTTGATAGCATCTACATATTCCTGTTCTTCAGCAATGGGATTCGTATCGTCGAACCGTAGATTTACCGGCGCATTGTACTTAATTCCCAATCCGAAATTCAAGCAAATAGAAGATGCATGACCAATGTGTAAATAACCATTAGGTTCCGGTGGAAACCTAAAACACAATTGGTCCTTTGTATATCCACTTCGAAGATCCTCTTCGATGATATGCTCTAAAAAATTGAGTGATTCTCTTTCCTTTTCCATAGATTTAAATAAAGTGCAAAATTACCAAAATAAATTAAGGAATTTATCCTGATATACAAATGAATCCATTCCGAAGATAAAAGTCATAAACAACATGCGTAATTACGATATGTCTCAATGCTTATTCAATATCCTTTAAATCATTTGAAACGCTTCCCTTTGAGGTAAAAAATTCGTAAACTATCATCACATCGTTCGGCAAGGGACGTTTCAAAATAGAGGAACGTTAAAAATTATAGGTACCTCAGTAAATATTGTTTTACTTTTGTAGCCACATTTTTTAAATTCAATTGAAGTTTTGGGAATAATAAAATTAAATGATATTCGTGTATATGCCTACCACGGTTGTTTGGTAGAAGAGGGTCAAATTGGTTCGGATTATATTGTAGATCTTGAAGTCAAGGCCGATTTATCCCAAGCTTCAGAAAGTGATGAATTGTCGGATACGGTGGATTACGTCCAGCTTTTAAAAATCGTTCGTCGCGAAATGGCAACACGTTCCAAACTTTTGGAACACGTTGGTCAACGTATTGTCGACTCAACCCTTCAAGAAATAGGCAAAGTGCGCGAAGTTAGCGTAGCCATTGCAAAAATAAACCCACCAATTGGGGGGGATGTGCGTGAAGTTCGTGTAATTATGACTGGAAAGCGATAATTTTGACGTGTAATTATCCATTCCAACTTTAAAGTTTTATATTTGCAATCGATTTTTGAAAATTTCACTTCAAAACTCATGCATAAGGCATCGTGGCCGAGTGGCTAGGCACGGCTCTGCAAAAGCTGCTACAGCGGTTCGAATCCGCTCGATGCCTCTAAAATCCGAAAAGGTCTTGTACTTTTTCGGATTTTTTATATCCCGTCGTCAATCGCATGAATCGGATTTTCTACTGGAACTGACTTTGTAGGTATTCTATCTAATCCGGCTTCCATACGTTTGGGAAATATTCCTTGAAACAATAAAAAAATACCAAACCCGACGATCAATATGCTCACCCATTTTTTAGTTTTAAAAATGAAATGAGGGGTCATTTTTGATTTTAATCGTTTGGCCAGTACGATTTTTAATAAGTCGATTGAGAAAAAGGTGATTAATACCGTTACGATAAACAGAAATACACCCCTATCGGTTGATGTCAGCGCATTTGCCATAATCAAGGTCCCGATCCACCCGATCAGCACGCCAAAGTTTATAAAATTCAATAAAAAACCTTTCAGAAAGAGACTTCCAAAATTTTTCTTGGCAGTAATGGCATAGTGTTCCCGCGCAATTCTAAAGAAGGATTTGCTTGTTCTGATGTACGATATCACTCCGTAAACCATCAATATAACCCCACCAAAAATAAGGAGTCCGGGGTCGTTTTTCACCTTATCCAGCACACGGCTCGTACTGTAGAAAGCAATTAAAATGAAGATAATATCGGCTGAAAGTGCTCCGAGATCAAAAACCAATGCTGCACGGATTCCTTTGGTAATGGCGGTTTCTATCAATGTAAAAAATACCGGCCCTAAAGCAAAAGCCAGAAGAAAACCATAAAATGCAGCATAGATTAAACCGTCGAACATAATGAAGTCTAATATATAAAGTTTGGATTTAGATTAGCACTAAATAATTACCAACAAAATATTATTTTTCTTCGTGCAATCCTAACATATAGAAATCTAAATGCTTTTTTACCAAATCGGCATTTTTCACTTTTACGTTAACTTCATCTCCCAAGCGATAAACATTGTTGGTGCGACGACCAATCACAGCAAATTCGTCACTGTCGTAAACGTAATGATCGTCCCGCAAATCTTGTAATCTGACCATTCCTTCACATTTGTTCGACAGGATTTCAATATAAATCCCCCATTCGGTCACCCCAGAAATAACACCGACAAACTCTTGGTCCTTTTTATCCATCATATATTTGATCTGCATATACTTCACACTATCGCGTTCAGCATTTGTGGCAAGATTTTCCATATCGCTTGAATGACTACATTTTTCTTCGTAGGAATCTTCCTTGACCGATTTTCCTTTATCCAAATAATGCTGCAGTAATCGATGCACCATAATGTCTGGATATCTCCGTATGGGCGAAGTAAAATGCGAGTAATAATCGAAAGCCAATCCGTAGTGCCCAATATTTTGAGTGCTATAAACGGCCTTGCTCATACTGCGGATGGTGAGCGTATCGATGAGATTTTGTTCTTTTTTTCCTTTTACATCATTTAAAAGTTTGTTCAAGGAATGCGCTGTTGAAGTACTATCTCTGGTATTTATTTTATATCCAAATCTTTTGATGATATTTTCTAAGGCAGCAATTTTTTCATCGTCTGGTTTGGCGTGGATTCGATAGACAAAAGTCTTCTTATCTTTCCCTTTTCCGATAAATTCCGCCACATTTCTGTTGGCCAGAAGCATAAATTCCTCAATGAGCTTGTTGGCGTCTTTGCTCTCCTTAAAGTACACACCTTCAGGGTTATTAGATTCATCTAAAATAAATTTTACTTCCACCTTGTCAAAGGAAATAGCCCCTGCACGCATTCTATTCTTCCTTAAAATCTTTGCCAACCTATCCATTTCCAAAATGGCGATGGCTACTTCTTTTTTAACCGAATATGCCTTATCGGTTATCGAAATATTTTTTGGAATGGCCAGTTTTAAGTCTTTATCACTTCTAAAATTTTCATTGTTTTCAATAATGTGCTGTGCTTCTTCATAAGAGAAACGCGCATCGCTATAAGTGACTGTTCTTCCAAACCACCTATCGACAATTTGTGCTTTTTCATCAATTTCAAAAACGGCCGAAAATGTATATTTTTCTTCATTAGGGCGTAAGGAGCACGCGTTATTCGATAAAATTTCAGGAAGCATCGGAACTACCCTATCGACTAAATAAACCGATGTAGCACGTTCATAAGCTTCGTCATCCAATACATTACCTGGTCTTACATAGTGAGAAACGTCTGCAATGTGAATGCCCACCCTGTAATTGCCATTTTCTAACGTTTCGAACGACAGGGCGTCATCAAAATCTTTAGCATCCTTAGGATCGATCGTAAAGGTTAGGACCGATCGCATATCGCGACGCTTTTTAATTTCATCCTTGGTGATCGAAACATCTATGTCGTTGGCGTATTTTTCAACTTCCTTAGGAAATTCATAAGGCAAACCATATTCGGCAAGAATGGAGTGGATCTCTGTATCGTGATCTCCTGGATATCCAAGAACCGATAAAACTCTTCCGAAAGGTGAATCAGCATCATCCGGCCAGTCTTCTAATTCTACAAGTACTTTTTGACCGTCTTTTGCTTTGCCTATTTTACTTTTAGGAACGAAAATATCGACATACATCTTATTGCTAGAAGTCTTTACAAAAGCAAATTTGTCGTGAATTTCGATAACCCCGACAAACTCCGTGTTCTTTCGTTGGATGATCGCCGTAATTTCGCCCTCTCTTTTTCCTTCTCGGTTTCGTTTATTTACTACGACTTCAACAATATCACCGTGAAAAGCTTTGTTGATATTTTTACTATTGATAAAAATGTCGTCTTCCAAATCGTCAACGATAACATATCCTTGCCCACGGGCAGTCATGTCCAGTCTTCCGATAAAATTGTGTTTGGATATAATGATTTTATATTTTCCTCGGTCGGTTTCCTCAACGAGGTCTTGTTTTTTAAGCTTTCGTAGTGTTTTTACGATTTTATTTCTGCTGCTTGGGTCGTCTAACCCTAATCTTGCAGCAATTTGTTTGTGGTTCAATGATTTATTGTGATCTCCTCTAAGAATATCGAGAAGTGTCTTTGAAAAATTATCGATTTTTACTGATTTCGTATTAAATTGTTTTTTATTTTTTTTTCCGTTCATCGGTATAATTGTGTATATATTCTGTAAATGTACTATTTATAAGCTTATAGCAGTTTATCTTTGTAAGATATTAGTAATTAAGTTTTGGTTAAGCATCTTCATTTTTAGCGGTTTATGAAACATTATAAAACCATCGCAATTTTTCAATATCCTTCTGAATACTCGGTTTTGAAACTGTTATTCGACCAAAATGAAATTCGCTATGTCTTTCTCAATGAAACGATGGTGAGTGTTTTTCCATTCTATTCAAATGGCATCGGAGGAATTAGACTGCAAGTCCACGAGGAAGATATCAAACTAGCCCTGGAGATTATCAATAATCTCAACAATCCTTCTAATTTAAATATCGTTTAAAGCGCAATACTACTTAAAAATAAGTTTCAATTTATTGTTATTAACATACATTATAATATTATTTCTTTTTTCTAAAATTTAAAAATAAAAATGATGATGATGATGGGGTGTTAATAGTGGGCATAACTTTTTGAACTTTTATTTTGAAATTGAGTTCTTCACAGTTTATCAACCGTTGTGAACATTAGAATTTGAAATTAAACAATTGATTTTATTGATGTTACTATGTGTTGTCAACAGATGTTGATAAGTGGATTAAACACTAAAATCTTCATAAGTATAAATTTACATTTTGTTACTAGTGCACTTTTTGATGCTCATAACTCGTCGGTAATATGCGAGGTTAAAATTTGGATTCCTCGATACTTTAGTCATATTCACAATTAAAATCACATTTGCAATTATTCTTATTATTTTCAATTAACAATTATCAACAGGGTTGTTAACTTCGCCACTAACATCTTTTAAAATGATTGCGTAAGATTTTAAATCGCTGATGATGTTTATCTTTGTAAAAACATTATTATGAAAATATCTATTGGAAACGACCATGCAGGGACGGAATACAAATTCGAAGTCGTGTCGTATTTAGAAGAAAAGGGGTTCACCGTTATCAATCACGGAACCGATTCTGAAGAAAGTGTGGATTATCCAGATTTTATCCATCCCGTTGCTAAGGATGTGTCTGACGGCATTGTGGATTTCGGCATCATTATCTGCGGTAGTGGAAATGGAGCTAATATGACAGCTAATAAGCATCAACAGGTGCGATCTGCGCTTTGTTGGACCAAAGAAATTGCAGCACTTGCCCGACAACATAACGATGCCAATATACTTAGTATTCCTGCGCGATACACCAGTAAGCAACAAGCTATTGGTATGGTGGAAGTGTTTTTAAATACTTCTTTTGACGGAGGACGTCATAAGAATCGTGTAGATAAAATTGCTTGTTCCTAAGGCTATATAATGGTTCCTGATGCTGCACATGCTGGCCAAAATGCCCAACGCAATATAAAGGGTAGAAAATTATTACTATCTATTGTTCTCAATTTGGCCATTACCGTGGCACAGTTTGTCGGGGGACTTCTATCTGGAAGTCTATCGCTTTTATCAGATGCCCTTCACAATCTAAGCGATGTAATATCATTGCTCATCAGTTATTTTGCCGATCGTTTTTCACAAAAATCAGCTTCGGTAACGAAAACATTTGGTTATAAGCGAGCCGAAATTTTCGCGGCTTTTATCAATTCTGCTACATTGATTATAGTAGCTGTTTATTTGATATATATTGCGATAATCCGCTTTACACAACCACAAATCATTGAAAGTGATTTGGTCATTTGGTTGGCATTACTCGGTATTTTATTCAACGGATTTAGCGTCGCTCTACTTTATAAGGAGGCAAAAAACAATATGAATATGCGGTCGGCCTATGTTCATCTTATGTCCGATACAGCAGCGTCCGTTGCGGTTTTGATTGGGGGTATTTTGATGAAATATTTCCAATGGTTTTGGGTTGATAGCGTTTTGACGGTGATGATCGGGCTGTATTTATTGATTGTGGGTTATGGTTTGTTGAAGACTTCGTTTCGGGTATTGATGCTTTTTACACCTGAAGAATTAAGTTTGGAGAAAATAACCAAATCTGTCGATCGATTTCCAGAGATAAAAAACATCCACCACATCCATATTTGGGAAGTCAATGAAGAAGAAGTCCATTTAGAGGCCCATATGGAGTTTTATAAGAACATATCCATTTCCGAATTCAATATCATTTTAGAAAAAGTCGAAATTATGCTCAATGAAGAATTTGGAATTAATCACATCACCATACAACCTGAATTTGAAAAAGACGATCCAAAAGATCTCATTGTTCAAGATTGATTAGAAAATATGAAAATAGAAGTATTATCTTTTAACGAATTGACGCTAAATAAGCTCTATGAAATCCTCAGATTACGCAGTGAAGTTTTTGTTGTAGAACAAACTTGTGCGTATCAGGATGTCGATGGAAAAGATCAAAAAGCCCTTCATGTATTAGGTTGGCATGGACCTACATTAGTAGGTTACGCACGGTGTTTTGCTCCAGGTGATTACTTTGATGAAGCCGCTATCGGTCGGGTTGTCATCAAAGAAAATTTTAGAAAAAACAACCATGGATATCACCTCATGCAAGCCGCTATCGATGCAACGACAACCCATTTTAAAGTGGATAGCATAAGAATATCGGCCCAAACGTATTTGATAGATTTTTATCAAAACTTAGGGTTTCACGTAATCGGTGAAAGTTATTTGGAAGATGATATTCCGCACATCGGAATGATTAGGCCTTAAAGCCTAATCAAATCCTGCTCTATATTCAACTCTTTTAGAAGCTCATCGGTGAACTTATAATGTCCTCTTCGAGTGATGATTCTAAAACGTTGGTTGCGCATTTTTGTAAGCGTATCGAGAAATTGCCACTTTGATTTAAGAAAATTAGTTTCCTCTGATTTGAGACTAATTTCAAAATAGTGCTTCACTCCTGCTCGTTCCGCTACGATATCGGGTATGATAACCACATCACTATCTATCTTGGGGAATGATTTAGGAGTCTCGTATCCTTCTACTTGTGCCTTGATATTTTCGAAACCTAGATTTTCGAGATAGGCTACAGATTCTTTAATGAATTCTTTGCTTTCTTGTTGTATTTCTGAATTGACCATAGTGTC
>Ga0209075_1002950_pt1 | contig 14532 bp, 13 predicted proteins | sample Stecom2011_FD_187523 | JGI IMG/M metagenome (GOLD analysis project Ga0209075, IMG submission 187523) | Agricultural soil microbial communities from Utah to study Nitrogen management - Steer compost 2011 (SPAdes) (version 2) | ecosystem: Environmental > Terrestrial > Soil > Agricultural land... | reverse complement strand
ATTGATGTATCGAATGATAGCGTACTGTTTTTATTCGCTCCAAAACGCCAAGGTTGACCCAATGGAATAATTTCTTTGTGCATATCTCTTCCTCTTAATGATGGACGAGAGTATTCAACTTCAAACTTTGTTAATCCTACTGTTTGCTCAATTTCTGACTTAGGGCTAAGTTGTGGAGTTTTTACTTGAGCTGTAGTTGTTAAACTAATCACAAGTCCACTTAATAAAAACATTGTTTTTTTCATATTACTATAATTTTAAAAGCAAATATAGAGAATTGTATGCGTCTTAACGAACCTTACATCAAAATTTAAGTTATTTTGTCTTATTCCCTTTCTTTAAACACTTAAACCTCTTAACATTTGCTGTTGTTCCATATTTGGGGCTTTTTAAAACATCAATCTGATCAAAATTTATAGCTTGATCTAATAATCTTTTGAAAATCTTATTTAACAATGATAAAAGTATAAGAGAAAGACAAGGAAAAAGATTAATTTTAAGTCATAAAACTATACTCTTTATTATGCGATACACTCTATACATTCTGTCTTTTTTCATTTTAACAAACAACGGTTTATTTTCTCAGGAATCTCGAAATCAATGTTCTAAAAGAGATGCTTTTTCTAATATGCAATTGAAAAGTCCAAATTTAACAATCCTTGAAATTGAAAAAGCTAAAAAATATGATGTTAAATTTTATGCCTTAGATATCGAAATGGATAATTTATCCACGCATATTGCTGGCACGGGAGAGATTCACGGGGTTGTAAAAGAAAATTTGGACTCTGTTTTATTTGAACTCTATTCTACTTTTAACATTTCTGATATTAGGGTGGATAATGTATCTACACCTTTCAATCATGATGGATCTCTTGTTAAAGTCCCTGTTAATTTAACCACAGGACAAAGTTTCAAAATAGAGATTGATTACAACGGCACACCACCAACAAACATCACTAATCCACTTGGCGGATCTGGAATGACCAACGATTCTTCTCCTAGTTGGGGAGCTCAAGTGACTTGGTCTTTGTCAGAACCATTTTCAGCTTATGAATGGTGGCCGTGTAAACAAGATTTAAGAGATAAAGCCGATAGTGTTTCAATGAAAATAACTGTTCCTAATAATTGTAAAGCAGGTTCAAATGGAGTCTTGCAAAACATTGTAGATCTAGGGAATGGAACTTCTCGCTATGAATGGTTTCATAGGCATCCTGTAGATTACTACTTAATTTCTGTTGCTGTTGCCGAATATATAGAATATAACATCTACGCTAATCCAGCGGGGGCTCCTGGTCCTGTTTTAATTCAAAATTACATTTACGACAACCCTGGAACTTTGCCTTACTTTAAAGATGATATAGATGAAACTGTTGATTTTATTGAGTTATTCGCTGAATTGTACGGTAGATATCCATTCGATGATGAAAAATATGGACATTGTATGGCGCCATTAAGCGGAGGGATGGAACATCAAACGATGACCACTCAAGGATTCTTCGAGAAAGGCTTAACTGCGCATGAATTAGGACATCAATGGTGGGGAAATAGCGTAACATGTGCCTCTTGGTCAGATATATGGATAAATGAAGGCTTTGCTTCTTACTCAAGTCATTTAATGCTTGAATACCTGCACCCTTTAGAAGCTGAACAAAATATGATTGACGTACATGATAATGTAATGAGTAATTCTAATGGGAGTATTTGGGTAGCAGACAGCCTCAATGAAGCTTCTATTTTTAGTGGAAGATTGACTTATGACAAAGGAGCAGCATTTGTACATACTTTGCGTTTTATGATGAATGATGACACTTTGTTTTATCAAGCTTTAAAAAACTTTCAAGCCGACTTTAAGGATAGTGTTGCTTTAGGACTTGATGTAAGAGATCACCTCGCAGCTTTAACTACTGTTGATTTCGACGAAGCATTCAATCAATGGTATTATGGAGAAGGATTTCCAACCTATAGTCTAAAATGGAATTCTGATGGAAATGATTTATTCTTTAATGTAAGTCATACAACATCAAGCTCTACTCCTACTTTTACTAACCCTCTCGAAATTAGATTCCAGAGATTGAACTTACCAGACACGATCATTAGAGTTGAAATAACAAGTAACAGTGACCATTTTATAATCCCTGGATTTGGAATTTCTGGACCTAATGCTGTTGTAGACCCCAATAATTGGATCATCAACAAAATTGGTATTGTTGCCTATGATGGTAATTACACTTCTGTTCAAAATGAAACCAAGCCCGCTATTCTAAGTATTTATCCTAATCCTTCTGTAGATGTTTTTAACATTGTGATGGACGATAACACAGAGAAGTCAATTCATATTTACTCTCCAATCGGACAATTAATTTATGAAGGTGTTTTCAACACCACGACAACTGTTGATCTTCATACGGAGCAATCTGGTTACTACATCGTGAAAATTACGACCAAGGATGGAAGTCAATGGGTAAAAACAATTGTTTTAAAATAATTGAGATCCAATAGTTCCGAATAAAAGCTTTACGTTCTTGCAGAACGCTTAGCTTTTTTCGTTTTGTAGAACCTTGAACCTTTCTTTGAAACGCTCAGACTTCTATCAATTATGAACAGGATTACAGATCCTTAGGGACTCCGAATTCCGAATAAAAGCTTTACATTCTTGCAGAACGCTTGGCTTTTTTCGTTTTGTAGAACCTTGAACCTTTCTTTGAAACGCTCAGACTTCTATCAATTATGAACAGGATTACAGATCCTTAGGGACTCCGAATTCCGAATAAAAGCTTTACGTTCTTGCAGAACGCTTGGCTTTTTTCGTTTTGTAGAAGTCTGAACCTTTCTTTGAAACGCTCAGACTTCTACAAAACGAAAAAAGCCTTCCCTACGGGAAAGCTTTTATTCTTAGTGAGCCCGACAGGATTCGAACCTGTGACCGCCTCCTTAGAAGGGAGGTGCTCTATCCAGCTGAGCTACGAGCCCTAGTTTTAAACTAGAGTGCTGAACACACTTTTAATCAAAAAAAGGGGATGAACTGAATCATCCCCTTGTCGGGGTGGCAGGATTCGAACCTGCGACCTCCTCGTCCCAAACGAGGCGCGATGACCGGGCTACGCTACACCCCGAACTATAATGAGTTCGTTATTTATTTCAGTTTTTTCATTAATCGTTATTAATGAAGTTAATTCGATAAGTTACTTTCTTTTCTCTGAAGATTAGAAATTCTTCTAATTAACTACACCTTAAAACCGGTCTTTTAAGTAACTAATCGTTCAACAACGTTTTATTGAACTTATCTAAAAACCTTTCGGCAATCCAGATTTTAATGCTTTATTTCAAAGTAATTCTTTTAACAGAATCGTTTGCGGACGGCAAATATAAGAACTCTTTTTAAGTTTACAAGTGGATTTTCTGATTATTTATTGGTCATTTTTTCATTTGACTATAAATCAACACTTTTAAATCTAATTTAATGAGAAATTCATTATTTCAATGTAGAGCTTGCTTATTCTGTTTCGCTACATTAAAACTCAACTTTGCTGACAACTATGCGGAGAGAGAGGGATTCGAACCCTCGATACAGTTGCCCGTATAACACCTTAGCAGGGTGCCGCTTTCAGCCACTCAGCCATCTCTCCGTTTATTTCAAAAACAAATGTTCCGTTTGAACATTTTTGTATAATCCATTTGATTAGCGACTGCAAAAGTACAAATTTCTTAGACTATTCATATCATTTTGTGAAAAAATGTCTAGGAATATTATTTTTTAATCTATTTACAGCAGGTAAGTTATTCGTTCAATGACTGTTATTGCTGCAACTCCATACATTACAATAAGAATTTTCTCATGCATTTCTTCCGTTGAAGCATCTTTTTTGAGTCGATCAAAGGTATAAAGTAACACAGCGATAGCCACAATTCCCCAATCAAAAACAATTTGGTCTTTAAAAAAGATAGTTAATGGGATCAAAGTTACTGAAATAACGATCGGTAAATAGTATTTTAGACCGGTGTAACCCAATTCTCCAACCAACTTATAAACAAGTGCTATAAATGCAGCTATTGAGCCCATTAATACAAATGGTTCAACATTGTTCAGGTAGAAATCTACCATTGAGTATTCAAAAAATACTTCAACAAAATATTGTCCTACAAAAACTAAGCTTGTCATCCAAACCAACAAGGAAATCCTTAATAGGGGCGAGAAATCTTGACGTGAAACTGCGATATATGCAATCAAAAATACAGCAAACAAAAATGGTTTTAATGGTAATGGAGGTATAAAAACACCTAAATCAAAAAGACTTACGAGTCCATATAATCCATAAATTAAACAGCCTACAAGTACTGTTTTTCGTAAATTTTCCATTATTTCTTCTTAGCCAAGGCTTCTTCTACATATTTAAAAGTAGATAATACAACAGGAAGTCCATCAACAACAGCCACATCATGCTCAAAATGTGCACTTGGCATTCCGTCTGCAGTCGCAATTGTCCAATTATCAGAAAGGTACCTAATATCTCCAGTCCCCATGTTAATCATTGGCTCAATGGCAATCGTTAACCCTTCTTTGATTTTCTTTCCACGCCCTCTTCTGCCATAGTTAGGCACTTGCGGCTCTTCATGCATTGTCTGACCGATTCCATGTCCTACAAGCTCTCTTACCACTCCGTATCCATGATCTTCAGCATGCTTTTGAATATGGTAACCAACATCTCCTAGCCTATTTCCTACTTTCGTATGTGATATTCCGATTTCTAAGCATTCTCGAGTTACACGTAAAAGCTTCAATTTATCTTCAGACACATTCCCCACCGCAAAAGTATAAGCATGATCTCCATAATAACCGTTTAAAATAGCTCCACAATCGATAGAAACAATATCCCCATCTTTTATAAGGGCTTTTCTTGGATAACCGTGGACTACTTCATCGTTAATTGAGACACACAAAGTATTTGGGAAATCATATAAACCTAAGAATCCAGGTTCAGCTTTTTGGGAACGAATATAGCTTTCTGCAATTGCATCTAATTCTAATGAAGAAATCCCTGGTTCAATTGCTTCAGCAATCTTTCCTAATGTTCTACTTACTACTTGTGCTGCTTCTCTAAGCAACTCAATCTCTTCTTTTGTTTTGTATATTATCATTTGGCTTAATAATAAGTTCTAAAAAAGTAAAAAAGGGAACAAATAAATGTTCCCTAATTATAATATGTAACATCAAAGAATTAAGATAAGATCTCTTTCACTTTATCAGCAGCTTCTTGTAAAAGAACAGCAGAGTGAACGTCTAATCCTGATTCATCAATTAATGTTTTTGCTTCAACAGCATTTGTTCCTTGTAAACGAACGATAAGCGGAACAGGAATTCCACCCATGTTTTTATATGCATCAACAATACCTTGTGCTACACGATCACAACGAACGATACCACCAAAGATATTGATCAATATTGCTTTTACGTTTTCATCTTTTAAGATAATTTCAAATGCTTTTTCAACACGTGCAGCATCAGCAGTACCTCCAACATCTAGGAAGTTAGCAGGATTACCGCCCGATTGTTTGATAATGTCCATTGTAGCCATTGCTAGACCAGCACCATTTACCATACACCCAACGTTTCCATCAAGCTTAACGAAGTTTAACCCAGCCTCATCAGCTTCAACTTCTGCAGGATCTTCCTCCGTTTTATCACGCATCTCTGCATAATCTTTATGGCGGAATAAAGCTGAAGCGTCTAAAGTTACTTTTGCATCAACAGCAATAATTTTATTATCAGAAGTTTTTAAAACTGGATTAATTTCAAACATTGAAGCATCACATCCTTCGTAAGCAGCATATAAAGAAGAAACAAATTTTGTCATTTCTTTAAACGCATTTCCACTTAATCCTAAATTAAATGCAATTTTTCTTGCTTGAAAACCTTGAAGTCCAACACGTGGATCAATCTCTTCTTTAAAGATAAGATGTGGGGTTTCTTCAGCTACTGTTTCAATATCCATCCCTCCTTCTGTAGAATAGATGATAACGTTTCTTGATCTATCACGGTCCATTAAAACAGACATGTAAATTTCAGAAGTTTCGCTCTCACCAGGATAATAAACATCCTCAGCAATCATTACTTTATTTACTTTTTTAGCTACACCGTTTGTTTGTGCAGTTTCTAAATGTCCTCCTAAGATTCCTTTTACAACCTCTTCAACTTTATCGATTCCTTTTGCTAAAACTACCCCACGAGAACCTGTTTCTTTAACAGTTCCTTTTCCACGACCTCCAGCGTGAATTTGAGCTTTAATTACGTACCATTCAGTACCTGTTTTTTCTGTTAACTCTTTTGCTTTGCTTACAGCATCTTCAACAGCATCAATTACAACGCTTTCTTGAATTGCTACTCCAAAACTTTTTAAAATCGATTTTCCTTGATATTCGTGTAAATTCATTATTTTACATTATTAATTTCGGCACTAAATTAATCTTAATTAATACAATTTTCAAGCTTAAGACTTAAAAAATATAAGTAACTAAGAATAAACAATTTAACTAGTTAAAAAGTTTAAAAATGCCATTAAACAAAAAAAGCCCACCAGAAAGTGATGGACTATTAACAATATTATCTATAAGTGACTAGCGTTTTGCTAACTTATCGCTAGAAACTGTTAAACTCTTTCTTCCTTTCTTACGGCGAGCAGCTAATACTCTACGTCCGTTTTTAGTAGCCATACGACTACGGAATCCATGCTTGTTTCTTCTTTTACGCTGTGATGGTTGAAATGTTCTTTTCATGACCTGCTTTTAGTATATTTAATAATTCTCTTTCCGATTAAGGTCTGCAAAGATAATTCTTTTTTGTTTTAAACAAAACGCAATTGCAAAAATATTGTTTTTTTAATCGTTATCCACACATCTTCCATTAACTTTGCCAGCTCAATTATATATATCTATACAAGAATGCTTCGACCAAAGAACAAAAAAAAAGATCGTGTAAAATTAAGTAAAGAATCCGTTCAAAAGGCCAAACGTATTTTTAGCTACCTTAAACCTTATCGTGCATATTTCTTTGTAGGCTGGATCTTTTTAGTCCTCTCCTCTGCTGCAGGATTGTTTTTTCCTTACCTCTTAGGTCAGCTTTTAGGGAGTGACTTACCATCTGAAACAGCAAGTCCTAGCAACCAAGAATTACTAGAGGTATTAGATTTAAACAATATCAATACTGTTGCATTGGTACTTCTAGCGCTTTTGATTTTCCAAAGTGTATTCTCTTTTTTCAGGGTAGTCATCTTTACTCAGGTAACTGAAAGAACAATGAGAGATATTCGAAAGGATGCATTTGATAAGCTGATCTATATGCCTATGGATTTCTTCAATAAAAACAAAGTTGGAGAACTAACCAGTAGAATTGCTGCAGATATTACCTTGATTCAAGACACGCTAAGAACTACAATTGCTGAATTCTTTAGACAAATCATCATTATTATTGGGTCGATTGTTTTTATCACCATTGTTTCATGGAAACTAGCTCTAATAATGCTCGCTACAGTTCCTGTAATGGCTTTAATTGCAGTTATATTCGGACGATTTATTCGTAACCTGAGTAAAAAAGCCCAAGATTATTCAGCAACTTCTAATTCAATTATTGAAGAGAGTTTGATGGGAATAACGAATGTGAAAACATTCACGAGTGAGATGTTTATGATTGCTAAATACAGAAAATCAATCGAAACCATTAAAAAATTAAACATCAAAAGTGGAAATTGGAGAGGATTGTTCATCTCGTTTATTATTATGTGTCTCTTTGGCGCAATTATTTTTATCATTTGGCAAGGACTGCACATGACAGTTGGTCCTGATGCAAGCTTGGATAAGGGCGACTTCTTCTCTTTTGTAATGTTCACCGTATTTATGGGGGCCAGCATTGGTTCAATACCTGATTTGTATGCTTCAATGCAAAAAGCGGTTGGGGCAACAGAACACTTAATGAATATTATTACTGAAGAAACTGAAGAACATATTCATACAGGTACGAAAACATCTCCTATTCATGGTGATGTGGTTTTCAAAGATGTATCTTTTTATTACCCACAACGAAAAGAATTCCAAGTTCTCAATGAACTTTCTTTTTCTGCCAAAAGAGGTGAGAAAATTGCTTTAGTTGGAGCTTCAGGAGCTGGGAAATCAACAATTGCTTCTCTATTACAACGCTTTTATGCTCCAACTTCTGGACTTTACACAATAGATGGAATCAATGTAGATGAGTTTTCATTAAATCATTTACGTGAAAACATGGCACTTGTTCCACAAGAAGTTATTTTATTCAGTGGAAGTATCCGAGAAAATATTCGCTTTGGAAAACAAGAAGCAACAGATCAAGAAATTGAAATGGCTGCTAGAAAAGCTAATGCACTTGACTTTATTCAATCATTTCCCGATGGATTTGAAACTGAAGTTGGGGATAGAGGAATTCAGCTTTCTGGTGGACAGAAACAAAGAATTGCAATTGCAAGAGCTATTTTAAAAGACCCAACGATTCTTATCCTAGATGAAGCCACATCTGCATTAGATGCTGAATCTGAGCGCTTAGTTCAAGAAGCATTAGACAACCTCATGGAAAACAGGACTTCATTTATAATTGCTCATCGATTATCAACAATTCGTAAAGCAGATATTATTTTAGTTTTGGAACATGGTCGAATTGTCGAAAAAGGTACACACGAGGAACTGATTAAAAAGGAGAACGGTGTTTATGCAAATTTGAATGAGCTGCAACTAAGTTAAAATTCTAAGCGATAAAAAACCAGCTATTTAGAGCTCATTATTTTAAAACAAGAACTTTAAAATTAAATATCAAAAAAGAGTTTGTTAAGTTGGGCAACGTTTCTATATTTGCAACGTATAGCTATAAGGCATTACAACTTTAATCTATGAGGAATTATACATTTTTGGTAATCTTATTAGTTTCTAGTCAAGTTTTTGGCCAAATGAGTTCTAACTTCAACTCATCCAAAAACTGGTCTATGAACAAACATGAGATCTTTTTTGCTGTAGGTCCATCCCAATTCCTAGGGGATTTAGGGGGCTTGAACAAAGAAGGTACTCAAAAATCTATTGTTGATTTAGATTGGACTAGTACAAGGATTGGTGGTGGATTAGGATACAGATTTAGATTCCATCCAAGATTTGCTACCTCTACTCAACTCTATTTTGCATTGGTTCATGGTAATGATTCTAATACGGATGAAATAATCAGAAGAAGTAGAAATTTATCCTTCCGATCTCCAATTTTAGAGTTAAGTCAAAGAATTGAATTCATCATCCTTGCCAACGAGAAGATTGGTGCGCGTTACAAAATTCGTGGTTTAAAAGGTATGAGACCGAAAGCAGACTTATTGTATATCTTTTCTGGAATTTCTGGATTCTACTATAACCCACAAACTCAAATTAACGGCAGTTGGACAAACTTACGTCCACTAAGAACAGAAGGTCAAGGTTTGCCTGGAGGAGCTGATGAATATGGAAAGTTCAGTTTAGCTATTCCATTTGGAATTGGATTTAAACTCGGTATGGGTGAGTTTTGGAGAATAGGTATGGAAGTTTCTTACAATAAAACATTCACTGATTATATTGATGATGTAAGTACTGAGTATTATGATCCTAATGTTTTGGCTTCTGAAGTTGGACAAGATGCTGTATACGCAGCAAATCCAGCAATAGAAAATCATTCTTGGTTCACAGAAGGAATGCAAAGAGGAAATCCTAAAGACAAAGATGCTTATCTTTTTGCCAATATAATCCTAACAAGAAACATCACTTATCCTAAATCTAAACGTGGATCTAGAGTAAAATGGAAAGGAAGAACTAAATTCTAAATGAATTATTAATAATATTTGAGGTGAGCTTACTGCTCACCTTTTTTTATTCCTATTTTTGTCAAAATACTTAAGATATGTATGCTTTAATTAAACGCTTCTTTTTTCTTTTCGACCCTGAAAAAATCCATCATCTTACTTTTAAACTGATTAAATTTACGCTTGCCATTCCTGGAGTTAAATCTTTATGGAAAAAATGGTATGTTGTTGAAGATAAAAAACTCGAACGCGAACTGTTTGGTTTAACATTCAAAAACCCTGTTGGATTGGCCGCTGGATTTGATAAAAACGGTAAACTTTTCAATGAATTAGAATACTGTGGCTTTGGATTTATTGAAGTAGGAACAGTTACTCCAAAAGCGCAAGAAGGAAATCCTAAAAAACGATTATTCCGTTTAATTGAAGACGAGGCAATTATTAACCGCATGGGATTCAATAATGATGGACTAGAAACGCTAGTTGAGCAACTTAAAAAACGCAAAACTAAATTAATCATTGGCGGAAATATTGGTAAAAACAAGATCACCCCTAATGAAAATGCAGTTGATGATTATGTAGCCTGTTTTAATGCATTGTATCAACATGTTGATTACTTTGTAGTGAATGTTAGCTCACCAAACACACCAAACCTTAGGGCTTTACAGGATAAAGAGCCATTGACGGCATTGTTGAATACTTTAAAAGACCTCAATCAAACCAAAGAGATCCAGCGCCCTATTCTACTTAAAATAGCGCCTGATTTAACGGATGAACAATTGAATGACATCATTGATATTGTTGCAGAAACTAAAATCGAAGGAGTAATTGCAACCAATACAACCATAGAACGCTCAAATTTAAAAACTAAGAATGTTGAAGATATTGGTGCTGGGGGAGTTTCTGGAAAACCCTTAACCAAAAGATCTACAGAAGTTATTCGATATTTACACGATCATTCAAAAGGAGGTTTTCCAATTATCGGTGTAGGTGGAATTCATTCTGCTGAAGATGCTTTAGAAAAATTTGAAGCAGGTGCCTCTTTGGTGCAGGTTTATACTGGATTTATTTATGAAGGTCCAAAATTAATGAAAGAAATTAATGAAGCGCTTTTAAAACTATAAGCTTTTGTTATATTAGTCGTATGGAAGATTTAAAAATTATAGAGTGTCCACGTGATGCTATGCAAGGAATAAAGGAATTTATCCCAACAACTACAAAGATAGCCTATATTAATGAGCTGTTAAAAGTTGGGTTTGACACCATTGATTTTGGAAGTTTTGTTTCGCCAAAGGCCATTCCACAAATGAAAGATACCGCAAGTGTTTTGGATAAATTGGATCTTTCTAAAACGAATTCTAAATTATTAGCCATTGTTGCTAATGAAAGGGGTGCACAAGATGCTTCTGCTTTTGAGGAAATTGATTACTTAGGATACCCTTTCTCAGTTTCTGAGACTTTCCAGCAACGCAATACCAACACATCAATTGAAGGTAGTTTAACGCGACTCGAAAGCATTCAAGATATAGCGGTTAAATCCAATAAAAAGTTGGTTGTTTATCTTTCAATGGGCTTTGGTAATCCTTATGGCGATGTTTGGAATACTGAAACAGTTTTAAAATGGGCCTCTCGCTTGAATGAAGATATGGGCATTGAAATTTTAGCGCTTTCTGATACAATTGGGGTATCTACGCCTGGAATTATCACCAGTATATTGAATGGAATTACTCCTGAGCTTCCAAATGCTGAAATCGGAGTGCATTTACATACTACTCCAGATACTTATCATCAAAAACTAAAAGCAGCCTACGATGCTGGTTGCAGAAGATTTGATGGGGCTATCCGCGGATTTGGTGGCTGTCCTATGGCGAAAGATGAATTGGTTGGAAATATGCCTACTGAAAAAATGGTTGAATACTTTTCAAATCGTAATATTCGTACAAACCTTGACTTAGGTGCTTTAGAAAGAGCTGTTCAACAAAGTAATTACGTTTTTAAACATTAAACACTTATTATGAAATACTTAATTATAGTTTTTATTTCTTTTTTTCTTATTAATTCGGCTCAAAGTCAAGATATTACAGCTTATGAACTATCTACATTCGAAGAATTAATCGTAATCGGTAACTTCACAGTTGAAATTGTTCAATCCGATAAGAAGGAAGCCATTGTAAAAAAACACAGTGAAGAGGTTGATTTGAATAATCTTTCATTTTCATATACGAAAAGTACACTTACCATTAAATACAGCGGGAGTTTTGTTGAATCAATTGATATTCATTTGGTGCTGTATTATCCTGCTGCACTTCCAAAGATTGAAGCAAGAAGAGGGGCGGAAATCAGAGTGAATCAAGCAGGTAGTTTTGATTCTAGCGTAAGCTATAAAGCTGATTCAGGGAGTAAGCTTCTGATTGAAAACATAAGCGCTCCATTAGTGAAAGCTGAAATAACGAAAGGTGGGTCTATCCGTTTAACAGGGAAAACTGATATTTTCGAACCAACAGTAAAAACAGGAGGAACAATTGGGGCCGCTCGTTTAAATTCTAAAGAAGTAAATGCGAATATTACCTTTGGAGGTGAAATTATTTGTGCTCCAGATAAGCTTATCAATGCTAAAGTTACAAGTGGGGGAACCATTAGTTATTCTGGAAATCCAAAAGTGACACAGAAAATCACACTAGGAGGAACAATTGAAAAAATATGATCTTACGTCTACTTTCCATATTGCTATTGCTCATTGCTTTTTCTTGTACAGAGGACGGAGAAAACAAGGGTGCTAATGACATTAAAACAGAGCATGATAAAGACTCAGATACCGATCATAAATCAGCTGCTTCAACCAATGATATAAAGTCTGATACTGTAAAAGTAGAAACGCTTTTCACTTCTACTGGCTTCGACGATAAAATATATTATGAGTTATTGATTGAAACGCATTTGTGTAATCCTAACTACGATCCTGCTAAGAATGATAAAACAACACCTTGTAGCGCAAGATTCTTTGAATTTCATCCTTATAATCATAAAAGAAAGATTCAAGATGCATTCTTATTGCAAGTAAAAGCAGGTGTTAACAACTATCCCTACCGCCGATTATTGATTTTTGTAAGAGAAAAAGGTAATTTGGTACTTATGAACGGGATTGTAGGATATTTAGTAGAACGTATTTCTCGTCCAAATGAAATTGATGATCTTATTGTAGCTGTTTTTGATGATTTAGGAAACGACAAGTTTGACCGATATGATGTTTTGATCAGATACAATGAAGGGAAATATCATTTTGTTGAGGCAGTTGGCGACTTACAAGGTACATTCAATACTCCTGAACTAAAAGAAAGGGCGTCGAAAGCTATTTTGGAACGCATTAATGAAAAAGAACTTATTTTTTGAGAAAATTAATTTTCATCATACTGCCCCTACTCTTATTTGCATGCATTAATGATAACACTATGCATCCCAACTTCCCATCTCATAATCTACATGCCAACAGTGCCAAGGTTTGGATTTTATCGAAGTCAAGTAATTTTGATGAATACCTTGTCCCAGCCATGCAAGAATATAGAAAAACCTTTATTTTCTTTCCTAATCTCACTTTTAGAGAACAAGAATTAATTCATTTGGGGAGCGATAAAGGTCTAATTGGTAGTTATAAAATAGAAACTGATGAGCAAGGAGAGTTTGTTCTTATCTTATTTTATCAAAATGGGGAACGTGCTTTTTATAAAGTATTAAGTATTAAAAATGATTATCTAAAACTTGAAGATTTAGAAGGAGAGCATACTGTTTGGGAGTTAAAAACCTTAAGTCGACCCGTATTATGATATTAATCATTGACTGTGGCTACTCCTCGATTTACAAACTAGAAGATTTAGTAGATCAATACAGTGATTATAAAACTGTTTCAATTTATGATATCCAATTCAATGAAATTCAAGCATTGAATCCTAAAGGCGCGATTATTTCTCATGCACATATCTCTATTCATGAAACTAACGTCGAGAAATATATTGAAAAAATTCAAGAAGTGCTAAAGTTAGAAATTCCTATTTTGGGAATTGGTGTTGGACATCATCTTTTAGGACTTTGTTTTAATGCACTTCCAGCGTATGAACCTTACCGCAATGAATTAGTAGAAATTGGAATTCTAGAAACAGAAGGCATCTTTGATAAACTACCATATGAAGTACAACTCATTAAAGATAATGCGGGAACAATTTCTATTCCTCCTGGATTTCAACTTTTAGCGAGTTCAGACTACAGTATTAACGAAGCCATGAAAAAACACGACGCTCCAATTTATGGTGTTCAGTTTATTCCAGAGGTTTCTGGAAACCTTGGCGCAGTAATTATGGATAACTTTGTGAATATTTCCTTAAACAAAGCGGACTGATTCCCACATTATTTTAGAACTTAGCGCTCATGTTATTAAATCGTTTGTGGATCGGATTGTTTTTTTCAGCCTTGGCTGTCGGACTAGGGAAGCTACTCTTCTTTGGGGACATGATGATTTTCAAGGAAATGGTTGATGAGCTTTTTGCCAGCGCAGAACTTGCTTTTAAAATTGCATTATTCTTAACTGGAGCCTTGTGTCTTTGGATGGGAATCATGGAAATCGGTGAAAAAGGTGGTGCAATTCGCATTTTAACAAGATTGGTCTCTCCATTATTTGGAAAACTATTCCCTGACATTCCAAAAGATCACCCTG
>Ga0209075_1002949_pt1 | contig 14532 bp, 10 predicted proteins | sample Stecom2011_FD_187523 | JGI IMG/M metagenome (GOLD analysis project Ga0209075, IMG submission 187523) | Agricultural soil microbial communities from Utah to study Nitrogen management - Steer compost 2011 (SPAdes) (version 2) | ecosystem: Environmental > Terrestrial > Soil > Agricultural land... | reverse complement strand
CACACCCTGAAGGTGGACCGCAGCTTCGTGCGCGACCTGCACGACTCCGACGCCCGGCGCATCGTCCGCGCGGTCCTGGGCATCGCCCGTGGCCTGCGCCTGCACACGGTCGCCGAAGGCGTGGAAACCCTCGAGCAACTGGACCTGCTGCGCGAGATGGGCTGCGATCAGGCCCAGGGCTTCCTGTTCTCCCCCGCGCTGCCGGCCGCCGAGTTCGACCGCCTGTGCCGGGAGCGGGGCTGGCTGCGCCCCGCGCCCATCGAGCCGGACTACCAGATCTGAGCGACGCTCAGTGCAGCTTCAGGCGCGGCTCTGTGCTGCGTCCGATGCGATCGCCGAGCATCATCAGCCCGGTGCGCACTACCCCGTAGAGGGCCACCTGGTGCATGCGATACAGCGAGATGTAGAACATCCGCGCCAGCCAGCCTTCCAGCTTGACGCTGCCCATCAGATTGCCCATCAGGTTGCCCACCGCCGAGAAGCGCGACAGGGAGACCAGCGAGCCGTAGTCGCGGTAGTGGAACGCCGGCAGCGGCTGGTCGGCCAGGCGCGCCTTGAGGGACCTGGCCAGCAGCGAGGCCTGCTGGTGCGCGGCCTGGGCGCGCGGCGGCACGTTGCGCTCGCTGCCATCGCCCAGCGGACAGGCGGCGCAGTCGCCCAGGGCGAAGATGTCGTCGTCCAAGGTGGTCTGCAGGGTCGGGCGCACCTTCAACTGATTGATGCGGTTGCTTTCAAGACCATCCAGATCGCGCAGGAATTCCGGCGCCTTGACCCCGGCCGCCCAGACCTTCAGGCTCGCCGGAATCACCTCGCCGCTGGTCAGGACCATGCTGTCGGCCTCCACGCACTTCACCGGCGCACCGGTGAGCACCGTGACCCCGAGCTTTTCCAGGGTCTGGTGCACCGGCACGCTGATGCGCTCCGGCAGCGCCGGCAGTACCCGCGGGCCGGCCTCGATCAGGGTGATCTTCATGTTCTGCGGCTGGATGCCCTTGAGCCCGTAGGCCGACAGCCCCAGCGCGGCGTTGTGCAGCTCGGCGGCCAGTTCCACGCCGGTGGCGCCAGCACCGACGATGGCCACGCTGACTCTGCCGGTGTCCTCGCCGCTGGCATGGGCGGTCAGGTAATGGCTGAGCAGCTTGCGGTGGAAGCGTCGCGCCTGCCGGGTGGTGTCCAGCATGATGCAGTGCTCGGCCACGCCCGGCGTGCCGAAGTCGTTGGTACGACTGCCGACGGCGATCACCAGGGTGTCGTAGGCCAGGCTGCGGGCCGGCACCAGCTCCTGGCCATTGTCATCCAGGGTCGCCGCCAGGCCGATACGCTTGTTGGCCCGGTCCAGGCGCTCGAAGCGACCGATCTGGAACTCGAAGTGGTTCCACTTGGCCTGGGCCACGTAGTTGAGCTCGTTTTCCGCCGTGTTCAGGGAGCCGGCGGCCACTTCGTGGAGCAGCGGCTTCCACAGGTGCGTCAGGTTGCAGTCCACCAGGGTGATGCGGGCCTTGCCTCGCTTGCCGAGGCTGCGGCCGAGACGGGTGGCGAGCTCCAGCCCGCCCGCGCCACCGCCGACGATGACGATTCGATGAGTCATGGGGGAATGATCAGATCACATGAATGAACCGACGCGACGCGTCGGGCTGGGCCGCGTTCCGACTGCCCTCGGTACGCCACTGGCGCCCGCCCGGAACGAAGCCGGGCCAGAGTGTACAGGATTCGCCGCTCCGCTGCGGCCCGATGTCGCACCCGAACCCGGCCTCAGGGCGTGGGCGCGACGCTGAAGGATTGATGGAATTCCGCCACCTGTCCAGCCGGCAGCGGGCGGCTGTAGTGATAGCCCTGGACGATGTCGCAACCGCCGAGCTTGAGGTAGATGACCTGCTCGCGGGTCTCGACCCCCTCGGCGACCACCTGCAGCGACAGGCGCTTGGCCAGGGCGATGGTCGAGGCCACGATCAGGCTGTCGTCATGGGTGTTGGACAGCTGGGCGATCAGGCTGCGGTCGATCTTCAGCTTGCTGATCGGCAGCGCATGCAGATGGGCGAATCCGGCGTAGCCCTTGCCGAAGTCGTCCAGACTGACGCCCAGGCCGGCCTCGCGCAGCGCCCTCAGGTTGGCCAGCGCCAGGTCCTCGCGCTCAAGGATCGCCGTCTCGGTGATTTCCAGCTCCAGTTGCCGTGGCTCGATGCCCGTCCCGGCGATGCTGCCCAGCACCCGCTCGGCAAAGTCCGGCTGCGACAGCTGCAGGGCGGAAACATTGACCGCCACGCGGGTATGCAGCCCCTCGGCGCGCCACTCGGCCAGCTGCCGACAGGCCAGGCCCAGCACTTCCAGGCCCAGTGGCACGATGAAGCCGCTGCGCTCGGCCACACCGATGAAGCGGTCCGGGTAGACCAGCCCGTATTCCGGATGCTGCCAGCGCACCAGGGCCTCGTAGCCACACACCTGCAGGGTGTCCAGGCTGATCTGCGGCTGATAGTGCAGCACGAACTGATGCTCGCGCAGGGCCTCGCCGAAGCGCTGCTCGAACTGGAACTCCTGGATGTTCACCCGGTTCAGCGAGGGGTCGAAGAAGCGGTACTGGCCGCGCCCGGCGCGTTTGGCCGAGTACATGGCGCCATCGGCATAGCGGATCAGGGTGTCGATTTCCTGGGCATCCCGCGGGGCGATGGCAATGCCGATACTCGGACTGCTGTGCACCTCGGTGCCGTCCAGCCGGTAGCGGCCGGACAGGTGCTCGGCCAGGCGCGCGGCCCAGGCATCGATCTGCCGCTCGCTGCGATTGCCGGCCAGCAGCACCACGAACTCGTCGCCACCGAAGCGCGCCGCCTCGTCGCCCGGCTCCAGCAGGGTCTGGAGGCGCCCGGCCACCGCCTGCAGCAGCAGGTCGCCGATGCGGTGGCCGAGGGTGTCGTTGATGGCCTTGAAGCGATCCAGGTCGATGAACAGCAGCGCCGCCAGGCTGCGTCGGGCACGCTGCTCGTCCAGGGTGCGGGCGGCCACCTCGAGGAACTGGCGACGGTTGTAGAGGCCGCTCAGGTGATCGATGGCGGCCGCCTCCCAGTTGCGCGCATGCTCGCTCTCCAGACGCCGGATCAGCTGGCGGTTCTCCCGTTCGGACCGGTGCAGGGCCTGCAGGGCGTCCTCCTGGCGTCGCAGCATGCAGCTCACCGAGACAAAGCCGAGCACCACCACGGCGCTCATGATCAGGTTGACCAGCAGATGACCGGCCTCGCGATCGTCGATGGCGGCGAGGATCTCGTCGTACCGTTGGCTGACCACCAGTACCGCGCCCAGCTCCGGCGCGCGGCGGAACAGGCTCTGGTAGGCCTGCCCCGCGGCCACCGCGCTATAGCGCCCGGCAGGCAGCTCGGGGCTCGGCACATGGCTGGGCAGCAGCGGCTCGCCGTCCGTCAGGATCCCCAGGCCATTGGCGCGCAGGCGCTCCCGACCCCGGGCATCGAGCAGTTGCACGAAGCCGCTGCCGCCGAAATCGATGTGCTGGCAGAGACGGGCCAGGTAGTCGGCGTCCAGCTCGATGCGCACGATACGGGCGATGTCGCCCGCCCCCTCGGCCAGAGGCAACAGCAGCGAGAGCTGCCGGGGCGGTGCCACCTCGCTGGTCAGAAAGGGGGTGAAGCCGAAGCGCAGGCGATGATCGCGCACCTCCTGCAGCGTCGATTCCGCCAGAGGGACGGCCAGTTCCGGCCGACTGGCATGCAGCACCCGGCCCTGCCCATCGTGCAGCGCCAGGCCGGCGAGCAGCGGATCCGCGGCCAGCAGGCGCGCCAGCTGCCCGGCGCCTTCCGGAGCGTCCAGCGCGTCGAGCAGCTGGTCGGCCATTACCTGCACGCGCTCGGCAATCTGCCGGAAGTTCTCCGCCAGGATGGTGGCCAGGTTGAGATGTTCGGCGGCACTGGTGGCCAGGGCATCGTCGCGGGCGCGATCGTACTGGTGGTAATGCAGGGTCCAGATGAAGGCCAGGATCAGCGAGCCCAGCACCAGGGTGCCCCAGGGCATCAGGCCCGTCAGGAGAAAGGTGTTGCGACGCATGTTGCCGGCGGGTCACTCCAGGGTATTTCCGTGAAGTCTGTCACGCCGGCCATGACAGCCCGATGACAGCGCCGTGCCACTACTCTGCCGCGGCCAGGCGCCGCGCGTGCTCCAGGTACAGGGCCACCGGGTCGATACCCCGGCCGACGGCGCCGGCCTGCTGGTTGACGATGTCCAGATGATCCAGTGGGTAGTCGGAGCGGATCACCTGGCCCAGATGGCTGCTGAAGCGCCCCACCATGCCGTCGTTCTGCCCGGCCTCGCGGACGAAGTAGCGGGACAGGCGCCGGCACAGCAGATGACTGCCGTCCAGGCGGTTGGCGCCCTGGTCGGTTTCCGGGGCCAGGATGCCGCTCCAGGAATAGTAGTGAACCTCGTTCACGCGATGCGGCCCCTCCCCGCCCCACTCGGTGGGCAGGCCCTGGGGGTAGCTGGCGTTGAAATCCGCCATCCCCTCGCTGGACAGTTCCTCCAGGGCCGCCAGGGCATCGCCGGGCAGCAGCAGGCCGGCGGCCTCGCGGTCCAGACCGGCCATCAGCCGGGCCAGCCCCTCGGTGAAGCGCGCCAGCAGGCGGCGGCCACGGCTGCTGGCCGGGAAGCGTTCCCTGAGATGGTCGGCCAGCTCGGAGCCGTGGTTGGGGCCGGCCACCGAGGTCACCGAGGCCACCCATTCGGGTCGCACCGCGGCGGCATAGCGGGCGGTCAGCGCGCCCTGGCTGTGGCCAAGCAGGTGTACCTTCGTCGCGCCGGTGAGGCGACGGATCTCCGCCAGCCGTTCCAGCAGCTGTTCGCCGCGCAGGCGGTTGCCGTGCACCGCGGAGATGCGCGCCAGGTGCACATCCACGCCGCTGCGCCGCAAGGCGCTGTCGATGCCGTACCAGTAGGGGTAGCCGAGCAGGTGGCCGAAGCCGAGCAGGCCGTGCACCAGCACCAGCGGGTAGCGCGGCGCCAGCGGTTCAGCAGGGTGGTTCATGGCAGCCTCCGTCGCAGCACAACGGAGGGTGTATCACAGGTTCAGCAGGGTCAGCCACAGCGGCAGGCCGACGGCCGCCAGCAGGGTGGAGAGAAACACCGTGGCACTCACCGTGCGGCTGTCGTCGGGGGTACGCACGAAGCCCAGCACGTTGACCCCGCTCGGGCAGGCCGCCAGAACCACCAGCACAGCGCGCGCGGCATCCGGAAGCCCGAGGACGCCGGACAGCAGATATACCAGGGCCGGCATGGCCGCCAGCTTGGCCAGGGTGAGCGCCCAGGACGCGGGGTCGGGCATCAGCCGGAAGCGTGACAGGTTCAGTCCCAACACCAGCAGGGCGCAGGGCAGGCCGGCCCCGGCCAGCCAGTCGACCATCCGCCACAGGGGCTCCGGCAGCGCCAGCCCGGACACATTCAGCAGCGCACCCAGCAACAGGCCGACGATCAGCGGGTTGGCCAGATTGCCCAGCAGACTGCCCGGCCGCACCCGCTCCCCGGTACCGAACGCCGCGTAGCAGGTCTGCAGGCTGAACAGCAGCAGGCTGTGGAACACCAGGATGGCGAACACGTAGACCATGCTCGCCTGCCCCAGCACGGCCGCCACCAGGGGAATGCCGATCAGCACGTTGTTGGAGTAGGCCGCTACCAGGCCCAGGGGCGAGGCGCGCCCCAGGCGCCGGTGCGCCAGCAGGCTGACCAGGGCGAACAGCGCCAGGGCGGGCAGGAAATAGGCCAGCAGCAGGGCGGGCGACAGTCCCTGGGCCAGATCGGCCCGGGCAATGCCGGTGAACAGCACCAGCGGCATGAACAGCCGGAAGGTCAGCGCCGCCAGTCCATCGCCGGCGGTCTGAGTCAGCCATTGGCGGCGCCCGATCCAGTAGCCAAGCAGTATCAACAAGAAAATCGGCAGAATCGCCTGCACCGTCGCCATCGTCTTTCCCTTTATCCGAATGCCGGGCCTCTGACAGGCCCGCAGATCGGCGCCGCCTCATGCAAGGGATAAGCCATTCACATTGCCAACGGTCCACGCGGCTCGGGCGTTTTGCTAGAGTGCAGCCCTGCCGAATTTCAGGAAGAAGCCCCGATGACCCGTGCCGAACAGAAACAGCAGACCCGCCAGGCCCTGATGGAGGCGGCCCGCCAGCTGATGGAAACGGGGCGCGGCTTCGGCAGCCTGAGCCTGCGTGAGGTGACCCGCCACGCCGGCATCGTGCCCACCGGCTTCTACCGGCACTTCAGCGACATGGAGGCCCTGGGCCTGGCCCTGGTGGAAGAGGTGGACGAGACCTTTCGCGCCACCCTGCGAGAAGTGCGCCGCCACGAATTCGAGCAGCGCGGGATGATCGAGGCCAGCACGCGCATCTTCCTCGATGCAGTCAGCGCCAATCGTGGCCAGTTCCTGTTCCTGGCCCGTGAGCAATACGGCGGCTCACTGGCGGTTCGTCAGGCCATTGGCGCGCTGCGCCAGCGCATCACCGACGACCTGGCCGCCGACCTCAAGCTGATGAACCGCATGCCCCATCTGGATGAGCGAGCCATCGACCTGGTCGCAGACCTGGTGGTGAAGACGGTGTTCGCCACCCTGCCCGAACTCATCGACCCGCCGGCCGAGAGCCTGCCGGAACACCTGCAGCCGCAGGCAAAGATCACTCAGCAACTGCGCTTCATCATGATCGGTGGCAAGCACTGGCACGGGCTCGGTCGCGGCGAAGCCACCGCCCGGAGCACGGCGCAAATGAGCTTGTCCTGATCCAGATCAAGGTAATGGATCTCGATATGGCACAATGATGGCGCGTGCCATGGAACTGGCATCCGCGGTCAGCCCGCCGACCCCATCCGCCCGGCGGGCTGACTGCCCCTCTCCCTTTTCTGACTGATCAGTATTTCACCGTTCGAACGCAGGCCGCGCCGGCCCGCTTCCCGCGCCCTTCGCCCACAGAGTTATCCACAGTTTTCGGGGACAACCCGGCGCGCCCAGGTCTGCCGAGGCATAGTCGCAAGCAATTGTAAATACGAGATTTTTTCGAGCGTCAAGAATCCGTTCGAGGCGCCAATCCTCGGTCTGGAACGCCCAGCGCACCGAAACTCGTCAAGTTATTCACATGCCGTCGACTTCCCGTCACCTCACTCCACCAGCGTCACGGTGCCCTTCATCAGCGCCGCATGACCCGGGAACGAGCAGAAGAACATGTACTGCTGGTCGGCCTGCAAGGCGGTGACATCGAAGGTCACCGAGGTGTCCTCGCCACCCCCGATGAGGGCGGTGTGCGCCAGGATGCGAGAGTCGTCGGGCTTGAGATAGTCGTTCTCCGGCCCCGCCGCCGCCCCCTCGTTGGCCGTCGGCGTCATGTCCTCCTGGGTGGTCAGCACCCAGTTGTGCCCCATGACGTTCTTGGGCAGCTGACCGGTGTGCTTGAGGTTGACGGTGAACTGCTCGCAGCTGCGGCTGATTTCGATGGCGTTGGTGCTGTAGGTCATCTGGTCGGTGGCTTCGATGTCCACACTGCACTCGGCGGCCCACAGGGGTGCGGCAGGCAGGGACAGCAAGGCGACCAGGGCGAGTCGACGGAACATGAGCATTCTCCAGTCAGCGAGTGGCTGGAGCGGTAGACGCACGGCTCCGGGCAAGGTTCCACGACCACGACAGGGCTATCGGCGCCATGTACAGGATCAACGAGCCATGGCCACCGGGACGCCTTAGGATGGCAGGCGTCAACCAACGAAGGACATCACCATGGGTTTCGAAGAACTGCTGCGCAATCTGCTGGCCACCTACGCCTCGGCCTCCTGCGGCCAGGCCCTGTAACCCGTCCCGCAACCTTTCCGCCCTTCCGGCGGTCCTAGTCGGCACGGTGGCCATCCGGCCATCGCCTTCGCTTCGTGTGCCGCATGCCCCGCTGGATGGATACCCTGCACCCGCTGATCGAGCGGGTGACCGCCTTTCTCAAGCGCTACCCCGGACTGGTCGCCCTGTTCGGCTTCGTCTCCGGACTGGCCAGCTTCCTGCTGGTCGACCGTCAGGCCGGCCTGGCCAAGGTGATCGCCGCGGTGATGCTGGTCAGCTGGCTGTGGCTGGCGCTGGGGCACTCCCTGCACAACTGGCTGGAGCGGCGCTTCGGCCTGCGCCTGCCGCCGCCGCTGCTGCACTACGCGACGCAGATGATCCACCAGGAAAGCCTGTTCTTCATCCTGCCGTTCTTCTACATCACCACCAGCTGGAACACCGGCCAGGCCGCCTTCAGCGGCCTGCTCGGCCTGGCCGCGCTGGTGTCGATCCTCGATCCGATCTACTACCGGGCACTGGCGCCGCGCCGCTGGCTGTACCTGGCCTTCCACAGCCTGACGCTGTTCGCCGTGCTGCTCACCGCCCTGCCGATCATCCTGCAGCTGGACACGGTGCAGAGCTATCGCTGGGCGCTCGGCGTGGCGCTGCTGCTGGCCATTCCCAGCCTGGCGGTGCTCACCGGTCCCGGCTGGCGACGCTGGCTGCTGGCACCCCTGCTGCTGGCGGTACTGGCCGGCGCCGGCTGGCTGGCGCGCCTGTGGGTGCCGCCGGCCACCCTGTGGCTGACCGAGGTGGCCATCAGTCATGAGGTGCGGGAACGGGCGCCGGCCGAGCGGCTGCGCCGGGTCAGCCGGGAGCGCCTGACCGCCGAGGGGTTGTACGCCTATACGGCGATCAACGCGCCACGGGGGCTGTCCGAGCGCATCCAGCATGTGTGGCGCCTTAACGGCAAGGAAGTGGACCGCATCACCCTGTCGATCCAGGGCGGTCGTGAAGCCGGCTACCGGGCCTGGACCCACAAGCGCAACTTCCCGCCCGACCCGCGCGGCAAGTGGCAGGTGCAGGTGGTGACCGAGGCGGGCCAGCTGATCGGGATGGTCAGGTTCCAGGTGGAGTGAAGACGGCGCTTGCGGGGAGTACCGGCCGCCAGATCACGGCCATGCACGGAGGCTGTGGTTGGCGCACTGGCCGTAGGGCGGTCAAGACAACGTCTTGGCCGCCGGACAGAGATCCGGTGCGCACCCGAGGCGGCCGGAAAAAGCGCCGACCGCCCTACCGATCGGCCAGTCAAAGCAACCGGGAAACCCTGACGCCCCGTCCTACGGCTCAGCGCGGCGCCACCGGGCGCGGCGGCTTGCCACCCTTCCCGCCCTTGCCGGCCCTGGCCTGCTCCGCGCGGCGCGCCTCGGCGGCGGCGCGGGCCTGCTCGCGCTTGTCCCAGGCGTTGCCGTCGTGGCTGCGCGGCGGCAGGCCGGTGTGCTGGGTGAGCAGCTTGCCGACCTTCTTGCTGCCGGGCGGCGTGGAATTCTTGCGGCGCGCCGCCTGATAGCCGCGATCGGTGGCCGGCTGGTGGGCCGGGATCAGCTGGTGCTTGCCGGGGCCGATCAGATCGCCGCGGCCCATGCGCAGCAGCGCCTCGCGCAGCAGCGGCCAGTTCTTCGGGTCGTGGTAGCGCAGGAAGGCCTTGTGCAGGCGCCGCTGCTCCTCGCTCTTGACCACCACCACGCCCTCGCTCTTGTAGGTCACCTTGCGCAGCGGGTTCTTGCCGGTGTGGTACATGGCGGTGGCCGAGGCCATGGGCGACGGGTAGAAGGCCTGCACCTGGTCGGCGCGGAAGCCGTTGGCCTTCAGCCACAGGGCCAGGTTCATCATGTCCTCGTCGGTGGTGCCCGGGTGCGCCGCGATGAAGTAGGGGATCAGGTACTGCTCCTTGCCCGCCTCCTTCGAGTACTTGTCGAACATCTTCTTGAAGCGGTCATAGGCGCCGATGCCCGGCTTCATCATCTTGTCCAGCGGACCGCGCTCGGTGTGCTCCGGGGCGATCTTCAGGTAGCCGCCCACATGGTGGGTGACCAGCTCCTTGACGTACTCGGGGGATTCCACGGCCAGGTCGTAGCGCAGGCCGGAGGCGATGAGGATCTTCTTCACGCCCGGCAGCTCGCGCGCCTTGCGGTACAGCTCGATCAGCGAGCTGTGGTCGGTATTGAGGTTCTCGCAGATGCCGGGGAACACGCAGGACGGCTTGCGACAGTGCTTCTCGATGTCGTGGCTCTTGCAGCCCAGGCGGTACATGTTGGCGGTCGGGCCGCCCAGGTCCGAGACCACGCCGGTGAAGCCGCGCACTTTCTTCATCTGCTCGATCTCGTCGAGGATCGATTCGTGGGAACGGCTCTGGATGATGCGCCCCTCGTGCTCGGTGATGGAGCAGAAGGTGCAGCCGCCGAAGCAGCCGCGCATGATGTTCACCGAGAAGCGGATCATCTCGTAGGCGGGAATCTTCGCGCCGTTGTAGGCCGGGTGCGGCACGCGCGCGAAGGGCGCGGCGAACACGTAGTCCATCTCCTCGGTGGTCAGCGGGATGGGCGGCGGATTGAGCCACACGTCCAGCTTCTCGTGCTTCTGCACCAGCGCGCGGGCGTTGCCCGGGTTGGTTTCCAGGTGCAGCACGCGGTTGGCGTGGGCATACAGGGCCGGGTCGTTGCGCACCTTCTCGAAGGACGGCAGGCGGATCACCGTGCGCTCGCGCTCCAGCTTCGGGTGCGGCAGCAGCTCCACCGGACGGGCCTCGGTGGGGTCCTCCAGCGGCGGCTGGCCGTTCTCCAGGGCGCAGGCTTCCAGGTCCCGGGTGTTCACGTAGGGGTTGATGATCTTGTCGATCTTGCCGGGGCGGTCGATGCGCGTGGAATCGATCTCGAACCAGCCCTCGGGGGTGTCCTTGCGGATGAAGGCGGTGCCGCGCACGTCGGTGATGCTCTCCACCGGCTCGCCGGCGGCCAGGCGGTGGGCCACCTCGACGATGGCGCGCTCGGCGTTGCCGTACAGCAGCAGGTCGGCGGTGGCGTCCATGAGGATGGAGCGGCGCACCTTGTCCGACCAGTAGTCGTAGTGGGCGATGCGGCGCAGGGAGGCCTCGATGCCGCCGAGGATGACCGGCTTGTGGCTGTAGGCCTCCTTGCAGCGCTGGCTGTACACCAGGCTGGCGCGGTCCGGACGCTTGCCCGCCTCGCCGCCGGCGGTGTAGGCATCATCGGAACGAATCTTCCGGTCCGCCGTGTAGCGGTTGATCATCGAGTCCATGTTGCCCGCCGCCACGCCGAAGAACAGGTTAGGCTCGCCGAGCTTCATGAAATCGTCCTTGGAGCGCCAGTCCGGCTGGCTGATGATGCCCACCCGGAAGCCCTGCATCTCCAGCAGGCGGCCGATGATGGCCATGCCGAACGACGGATGGTCCACGTAGGCGTCGCCGGTGACGATGATGATGTCGCAGCTGTCCCAGCCGAGCTGATCCATCTCCTCCCGGCTCATGGGCAGGAAGGGAGCGGGCCCGAAGCACTCGGCCCAGTACTTGGGGTAGTCGAACAGCGGCTTGACGGCGGTCATGGCGAAACCAGGGCAATGCGAAAAGGGCGCGGAATATAGCACAAAAAGTGAACAAGTCCGACAGGCAGGGTCGGGTTTTGTTCTGTCGGAGCGGCTTCAGCCGCGATGCTTTCTTGGGCGACCATTCAAAAGCTCGCGGCTGAAGCCGCTCCTACGGGTGGCACAGGTTTTTCGCGGGGCCGGGCTACGGCCGGTACTCGCGGCGCACCCGGGCGGTGACCTTGCTCAGCAGCTCGTAGCCGATGGTGCCGGCGGCCCGGGCCACCTCGTCGACCGGTACCTGAGCGCCCCATAGCTCCACCGCGTCGCCGATCCGGGCCTCGGGCAGGTCGGTGACATCGATGGCCAGCATGTCCATGGACACCCGACCGACCAGCGGCACGCGTCGGCCGCGCACCGCCACCGGCGTGCCGGACGGCGCATGGCGCGGGTAGCCGTCGGCGTAGCCGCAGCTGACCGTGGCGATACGCGATGGGCGCTCGGCCACCCAGGTGGCGCCGTAGCCGACGCCCTCGCCGACCGGCACCTCGCGCAGGGCAATGATCTGCGCGGTCAGGGTCATGGCCGGTTTCAGGCCCAGCTCCACGGCACTCCGGTCGGCGAACGGCGAGGCGCCGTAGAGCATGATGCCGGGGCGGATCCAGTCCATGTGGGCCGGGGCGCAGGTGAGCACCGCGGCGGAGTTGGCCAGGCTGCGCTGGTCGAACGGCACATCCTGCAGCTCGCCGTAGCACTCCAGCTGCAGGCCGGTGAGTTCCTGGCCCTGCTCGTCGGCGCAGGCCAGGTGGCTGAGCAGGTTGACCTCCGCCACCTGGGGCGCGGCACGCAGACGCTCGGCCCAGCGGCGGATCTCGTCGGGCGTGAAGCCCAGACGGTGCATGCCGGAGTCCAGCTTGAGCCAGACGTTCAGCGCTCGCTCGCCCTGCAGCATCAGCAGGCGCTCGGCCTGCTCCGGGCCCTGTACCGCCACGTCCAGGTCGAGGGCCAGGGCGGTGCGCCAGTCCTCTTCGTCGAAGCAGCCTTCCAGCAGCAGGATGCGCGCCTTTGGCGCGTTGGCGCGCACCACGCGGGCCTCCTCCACGCAGCATACGGCGAAGCCGTCGGCCTCGTCGGCCAGCGCGGTCACCACCACTGCCGCGCCGTGCCCGTAGGCATCGGCCTTGACCACCGCCAGGGCCTGTCGACCCGGCGCGCAGCGCTTGGCGAGGGCGTAGTTGTGACGGATGGCGGCCAGATCGACCGTGGCGACTAGGGGACGCATGCGGGAATCCTGTGCAAGGGAACGGAAATGTGAAACAGCTTACTCCTCGACGGCGGGGTCGCAAGCGGCCAGACGGCGCGCATCCCGGCGGGCCCCGTCAGAGGCTCATTCCTCGTCGAACTGGTAGCTGCCCGGAGCCAGGTTCTCGAAGCGCGAGTAGCGGCCCAGGAAGGCCAGGCGCACGGTGCCGATGGGGCCGTTACGCTGCTTGCCGATGATGATTTCGGCGATGCCCTTGTGCTCGGTCTCCGGGTGATACACCTCGTCGCGGTACACGAACATGATGATGTCCGCGTCCTGCTCGATGGCCCCGGATTCGCGCAGGTCGGAGTTGACCGGGCGCTTGTTGGGGCGCTGCTCCAGGGAACGGTTGAGCTGGGACAGCGCCACCACCGGGCAGTTGAATTCCTTGGCCAGGGCCTTGAGGGAGCGGGAGATTTCCGAGATCTCGTTGACCCGGTTGTCGCCGCTGGAGCCGGGGATGCGCATCAGCTGCAGGTAGTCGACCATGATCAGGCCGATCTCGCCGTGCTCGCGGGCCACCCGGCGGGTGCGCGCGCGCATTTCCGACGGACTGATGCCGGCGGTGTCGTCGATGAACAGCTTGCGGTCGTTGAGCAGGTTGACCGCCGAGGTCAGGCGCGGCCAGTCGTCGTCGTCCAGCTTGCCGGTGCGCACCTTGGTCTGGTCGATGCGGCCCAGCGAGGCCAGCATGCGGATGACGATGGAATCGGCGGGCATTTCCAGCGAATAGACCAGGATGGCCTTGTCGCTGCGCAGCAGGGCGTTCTCCACCAGGTTCATGGCGAAGGTGGTCTTGCCCATGGAGGGGCGGCCGGCCACGATCACCAGGTCGGCCGGCTGCAGGCCGCTGGTCTTCTCGTCCAGGTCGGTGAAGCCGGTGCTCAGGCCGGTGAGGGCCTCGGTGCTGTTGAACAGGGTGTCGATGCGGTCGATGGCCTTGGCGAGGATCTCGTTGAGTACCACCGGGCCGCCGGTCTTGGGCCGCGCCTCGGCGATCTCGAAGATCTTGCGCTCGGCCTCGTCGAGGATCTCCTCGCCGGTGCGCCCCTGGGGCGAATAGGCGCTGTCGGCTATCTCGCTGCTGATGCTGATCAGCTTGCGCAGGGTGGCCCGCTCGCGAATGATCGCGGCATAGGCCTTGATGTTGGCCACCGAGGGAATGTTCTTGGCCAGCTCGCCCAGATAGGCCAGGCCGCCCACCTGGCTCAGGTGCCCTTCCTTGTCCAGCTGCTCGGACAGGGTCACCACGTCGAACGGCATGTTGCGTTCGGCCAGCACATGGATGGCGCGGAAGATCAGGCGGTGGTCATGGCGATAGAAGTCGCCGTCGGACACCTGGTCGGCGACCCGCTCCCAGGCGTCGTTGTCGATCATCAGGCCACCCAGCACGGCCTGCTCGGCCTCGATGGAATGCGGGGGCACCTTGAGGGCCGCGGTTTCCAGGTCGTACTGCTCGGGTAGGCTGATCTCGTTCATGGCTCTCGGCACTGTTTACTGCGGCGGAAAAACAACAGGCACGTTCCGCGCAAGCGGAACGTGCCTGATGTTACGCATCCGACCCCGAGGGGGCCAGACAGGTTCGTCGACCTCAGCCGGCGACCACGACCAGACGGACGCTGGCTTCGACATCGGTGTGCAGGTGCAGCGCGATGTCGTATTCGCCGGTCTGACGGATGGTGCCGTTGGGCAGGCGCACTTCGCTCTTGGATACCGGTACGCCGGACGCGGTCAGGGCGTCGGCGATGTCGGCGGTGCCGATGGAACCGAACAGCTTGCCTTCATCGCCGGCGATGGCGGTGATGGTGACTTCCAGCTCGTTCAGCTGAGCGGCGCGGGCTTCGGC
>Ga0209075_1002948_pt1 | contig 14535 bp, 6 predicted proteins | sample Stecom2011_FD_187523 | JGI IMG/M metagenome (GOLD analysis project Ga0209075, IMG submission 187523) | Agricultural soil microbial communities from Utah to study Nitrogen management - Steer compost 2011 (SPAdes) (version 2) | ecosystem: Environmental > Terrestrial > Soil > Agricultural land... | reverse complement strand
GTACCCAGAGTCGGGATCGAACCGACAAGGACTTGCATCCATTGGTGTTTGAGACCAACGCGTCTACCAATTCCGCCATCTGGGCATTTTTCTTTTTGCAGAAAAGCGAATGCAAAAGTACACATATTTTTGTTATTACAAAAAGTTTTATTCTTTTTATATTGGTATATATTGCATTCCAAATATTAATAACATTTAGTCTGTTTGCTTTTTTTTATTATCTTTAATGTTGTAAAATTAATTTTCTGAAACATATATATTGATGGGAGTGTTATAAAAGTTACATCCATATGGTTAGGAATAATAGTTGTACTAACTATTCGGAAAATGAATATTTATAATTTATTAAACATATAATCTTAGTAATGAGTAATAATAACTATTGTATTATAATGAGTGGCGGTGTGGGAAGTCGCTTCTGGCCTTTTAGTAAGGAAGATAAACCTAAACAGTTCCTCGATTTCTTCGGATCAGGAAGATCGTTACTTCAAAGCACTTATGATCGATTTAAAAAGATTGTACCTCCGGAAAACATCTTTATAGTAACTAATGATGCTTATGCAGAAATGACAAAAAAGCAGTTGCCAGAGCTAGTAGACAATCAACTGCTGCTAGAGCCAATGAGAAGGAATACTGCTCCTGCAATTGCATTTGCAACATTCAGAATTAAAGCTGTAAATCCCCTAGCCAATATTATTGTAGCCCCTTCCGATCATCTGATTTTAAAGGAAGATGAGTTTGTTGCTGATATGCAGAAAGGACTTCAGTTTGTTTCAGAAAATCCAGTGTTGCTAACCTTAGGAATAACACCTAGCAGACCCGAAACAGGTTATGGGTATATTCAGGTTGATAATGAAGAGAACAGCGGAATACATAAAGTAAAAGCATTCACAGAGAAACCTAACCTAGAGCTTGCAACCAAATTTATAGAAAGTGGTGAATTTGTATGGAATTCAGGGATATTTCTTTGGAATGTAAATAGCATTTTAAAGGCATTTGATAAATACTTACCCGATATATGTCACAAATTTAGGGAAGGTGAAAACTTTTTTAATACACCATCCGAAAAAAAATTCATTGACGAGAGTTTCCCTTTTTGCCCAAATGTATCTATCGACTACGGAATTATGGAAAAAGCTGACAATGTTTATGTAAATATATCAAACTTTGGTTGGAGTGACTTAGGTACTTGGGGTGCACTACATGAAGTTTCAGATCAAGATGAAAACTATAATGCAAACTTAAATTGCAAAACACTCTTCGTTGAAAGTAGTGATAATATTGTAGCAATGAACGAAGATAAGCTCGTGGTACTTCAGGGTCTAAATGATTACATAGTCGCAGAGTCCGATAAAGTACTCCTAATCTGTAAGAAGAGTGAAGAGCAAAGAATTAAACATTTTGTAACCGATGTCAAATTTCGTTTCGGAGACGAGTTCGTTTAGTCTTTTCTCCAAAACAAAAAGTAATAGATATTAAAGGGGTGATCAGCAATGATTACCCCTAACTTATAAATAACAATTCTCTATATTTAGGCAGTGTCCACATCCTGTTGTCTACAACAAGTTCAAGTTTGTCCACATGATAACGAATTACATCAAAATATACCTCCACAGTGTCGTGATATGAGATAGCTTTATCTCTCGTATCTTCAATCTTATTTGCTAGTTTCCTTGCTTCTACCATATCATCAACATTTAACTTTATGGCAGAGATATGTTCAGCTATTTCTTCAATCAAAGCAGCATCTTCTTTCGATAGTTTTTCGGCTTTTTCTTTCTCAAACACCATTCTCATTTTGTATAGATTGTCAAGCAGCATCGATTGGTACTCGGTTGCTACAGGAATAATATGGTTCAAGCAAAGATCACCCAATACACGAGCTTCAATTTGAATTTTCTTTGTATAGGTCTCCCATTTTACTTCGTTGCGAGCATGTAATTCTGTTTCGTTAAGTACCCCAATACTATCAAACATTTTTACAGTCTTTTCAGATGTATATGAATCATAAATAAGTGGTACACTCTTTTCACAATCCAGTCCCCTTTCATTTGCCTCTAATTCCCATTCACTGCTATAGCCATTACCTTCAAAGCGAATTGATTTAGAGTTTCTTATATATGAGCGTAATGTATCGAAGATAGCCTCTTCAGTTTTCATACCACCACTAACTTTTTTGTCAATATCTTTCTTAAAAGATATCAGCTGCGCTGCAACTGTCGAGTTTAGAGCAATCATTGCTGCTGAGCAGTTTGCCGATGAACCAACAGCTCTAAATTCAAATCTGTTTCCGGTGAACGCAAAAGGTGAGGTTCTGTTTCTATCAGTGTTGTCTATCAATACCTCCGGAATGTGAGCCACACCAAGTTTCATCATTTTAAGCTCGTCAACTGTAATGTCATCATCGTCTGCACTGCTCTCAATTTTATCTAATACAGCTGATATCTGCTTTCCAAGGAAGACAGATATAATTGCAGGAGGAGCTTCATTTGCTCCAAGTCGATGAGCATTAGTTGCCGACATAATCGAGGCTTTAAGGAGTCCATTATGCTTTTTTACTGCCATTAAAGTATTCACCAAAAAAGTAACAAAAAGCAGATTCTCATGTGCAGTTTTGCCAGGTGTAAATAAACCGATGCCTGTATCAGTACAGAGCGACCAATTGCAATGTTTGCCAGAACCATTTATGCCTGCAAAGGGCTTCTCGTGTAGTAACAGTTTGAAGTTGTGTTTAACTGCAATCTTTCTCATTAGTGTCATAACCAATAAGTTCTGATCCACTGAGAGGTTTGTTTCGCCGTATATAGGTGCAAGTTCATATTGGTTAGGAGCAACTTCATTGTGTCTTGTTTTCAATGGAATTCCATATTTGTATGCTTCAAACTCCACCTCTTTCATAAAAGATGCAACCCGAGGAGGAATTGCACCGAAGTAATGATCTTCAAGCTGCTGATTCTTTGCACTGTCATGCCCCATAAGGGTGCGTTCCGTCAGACTTAAATCTGGTCTTACTGCATATAGGGCACTGTCAACAAGGAAGTATTCCTGCTCCCATCCGAGGTATGAATATACTTTTCTTACTTCCGGATAGAAAAATCTGCAAACATCAACAGATGCTTTGTCAATTGCCGAAAGAGACTTTAAAAGTGGTGTTTTATAGTCGAGTGCCTCACCTGTATATGAAATGAAAACGGTGGGGATACATAGAGTGTCATCCATTATAAAGGCTGGTGAAGAAGGGTCCCATGCGGTGTAACCCCTTGCCTCGAAAGTGTTACGAATACCTCCGCTTGGAAAACTCGAAGCATCAGGCTCTTGTTGAGCAAGTACTTTGCCCGAAAACCTTTCTATAATACTACCTCCTGGCCCACTTACATAATCAATAAATGAATCATGTTTTTCGGCAGTACCCTCTGTTAGTGGCTGAAACCAGTGAGTGTAATGACTTGCTCCCATTTCCATAGCCCACATTTTCATACCTGCTGCAACGTGATCGGCAATCTCTCTATGAAGAGTAGTACCCATATCAATTGCTGCAAGCACAATGTTCATAGTCTCTTTTGAGAGGTATTTCGACATCTGAGCTCGGTTAAAAACATTCTTTCCAAAATATTCTGATGGGAGTTTACCTGGATCTGAAACTTCTACCGGTACTCTTTTCGATGCTTCTTGTACTGCATTAAATCGTAATGATGACATATTATTCTATGTTAGTTCGCAAATTTCGACACAAAATTAATCTTTTTGTGCGAAATTATGCTTAAACCAACTCTTTATATCATAAAACTATTATCCAGCACTATTTTTTGCAACTAAGCGAGGTTAAAAAAGGAGTAATCACTTTAGCCCAAATTCCACAACTTGTTATTCTTAAACTACTTGATTGCTGAGTTGCTATGATGTAAAGATTTTAACCTGCTACGTTTACAGTGTGTAAGATATTAACAGGATCTTGATGAACTGATGACACTGCTCTTCCAGAAGGATCAGCGTTTTCTCTAAAAGCTCTGTCCCATTCCAAAGCTACAGGCGAGCTACATGCTACCGATGGCACAGAAGGCACACACATTGCTGCACTGTCAGATGGAAACAGTTCAGAGTAAATTGTACGATAAAGATATTCTTCTTTCGAAAGTGGAGGGTGTAAAGGAAAACGACTAGTAACATTATCCATCTGAAGATCTGTAACCGTTTTATTGGCTATCTCTTTTAGCGAATCAATCCAGTTGTATCCTACACCGTCTGAAAACTGTTCTTTTTGTCGCCAAACTACCTCATGGGGTAAGTAATCTTCAAAAGCTTTCCTTATTATATATTTTTCAATCTTCCCATTACCTGCCATCTTATCCTTAGGATTTAATCGCATTGCTACATCAAGAAACTCTTTGTCCAAAAATGGAACACGGCCTTCAACACCCCACGAAGCAAGTGATTTATTTGCACGCAAGCAGTCATATTGATGGAGTTTACTTAATTTACGTACTGTTTCTTTATGAAATTCTTCAGCATTAGGGGCTTTATGAAAATATAGATAACCTCCAAAAATCTCATCAGCCCCTTCTCCTGAGAGTACCATCTTTATACCAAGCGATTTTATATAACGAGAAATTAAATACATAGGTGTACTAGCACGTACGGTAGTAACATCATATGTTTCTATATGATAAATTACATCACGTATTGCATCCAACCCTTCTTGCACAGTATATTCTACTTCATGATGAGTTGTCGCAATATGTTCAGATACCTTGCGTGCAGCTGCTAAATCGGGCGATCCTTTCAAACCGATTGCAAATGAGTGAAGGGGAAGTGATAATTTAGCAGCAATTGCTGATATCACAGATGAATCCAAACCTCCGGAAAGTAAAACTCCATAAGGTACATCGCTCATTAACTGACGTTTTACTGCATTCTCAAGAGATTCTCTCAATTGATCAAAGTCAGAAGTATTTTCTTTTACATTCTCATACTCCATCCAGTCGCGATTATACCATTTCTTTGGTTTTAAGTCTTTACTGAAATAATAATACCCTGGAGGAAATTCTTCTATCTTATGACAATATCCTTCAAGGGCTTTTAATTCAGATGCAACATAGTATGCTCCTTCGTGGTCCCAGCCCTGATAAAGTGGGATAATACCAATATGGTCACGACCAATTATGAATACATCTCTTTCCACATCATAAAGAGCAAAAGCATAAATACCGTTCAGCTCTTCCATAAAATCTTCACCCTTATCTCTATATAGTGCCATTATTACTTCACAGTCTGAGCGAGTAAGAAAATCATATTTGTCTTTATATTTTTCTCGTATCTCCATATGATTATATATCTCACCATTAACTGCAAGTACTAATTTCCTGTCTTTGCTAATTAGCGGCTGTTTACCCGATTCAGGGTCTACTATAGCTAGTCGTTCATGAGCCATTATTGCTTTGTCGCAAGCAAAAATGCCTGAACAGTCCGGACCCCTATGTCTAAGTTTCATAGACATATCAAGGATTTGAGGTCGTAAATCCTCCTTACTCTTTTGCAAGTTGAAAGAACATACTATTCCACACATATCGTTTTTATTAGATGATTTTTTAAAATGATTAACTATTGATGGCTCAAGAAACTATGAATATCCTCAGCAACTTTTCTTCCAGATGCTATTGCTTTAACCACCAGACTTGCACCCATCATTGCATCTCCTGTAGCAAACACCTTATCAACACTGCTTTTATTTTTTATGTCCACAGCAACATTTCCACGGTTATCATATTCAACACCCAGCTCGTTGAGTAATCCCTCTTGTACAGGATGTATAAATCCTAAGGCAAGCAATACAAGGTCTGCTTTTAATGTTTCTTTAATACCTGATGAGACCATTGAGAATTTGCCTGAGTTCAATTCCCATTTCACCTCTTCTGCCATTGCCTCAGCTACATTTCCATCTACCCCGGTAAATGAAATGGTATTTAATAACCATCTACGAGTACATCCTTCCTCATGAGATGAAGAAGTCTTTAAAATCTGAGGATATGGGCTGGGCCAAGGTGTAGCAGGATTCTTTCCTACAGGAGGTTTTGGCATTATCTCTATCTGTGTAACACTTTTTGCACCTTGTCTTATTGAAGTTCCCACACAATCTGAGCCTGTATCACCACCACCAATAACAAGTACGTGTTTACCTTTTGCACTAATCCTCTCTTCGTTTTCTTTCAATTCACCAAGCTGTGCCCTGATCTCTTGTGAAAGAAAATCCATTGCAAAGTGAATACCATTAAGATCACGTCCCACAGGATTAATATCCCTTGGTTTACCTGAACCTACTGCAAGGCAAATTGCATCAAATTCGCCCATTACCTGCTTTCCAGTGATATCACTGCCAATCTCTGTGTTGGTTTTAAAAATGATTCCTTCTTCTACAAGAAGTTTTAATCTACGGTCAATTATATGCTTGCTCAGCTTAAAATTTGGTATGCCATATCTAAGTAATCCTCCGGGTCTATTATCTTTTTCAAATACAGTTACAAGGTGACCTTTCTGATTTAGCTGTTGTGCAGCAGCAAGACCTGCTGGTCCCGAGCCAATAACTGCAATTCTTTTTCCTGTGCGCCGTTTAGGAGGGTGGGCTTCAATCATTCCTTCAATGAATGCAATTTCAGTAACAGATGCTTCATTTTCACGAATAGTAACTGGTGCTTCATGTAACGCAAGTACACACGATTTTTCACAAGGTGCAGGGCAGACGCGGCCCGTAAATTCAGGAAAATTATTTGTTTCATGTAGTATTTCCACTCCCTTCTTCCAGTCGCCTTTATATATATGGTCTTGCCACTCAGGCATTTTGTTGCCCAAAGGACATGCCCAATGGCAAAAAGGTATTCCACAATCCATGCAACGCGAAGCTTGTTGCTTTCTATCTTCTCTGTTGAGGGTTTGCTCAACCTCTCCGTGGTCATATATTCTTTCACTTAGTAAACGATAACCGGCCTCTTTCCTTGGTATCGTCATAAATGCTTTAGGATTTCCCATCTTATTTTATCTTTATAATCCTCAAAAGGATAGTTATCATTAGTAATCTCTTTCTACTACCGCAATTTTGAGATCTAGTTCTGCAATTTTCTTCTCCTGAAGTACCTTTTTATATTCAATTGGCACCACTTTTTTAAACTTTACTACATACTGCTCCCAATTATTAAGTATTTTTTTTGCCAACCCACTGTTTGTGTATTGTATATGATTGGAAATAAGACCCTTGAGTTCAATAGTATCTGATATGTCTTCTACAAGTGACAACTCTACCATCTCCATATTACAGAAATAGTCGAAATTATTCTTTTCATCTAGCACATAAGCTATACCGCCACTCATACCAGCGGCAAAATTTCTACCAGTAGCTCCTAAAACGACAACAATACCTCCAGTCATGTACTCACAACAGTGGTCTCCCGCACCCTCAATAACGGCTATAGCACCTGAATTTCTTACAGCAAACCTCTCACCTGCAACACCATTAATAAATACTTCTCCTGTGGTTGCACCATAAAGCGATGTATTACCACAAATTATATTCTCCTCAGGTGTAAAGTTGCTACCTTTTGGCGGAGTAACTATTATTCTACCACCCGAAAGTCCTTTACCCAAGTAGTCGTTTGTGTCGCCATGAAGATAAAATGTAACACCTTGAACTAAGAAAGCCCCAAAGCTCTGGCCTGCAGAACCATCAAAATATGCCGATACAGTATGCTCTGGTAGGCCCAGCTCACCGTATTGTGCAGCAATCATTCCAGAGAGCATAGCCCCGGTTGCCCTATCGGTGTTTTTAATTACTTTTTTTATGCCCACAGGGTGTTTAAATTCTATTGATGGCAGTGCCTCTTTTATTAGTTGTCTGTCAAGTATATCATCAATTTTATGTTGCTGTTTTTCGTTATGCCTGATAGAGTTCGTTTTAGCTTCCTCCGGATAATATATAATTCTCGATATATCAATCTTGTCCGTCTTAGGCGAATTATCGTAGCTCTTCCTTAACAGTAAATCTGAGCGACCCACAATTTCATCCAACGATCTGTACCCCATTGATGCCAGTTCTTCACGTACATCTTCAGCCAAAAACCTAAAATAATTAACTAATTGTTCGTGGTGTCCAGTAAATCGTTTTCTCAAGTCTGTGTTCTGTGTTGCTATACCTACCGGGCAAGTGTTTAGATGACATTTTCTCATCATTACACATCCCAAAACAATTAGAGCACTTGTTGCAAAACCAAACTCTTCTGCTCCAAGCATTGCTGCAACAACAATATCTCTACCGGTTTTAAGTTGCCCGTCAGTCTGCAGTTTAACTTTGCCTCGCAAATTATTCATCACAAGTGTTTGCTGTGTTTCTGCAAGACCAATCTCAAGAGGCATGCCCGCATGTTTAATAGAGCTGGCAGGGCTTGCACCTGTACCTCCCTCAGAACCACTTATAACAATTAAATCAGCTTTTGCTTTTGCAACACCAGCAGCAATTGTTCCAACGCCGCTTTCAGATACTAATTTAACGCTTATAGTTGCCTGTGGATTTACATTCTTTAAATCGAAAATAAGCTGTGCCAAATCCTCAATTGAGTATATGTCGTGATGAGGTGGAGGAGAAATAAGAGAGATACCTGGAATAGAATGCCTTGTTTTAGCAATTATTTCATCAACTTTATAGCCTGGTAGTTGTCCGCCCTCACCCGGTTTTGCTCCCTGAGCAATTTTTATTTGTAACTCATCAGCATTTATAAGATACTCTGTAGTAACGCCAAATCTACCTGAAGCTACCTGCTTTATAGCGCTTCTCCTCGAGAACCCATCCTCAGAAATGCTAAATCGGGCAGGGTCTTCACCTCCCTCTCCTGTATTACTTCTGCCTCCAATAATATTCATTGCTACTGCTAGTGCTTCATGCGCTTCCTTGCTAATAGATCCATACGACATAGCTCCTGAACAGAATCTTTTCAAAATATTTTCAGCAGGTTCAACTTCCGCTAAATCTATTGGGCTCTGTTTATAATCTATTAAATCTCTAATAAAAGTGGGTTTCTCTTTATTATTTACTATAGAGCAATAATCCTTAAAGAGTTTGTAGTTATTAGTTTTGGTTGCTATTTGTAAACCAGCAATAGTCTCAGGATTCCATGCATGATATTCACCTTTAATGCGATATGCATAGCTTCCTGTATTATTTAAACTAAAAGGATTTGTACCATCATAACTGTAAGCCTCAAAAAATGGTTGAAGTACTTCATTAGCTATATCATCCATATCAATACCTTCAATTTTAGAAGATATACCTTTGAAATAACTGTTCAATACTGGTGATGAGATGCCTAATGCTTCAAATATATGCGCACCTCTGTAACTCCTAAGAGTGGAGTTGCCCATTTTAGAAAGTACTTTTAACAGCCCTTTATTTATTGACTTGATATAATTTTTCTTGGCAGTATCAAAATCTATATTTATTGTACCCGATTTTATCTGTTGTAGTAATACTGCAAATATCATATATGGATTTACAGCATTAGCTCCAAACCCAAACAGAAGAGCAAAATGCATAACCTCCCTAGGTTCGGCACTCTCTACAATAATGTCAATCTGCATCCTTTTACGTTTTTCTACTAAGTAGAGATGAACAGCAGAGGTTGCCAGTAAAGAAGGTATTGGTGCGTTATCAACATTAACCCCTCTGTCACTCAGAACTATATAGTTTTTACCCTCGTCAACTGCTTTTTCAACACTTTTGCATAGTTCTTGAAGCGCACTCTTTAATCCTTCTGAACCTTTTCCAGGATCAAAAAGCATGGGAATTACAGCTGTAGAAAAACCTTTGTAGCGCAGGTTTAAAAGTATATCAAATTGAGTATTGGTTAAGACTGGACTTTTCAGTTTTACTATAGGTGACATCTCTGGCATGTTTTCAAGCACATTCTGATGTATTGCGCCCATGTAGCCTGTAAGTGACATTACCAGCTCTTCTCTGATAGGGTCAATTGGCGGATTAGTAACCTGTGCAAATTGCTGTCTGAAGTAGTTAAATAGCCGCTGTGGCTTTTCACTGAATGGCGCAAGTGTTACATCGTTTCCCATCGAAGAAACAGGTTCCTTACCTTCCATTGCCATTGGGTTTATCAACAAATCAATATCTTCTACAGAGTAGCCAAATATCTTTAAGGCTGTTTCGTAATCTGAAACCTCATTTTTTACAGTTCGCCCCGATGTTGTATCATCAATATTTATACAGTTCTTATTTAACCACTCCTTATATGGGAAAGCATTTGCCAGACTCTCTTTCAGCTCTTCATCATAATATATCTTTCCTGTGAGTGTGTCAACTAAAAGCATCTTGCCAGGCTTTAGTCTGCCTCTTTCTTTTATATCATAAGGTTCAAATTCGATAGTGCCTGTTTCAGACGCTATCAACATTATGCCATCGTGAGTTATTGTGTATCTCGCAGGACGCAGTCCATTTCTGTCGAGCATGCCACCGGCAAAACGACCATCGCTATAAAGAAGTGTTGCAGGACCGTCCCACGGTTCCATCATCATACTATGGTACTCGTAAAACGCTTTAAGTTCTTCTGAAATTGGATTTTTGTCGTTAAAGCTTTCCGGCACTAGCATTGCCATGGCATGCGGCAAGCTCTTTCCCGACATTAGCAGAAATTCTAAAACATTGTCAATAGAGGCACTATCACTCATATTGGGTTGAACAATAGGGTAGAGTGGAGCCAAATCGCCCAGTTGGTCCGATTTGAGCACCCTCTCCCTGCTCTTCATCCATTGTCTGTTGCCTCTTATTGTATTTATCTCTCCATTATGTGCAAGCATGCGAAATGGCTGTGCCAGATCCCATGTAGGGAAGGTATTTGTACTAAAGCGAGAATGAACAAGGGCTAAACGACTAGTGAAATTTTTGTCAGAGAGATCCCGAAAGTACTGTCTCAACTGCAGAGAAGAGAGCATACCCTTATAGATTATCTGTTTTGTTGAAAGACTTACGATATAAAATGTTCTTTCTTTCACCACTTTATGACCTGCCAGCTTGTTCTCAATCTTTTTTCTCAGGATGTATAATTTTCTTTCTAATTCATCAGAAGAGCCCGATCCAGAGATGAAAAGTTGTTTAATGTCGGGTTCGTTGGACAGTGCAATCTCTCCTAAGCAGCTACTGTTAACAGGTACATCTCGTATATTTAAAAGTGTGAGTTGTTCTTTTGCAACCTCTTCTTTTATTATATTTATGCAAAACGCCCTTTCATTTTCGTCCTTAGGTAGAAATATTAGTCCCGTCCCATACTTTCCTTCTGCAGGCACGGCAATGCCCTGAAGTAGAATGAATTCATGTGGTATTTGCACTAATATCCCCGCTCCGTCTCCTGTAATATTATCAGAGCTTTCTGCGCCTCTGTGAACCATGTTCTCAAGTACTTGCAGTCCTTTCTCAACTATCGAATGAGACTTCTCTCCTTTTAGTGTTATAGCCAAACCAACTCCACATGCGTCATGTTCATTATTGAATGAGTAGAGCGACTGTTGTTCAAGTTTATCTAGCCTACTAAATATTGTTTTGTTATTCATCTGTTTCTTTGTTTAAAGTAGAATGTTGCATGCCACATACGGTGTAGAGTTTACTAACTAATAAAAAGCAGTTCTCTATATTTAGGTAATGTCCACATTCGGTTATCTACAATCAATTCTAGCTTATCTACATGATATCTTATCTTATCGAAGTATACTTCAACGTTGTCGTGGTAAGCTATTGCCTTTTCTCGCGAATCTGTTAATTTATTAGCAGCTTTGCGAGCTTCCACCATCTCATAAACTTTACTGTTTATTGCAGAAATGTGCTCTGCTATCTCTTCAATCAGTCCAGCATCCTCTTTTGACATTTTTTCGGCTTTCTCTTCGTCAAAAACTATTTTCATTTTATATAGATTGTCGAGAAGCATAGTTTGATATTCAGTTGCAACCGGAATTATGTGATTCATGCACAAATCACCTAACACCCTACCTTCTATCTGTATCTTTTTTGTGTAGGTTTCCCATTTTACTTCATTTCTTGCATGTAGTTCTTTTTCGTTCAACACACCAATACTCTCAAACATTTTAACCGATTGCTCAGAGGTATAAGCATCTTGTATTACTGGCACACTTGTTTCACAATCTATTCCTCGTATTGCAGCTTCTTCTTTCCATTCGTCACTATAGCCATTTCCCTCAAAACGGATGGGCTTCGATTCTTTAATATAATGTCTAAGTGTGTCATATATGGCCTCTTCAGTTTTCATTCCACTCACAGTCTTCCTGTCAATTTCCTTCTTGAAATCAATGAGTTGAGCTGCAACCACTGAATTTAGTGCTGTCATTGCAGGTGAGCAATTTGCTGAAGATCCTACAGCTCTAAATTCAAAACGGTTTCCAGTAAATGCAAATGGGGAAGTTCTGTTTCTATCTGTATTATCAATCAACACCTCAGGAATATGAGCAACCCCTAGCTTCATGAGTTGTAATTCATCAACAGATATTTCATCATCATCAGAACTGTCTTCAATCTTATCAAGCACTGCTGTTATCTGTTTTCCAAGAAATACTGATATAATAGCAGGAGGTGCTTCATTTGCACCCAAGCGATGGGCATTATTTGCCGACATTATTGAGGCCTTTAATAATGCATTATGTTTGTAAACTGCATAAAGAGTATTCACAAGGATTGTTACAAACAGTAGGTTTTCGTTAGGACTCTTTCCAGGAGTAAAAAGACCTATCCCTGTATCTGTACAAAGCGACCAGTTGTTATGTTTGCCCGAACCATTAACACCCGCAAATGGTTTTTCATGCAGAAGTAGTTTGAAGTTATGCTTATCTGCAATCTTATGCATTAGAGACATAACCAATAGGTTCTGGTCTACTGCCAAATTTGTTTCTCCAAATATAGGAGCTAGTTCAAATTGGTTTGGAGCCACTTCATTATGGCAAGTTTTCAGAGGAATGCCATATTTGTATGACTCATGTTCAATCTCTTGCATAAAAGCAGCTGCTCTAGCAGGTATCGATCCAAAATAGTGATCTTCCAATTGTTGATTTTTAGCACTTTCATGACCCATAAGTGTTCTCTCTGTTAGAATTAAATCGGGTCTTGCCGAATATAATGCTTTGTCAACTAAAAAATATTCCTGTTCCCATCCCAGGTATGAAAACACTTTTTTTACTTCAGGATAAAACAATTTGCAAACATCTACAGCAGCTTTATCTATAGCATTTAATGCTTTTAGTAGAGGTGTCTTATAATCTAATGCTTCACCCGTATAGGAGATAAACACTGTTGGGATGCATAGTGTATCATCAATAATAAAAGCTGGTGATGAAGGATCCCAAGCTGTATAACCTCTGGCTTCAAATGTATTTCTTATTCCACCGCTAGGAAAGCTGGAAGCATCAGGTTCTTGCTGTGCCAATAGTTTTCCCGAAAATCGCTCAATAACGTCTCCGCCGGGACCGTTAGCATAATCAATAAACGAGTCGTGTTTTTCAGCCGTTCCTTCTGTTAAAGGTTGAAACCAGTGTGTATAATGTGTAGCTCCCATCTCCACAGCCCACATCTTCATTCCTGCAGCCACATGATCTGCAATTCCTCTATGTAGGGTTGTTCCATTGTCAATAGCTTCCAAAACTATTCCCATAGTCTCTTTCGAGAGATACTTAGACATCTGAGCACGATTAAAAACATATTTGCCAAAATATTCTGAGGGTAGTTTACCTGGTGAAACCACTTCAACTGGTACTCTTTTCGACGCTTCTTCTACAGCTTTAAATCTTAATGTTGACATTTGAAATTGACTTTTTAGTGGTTTATATATCTATTAAATTGAATCATGTAAGTATTACACTACAAAAGTATACAAAAAGATTTAAAAACAAAGAAAAACAAGATAAAAGATAGAAAAACAGAAAAAAATTAACAAAAGGACGGGTAAAGTGCGCTTTATATGACAAAAGGTTAAATATGAAAAAACCTCCTACTAAAAAAATGTAGCAGGAGGTCTATTATGCTGAATATAGATTAATTACTTACGAATATGTGTGTATGCTTTGTTGTGCCGATGGAAGATAGTTAACTCCATACCAACAGATTTGTAAAAGAACAAATGAAATAATTAGAATTATCATTGAAGTTCTGGGAGAAGAGTGTTTTTTTAATCGATAATGTATGTATACCAAATATCCAAGCCATGTTATTGCCGCCCATGTCTCCTTTGGATCCCAACTCCAATAATGCCCCCAAGCCTCTTTTGCCCATATTGCTCCCATTAGCATCCCAAGTGTAATGCAGGCAGTACCGGCATATACCATATTGTCTGCCATTAATATTATTCCCGAAGGATTAGATAATTTTTTCTCACATACCAAATAATAAATGGCAACTAATGTAACTGCTCCAAGAATTGCATAAGAGAACATATATATGATAACGTGAGGAGAAAACCATGGACTTTGAAGTGCAGGCATCAGCACTTTATTGTG
>Ga0209075_1002947_pt1 | contig 14537 bp, 10 predicted proteins | sample Stecom2011_FD_187523 | JGI IMG/M metagenome (GOLD analysis project Ga0209075, IMG submission 187523) | Agricultural soil microbial communities from Utah to study Nitrogen management - Steer compost 2011 (SPAdes) (version 2) | ecosystem: Environmental > Terrestrial > Soil > Agricultural land... | reverse complement strand
TTGTGGCCGATCCGTACGCCAAGACCAAAGTGCTATTCGGGTCTAGTCCGTTGAAATCCAGACTATTTTCGCCTCCTGCCAGCCTCCTCCCGAGGGGGCGTGCTTGTGCTGGTCACGGGCGGCGGTTATCGTTCACGTCCAGATTTCTTCATAGCTGACAACCACTTGTATATGAGGACAAGAACATGCGTTTGATCCTGTTGGGCGCCCCGGGTGCCGGAAAAGGCACCCAGGCCCAGTTCATCTGCGAGCGTTTCAACATCCCGCAGATCTCCACCGGCGACATGCTGCGCGCCGCCGTCAAGGAGGGCAGCGAACTGGGGGTCAAGGTCAAGGAGATCATGACCAGCGGTGGCCTGGTGTCCGACGACATCATCATCGCCCTGGTGAAGGAGCGTATCACCCAGCCCGACTGCGAGAACGGCTTCCTCTTCGACGGCTTCCCGCGCACCATTCCCCAGGCCGACGCCATGAAGGAGGCGGGCGTGAAGCTCGACCACGTGCTGGAGATCGCCGTGGAGGACGAGGAGATCGTCAAGCGCCTGGCCGGCCGCCGCGTGCATCCGGGCTCCGGCCGCGTCTACCACGTCGAGTACAATCCGCCCAAAGAAGAGGGCAAGGATGACGTCACCGGCGAGGCGCTGATCCAGCGCGACGACGACCGCGAGTCCACCGTGCGCAACCGCCTGGCGGTCTACCACGAGCAGACCGCGCCCCTGGTCGACTACTACCAGGCCTGGGCGGAGCAGGACGCCGCCGCCGCGCCGGCCTACCACCGCGTGGAAGGCGTCGGCAGCGTCGACGATATCAAGGCGCAGGTGCTCAAGGCCCTGGAGGGCTGATTCCAGGCGGGACTGAACAAGCGCTCCGCGGGGCGCCGGGGACAGGTCGAAGAGGAGGTCCGTAGACCAGGGACGGTCTAGGTAGCCCCCAGGGAGGGGTTCATGGCGCCTCCTCGCAGGCCTGTCGCCGGATCAGCCCCGTTTAGCGTAGCAATCAGATGGCCCGCTTTGGCGGGCCATCGTCGTTTGGGGCCCCGGCGCGTATAATGGCCGCCACTTTTCTCCCCTCTGATGGTGCTGCCATGTCGATCCTGCTGGCCCTGGATGCCTCCTCGAGCGCCTGCTCCGCCGCCCTGCTGCGCCGCCGCGCGGGCGCCGAGGATGAGCTGCTCTCCCGCTTCGAGATGACGCCCCGCGAGCATACCCGCCGCCTGCTGCCCATGGTCGACGAGGTGCTGGCCGAGGCCGGCGTGGCGCCCGCGGAACTGGACGCGGTGGCCTACGGCCGCGGCCCCGGCTCCTTCACCGGCCTGCGCATCGCCGCCGGCGCCGCCCAGGGGCTCGCCTACGGCCTCGACCGCCCGCTGATCGGGGTCTCCACCCTGGCGGTCCTGGCCCTGGGTGCCCATCGCCGCCACCACTTCCGCTGGCTGGTCACCGCCCTGGACGCTCGCATGGGGGAGATCTACGTGGCGGCCTGGCAGTGCCGCGACGGCCTGCCGGAGCCGCTGCTCGAGGAGGCGGTGATGCCGCCCGAACGGCTGCACCTGCCCGTCGTCCATGACGACCACGACTGGGTCGGCGTCGGCTCCGGCTGGAACCTCTGGGAGCAGATGCCCGTCGAGGTGCAGGCGGGAATGAGCCAGCGGCTGCCGGAGGCGGAGGCCGAGGCCGCCGACATGGCGCTGCTGGCCATGGCCGAGCTGGAGGCGGGGGGCGGTGAGCCGGCTCACCTTGTGCAGCCGGTCTACCTGCGCGATCAGGTGGCCTGGAAGAAGGCGCGATGAGCGAACCGGTGGCGGTGCACGGGGCGGCGCTGGCCGCCCTGGCCGAGCGCCTGGGCCTGCCCCTCGACAGCGAAGCCGAGCTCCATCTCGAACGCCGGGAGGGCCGCCTGGTGCTGGCCGGCGACGCGAAGCGCTACGGCCACCCCCTGGCGGTGGAGTTCGCCTCCGGGAAGGCGGCCCATCGTCGCCGCTTCGGCGGCGGGCGCGGCCAGCTCATCGCCCGGGCCTGCGGATTCGCTCAGGGGGTGACGCCCTCGGTGGTGGACGCCACGGCGGGGCTCGGGCGCGATGCCTTCGTGCTGGCGAGCCTGGGGGCCCCGGTGCTGATGGTGGAGCGGGTGGCGGCGATCTTCGCGCTCCTCGAGGATGGCCTGGCCCGGGCCCTCGGGGATGCCGAGACCGCGGAGGTGGCCGCGCGCATGCACCTGGCCCACGGCGACGCGGCCACCGAGCTTGCGGCGCTGGTGGCGGCCGCCGACTTCCCTCCCCAGGTGGTCCACCTGGACCCGATGTTTCCTCACCGTGACAAGTCGGCCCTGGTCAAGAAGGAGATGCGGCTCTTCCGCACCCTGGCCGGCGACGACGCCGACGCGCCCCGCCTGCTGGAAGCGGCCCTGGACGTGGCCACCCATCGGGTGGTGGTCAAGCGCCCCCGCAAGGCGCCGCCCATCGAGGGACCGGCCCCCCGCCATGTGATCGAGGGCAAGACCAGCCGCTACGACCTCTACGTGCACCGCTCCCTGCGGGAGGGGTGATCACGCCTGGCGGCTGACCAGCTGCAGGCGGTGGCGCAGTGCCGGGTCGAACAGCTGGCGGGAGTGGCGGGCGGCCTCGCAGAGGCGGTCGTCGAACATCAGCTGCGCCTCCTCCCGCCACAGCCAGCCCTCCTCCTCCAGGCTCTCCACCAAGCTCACGAAGAGCCGGGTATCGAAGAACTCCGGCGCGTCGCGCCCCGAGAGCAGCGCCAGCCGCTCGGCCAGCCGGCGTCCCTGGTCGGCCAGGGTCTCGGCGGTGAGGCGCCCGGGGCCGGCGTCGAGCAGCACGGCCAGGAGCAGGTAGCCCCGCTCCAGGGAGGGCTGCATCAGCTGCCCCAGCAGGTCGAGGCACTCGCCGGCCTCCAGAGGCTCCCGGGGGCGCTGCCAGCCGCTTTCGCAGGGCGTCAGCAGCCCCAGCTCCGCCAGCACCGACAGCATGGTCGCAAGCGCCTCGCGCAGGGAGTCGGGGGGCTCCACCATCAGCTCCCGGGCCAGGATCGGCCAGCCCGGGGCGAGCAGCGCCTCCAGCGCGTCCAGGGTGTGGGCCTGCTGGTGGCGAAAGGCGAAGGCGGCGAGGCCCGAGAGCGCGAAGAGGTGCAGGACGTTGTTGCGATACCAGCCGAGCAGGGCGGCCTGGCCGGCATCGGCCAGGATGATGTCGCCCAGGGGGTGTTCGCGACGCTGCACCATGCCCAGCGCCAGGGCCTGCTCGATCCACTCGGCGGGGGCGCCCGCCGGCAGGCTGGCGTGGGCGGCGCCGGGCAGCCGGCGCTGGAGCTCGGCAAGCAGCTCCAGCTGGCGCTCCAGCAGGCGCAGCTCGATGGCGTGGTGGGGGGTGGCCAGCAGGGCCAGGGCCACCAGGTTCACCGGGTTGAGCGCCGCCGCGGCATTGATGCGGCGGGACAGGGTATCCCCCAGGCGGGGGACCAGGTCGGCCAGCCATGCCGGGCGAGTCTCGCGCTCCCGACGCCACTCCGGGCCCAGTTCGCCATCCAGGAAGTCGCCCAGCAGCAGCGGCTCGCCCACGCTGACCGTGACCCGGCCGAAGGGCTGGCGCAGCTGGCCGAGCACCCGGAGCAGGGCCAGGGGGCTCTCCTTGCGCTTGCGGCCGCCGCGCAGCTCGCGCTGGTAGCTGGCGTTCTCGATGATCCGCTCGTAGCCGATATGCACCGGAATGAAGGCCAGGGGCTGGTGGTGGCCGCCGGCGCTGCTGCGCAGGAAGGAGCGGAGGGTCATGGCGAGCATGCCGGGCCGCGCCGGCAGCATGCGCCCGCTGCGCGAGCGGCCCCCCTCGATGAAATACTCCAGGGGGTGGCCACGGGCGATCAGGCGGTGGAGGTACTCGTTGAACACCGTGGCGTAGAGGCGGTTGTCCCGGAAGCTGCGGCGCAGGAAGAAGGCGCCGCCGCGGCGCAGCAGCGGGCCGACCAGCGGCATGTCGAGGTTGCGCCCGGCGGCGATATGCGGCGGCATCAGGCCGTCCTGGTAGAGCACGTAGGAGAGCAGCAGGTAGTCGATGTGGCTGCGGTGGCAGGGCACGTAGACCAGGGTATGGTCGCCGGCCAGGGCCTTGACCCGCTCCAGGCCACGCACGTCGACGCCGTCGTAGAGCCGGTTCCAGAGCCGGCGCAGCAGGCCGTCCATGAAGCGCAGCACCGGGTAGGTCATGTTGGAGGCGATCTCGCGGCCGTAGCGCAGCGCCCGGCGCTGCAGGCGCTGTGCCGAGGGGCGCCCCTCGGCGGCCAGCGCCTCGATCACCTCGCGCACCTCGGGACTCCTGGCTACCCCCTCGATCAGGGTGCGACGGTGGGAGAGGTCGGGCCCCAGCACCCGGGTGCGTACCCGTCGGAAGTGGACCCGCAGCAGCCGTGCCGCCTTGCGGTTGACCAGGGCGGCCTCGGGCGCCGGCTCGTCGAGCAGCTCGCCGAGGCGCAGCGGGGTCCCGAAGTGCACCTCCACGCTGCCGCGGTTGACCAGCACCGAGAGGGCGCGGCGCAGCCGTCCGGTCAGCTGCCAGCTGTCGGCGGCCACCAGGTGCCAGAAGCCGAAGCGCTTCCCCGGGGCGCGCCCCCAGAAGACGCTCACCGGCACCAGCTGCACCTCCTGGCTCGGGTTGGCCAGGCGCTGCTCGATCAGCGCCTGGAAGGGGGCCGTGGGGCGGGCGCGCCGCCGCCAGGGCTCGCGACGCGGCGAGGGGAGGGCGAGGCAGGCGTCCAGGCTCAGTTCGCCCACCCGGCGATGCCCGCCCGCCCGGGGGAGGCCGTGGCGGCGCGCCAGCGCGTCCAGAAGCCAGGCGTCGCTCATGGCCTGGCCCGGCAGCACGTAGAGCACTGGGAGGCTCGGCTCCAGCCCCAGGGCGTCCGGGGCGGGCTCGATCAGGCGCGGCGCGGTCCAGCGGCCGAGCAGCCGGCTCATCAGCGCGCGCAGGGGGGAGGTCATTACATGCCGCCAGGCCATCCGTTTGCCCCGATGCAGGAAAGGAGAGGGAAAGGCCAGTATAGTCTCCGGGAAAGCCTCGGGTCAGGCCCGCGGACCGGGACAGGGAGTCGGCCATGCACGGCATCTGGAGAGACGGTAACCACTTCGAGCTGCTGCCCGAGGCGAGTCGCTTCCTGCCGGCCATGTTCCAGGCCCTGGACGCCGCCGAGTCCTCGGTCCTGATCGAGCTCTACCTGATGGAGTCGGGGCGGCTGGCCTCGGCGCTGATCACGGCGCTGGAGCGGGCCGCTTCCCGCGGTGTGACGGTGCTGCTGCTCCTCGACGGCTACGGCGCCATGGGCCTCTCCGGCGAGGACCGCGCGCGCCTGGAGGCGGGGGGCGTGGCGCTGCGCTTCTTCAACCCGCTGGGCTTCCACTCCCTGGCGCGAAACCTGACCCGGGACCATCGCAAGCTGGTGGTGGTGGACGGTCGCGTCGCCTTCACCGGCGGCTTCGGGGCGGTGGACGAGTTCCTCGACGCCTGGTACGAAGTGGCGATGCGCATCGAGGGGCCGGTGGTGGCCGACTGGGTGCGGCTCTTCTGCCGGCTGTGGGACTCCCCCCTGACCCGTGGCAGCGGTGCACCCGGCCTGGTGCGCGGCCTGGGGACCGGTACCCGGGAAGCCGAGGGCTATCGCGGCATGACCGGGCGGGTGGTGTGGGGGCAGGGCTATCGCTACCAGGCGATCCGCCACTCCCTCCACGGCCGCGTCTCGGCGGCCCGGCAGCGCATCTGGATCTGCACGCCCTACTTCGTGCCCACCTTCGGGCTGCGCCTGCGCCTGGCCCGGGCCGCCCGTCGCGGGCTGGACGTCCGCCTGCTGCTGCCCGGCGAGGCCCATGACCACCCCGGCGTGCGCTACGCCGGCCAGCGCTTCTACGGGCGCCTGCTCAAGGCCGGGGTGCGGATCTTCGAGTTCCAGTCCACCTTCATCCACGCCAAGTTCACCCTGGTGGACGACTGGGTGAGCCTGGGCTCCTGCAACTTCGACCACTGGAGCCTGCACTGGAACCTGGAGGCCAACCAAGAGGTGGTGGACCGCCGCCTGGCGCTCGAGGTGTCGGAGCTGTTCGAGCGCCACTTCGCCGCCAGCCGGGAGATCGAGGCGGTGGCCTGGGCGCGGCGGCCGCGCTGGCAGCGCCTCAAGGAGTGGCTCTTCGGCAGCCTGGACGGGATGCTGACCCGGCTGCGTTAGCGCTTACCGCCGCCCCTTGCCCCCGCGTCCGGCCGGCTTCTTCCGGCGCGGGCTGGGCTTGGGGGTCTCCGGCGGCACCCGGTAGTGCAGATAGAGGTCCAGGACCAGCTCGGGCAGCTGGGCCGCGAGCCCCTCCAGGCGCGCGCCGTCGCCGGTGAACTCGGCCATGTCGGGCTCGTCGTCGAAGAGCCCGGAGAGCGCCATGAAGGGTAGCAGCAGGGTGGCCGTGGCCTCCTCGTCCTCCTCGAACCAGGCGGGCTCGTCGAGGAACACCCCCTCCATGAAGCCGGCGCACCAGTCGCCGATGGGGGTCTCCTCCGCCGGCAGGCCGCCCAGGGTGAGCTCGAAGGGCAGCTCGGGCAGCTGCCCCTGCTCCAGGGCGGCGATGGCGTTGCACCGCAGCCGCTCCAGCAGCCCGAGGATCTCTTCGCGCTCGGCGGCGTCGCCGAACGCGGGCTCGCCCTGGAAGAGTTCGGCGATCCAGGCCGCCGGCTCCACCTCGCTGGGCGCGACGGCCAGGGCGACCAGAAAGCCGTGGCTGCCGATCAGGTCCAGGGCGTCCTCGCCGACGCGCTCGGAGGCCAGGAAGTCGTCCAGCCGCTCGAGCTGGTCATCGTCGAGCAGGGGCTCGGGCTGCGGGGTCTCGGACATCGTCACTCTCGCACTGTCGCTTTTTCGCGGGGGCCGGGCCCATGCTTTACGCCGGGCAGGCAAGGCGCCATTCTAGCACCCCATGACCGGACCCGCGCTGCCCACTCCCGACCCCGAACGCCTCGAGGCCCTCGACCGCGATGCGCTGCTGGCCGCCCTGCACGAGCGGGTGGCGGCGGCCTGGCGGCTCTGCCGCGAGGTGCATCCGGGGCTGCCGCGCCCGGCGGTGTGGTGCGACCTGCGCGGCAAGTGCGCCGGCCAGGCGCACTTCGGCCGCGGCGGGCTGCGCTTCAACCCGGTGCTCTACGCCGAGAACCGCCTGGACTTCCTGGTCGAGGTGGTGCCCCACGAGATGGCCCACTGGCTGGTCCACCACCTCGAGGAGGGGCACCGGGCGCGCCCCCACGGCCGCGAGTGGCAGACCGTGATGCGGGGCCTGTTCGGCCTGACGCCGCGTACCACCCACCGCTTCGATACCGCCCGGGCCAGCCCCGCCCCCTATCGCTACGCCTGCGACTGCCGCGAGCACGCCTTCGGGGCCCGGCGCCATGCCCGGGTGCGCCAGGGGCAGCGCTACCGCTGCCGTCACTGCGCTCAGACCTTGGTCTATCTTGGCATGACGGTGTTTGAAAGTGATGTCTAACTCATTGTCTTTAATGGGAAAATTGTTCATACCAATGTCTAAGGGGAAGTAGCGCCGGGCGGGGGTATGCTGAGGCCACCTTGAATGGCACCGACCGCCTACCTGAACAAGAGCAAGGCGCGGTCGGTCGGCTTCACTCACCTGACGGGGCCATCCCAATTACAGAGGCACTCTCATGACTGAACAACACAAAGATGTCTATCCGGTGCGCGACGATATCGCCGGCAAGGCCTGGGCGGACAAGGAAAAGTACCAGGCGATGTACCAGCAGTCCGTGGACGACCCGGACGCCTTCTGGGCCGAGCAGGCCAAGCGCATCGACTGGTTCAAGGCGCCGACCAAGATCAAGAACACCAGCTTCGATTCCCACAACGTGGATATCCGCTGGTTCGAGGACGGCACCCTCAATGCCAGCGTCAACTGCCTCGATCGCCACCTCGAGACCCGCGGTGACCAGACCGCCATCATCTGGGAAGGCGACAACCCCGACGAGTCGGCCAACATCACCTACCGTGATCTCCACGCGCGCACCTGCAAGCTGGCCAATGCCTTGAAGGAGCTGGGTATCGGCAAGGGCGACGTGGTCACCCTCTACATGCCGATGATTCCCGAGGCCGCCGTGGCCATGCTGGCCTGTGCCCGCATCGGCGCGGTGCACTCCGTGGTGTTCGGCGGCTTCTCTCCGGATGCAGTGGCCCAGCGCGTGATCGGCGCCAGCTCCAAGCTGGTGATCACCGCCGACGAGTCCGTGCGTGGCGGCAAGCATGTGCCGCTCAAGGACAACGTCGATGCCGCCCTGACCCGCCAGGGCACCGAGGTGTGCGAGAAGGTGCTGGTGGTCAAGCGCACCGGCGGTGAGGTCGAGTGGAAGGAGGGCCGTGACCTCTGGTATCACGAGCAGGTCGAGGGGCAGTCCACCGACTGTCCGGCCGAGGAGATGAACGCGGAGGACCCGCTCTTCATCCTCTACACCTCCGGCTCCACCGGCGCGCCCAAGGGCCTCAAGCACACCACCGGCGGCTACCTGGTCTACGCCAGCCTGACCCATCAGTATATCTTCGACTACCAGGACGGCGAGGTCTACTGGTGCACCGCCGACGTGGGCTGGGTCACCGGCCACAGCTACATCGTCTACGGTCCGCTGGCCAATGGCGCCACCACCCTGATGTTCGAGGGCGTGCCCAGCTACCCGACCCATGGCCGCATGGGCGAGATCGTCGACAAGCACCAGGTCAACATCCTCTACACCGCGCCTACCGCGATTCGCGCCCTGCGCGCTCATGGTGATGACGTCATGAGCTCCAGCACCCGAGAATCCCTCCGTCTGCTGGGCTCGGTGGGCGAGCCCATCAACCCCGAGGCCTGGGAGTGGTTCTACCGGGTGATCGGGAACTCCAAGTGCCCGATCGTCGACACCTGGTGGCAGACGGAAAACGGCGGCATCCTGATCTCACCGCTCCCCGGTGCCACCGACCTGAAGCCGGGCTCCGCCACCCTGCCGTTCTTCGGTGTTCAGCCGGGTATCGTCGATAATCAGGGCAACATGCTGGAAGGGACCGCCGAAGGGAACCTGGTGATCCTGGATGCTTGGCCCGGTATCGCACGTTCGATCTGGGGCGATCACGAGCGTTTCGTGCAGACCTACTTCTCTAACTATCCGGGCATGTACTTCACCGGTGACGGCTGCCGCCGCGACGAGGATGGCTACTACTGGATCACCGGCCGCGTCGACGACGTGATCAACGTCTCCGGCCACCGTATGGGCACCGCCGAGATCGAGTCGGCGCTGGTGGCCCATGATGCCGTGGCCGAGGCTGCCGTGGTGGGCTTCCCCCACGACATCAAGGGCCAGGGCATCTATATCTATGTCACTCTCAGCGATGGGCATGAGCCCAGTGACGAGCTGCAGAAGGAGCTTGTCAAATGGCTCCGTACCGAGATCGGTCCGATTGCCTCGCCCGACGTGATCCAGTGGGCCCCTGATCTGCCTAAGACCCGCTCCGGCAAGATCATGCGCCGCATCCTGCGCAAGATCGCCGCCAACGAGTGCGACGGGCTGGGTGACACCAGCACCCTGGCCGATCCGAGCGTGGTGGACGACCTGATCGAGAACCGCGCCGTGCGCTGATCTCCGGCCAGCGTCATGTCTGGATAACCGGCCCTTCGGGGCCGGTTTTTTTGTCCCGGCGCGGGAAGTTGTCGACAATGTGCCCGCAGCGCTTGGGAAACGGCTCTGCCATGGGGTAACATGCCCCTCATTCACAGAAGAGTTCGAGTGGCGGTCCTCGCCCGCTGCCTGAGGAACCGGAGGAGAATCCATGGCCTTTGCCCAGAAATTCATCGTCGCCGATGACCATCCGCTGTTCCGTGCAGCCCTGACCCAGGCGCTGCGTCAGCTGGCGCCCCAGGCCGAGATCGTCGAGGCCGACACCATGGAGGCCACCGCCGAGGTGGTCACCCGCCACCCCGATGCCGACCTGATCCTGCTCGACCTGCACATGCCGGGAGCCCACGGCTTCTCCGGCCTGATCCAGCTGCGCGGCCAGACGCCGGACATTCCGGTGGCCGTGGTGTCGGGCAGCGACGAGCCCTACGTGGTGCGCCGGGCCATCGACTACGGCGCCTCGGGCTTTATCCCCAAGTCCTCCTCGCTGCAGCTGATCGCCGAGGCGGTGGGGGAGATCCTCGACGGCGAGGTGTGGCTGCCCGCCGAGCTGGCCGACGCCATGGGCGAGGCCAACGAGGAGGAGACCAAGTTCGCCGAGGCGATCGCCTCGCTGACGCCCCAGCAGTTCCGCGTGCTCAACATGCTGACCGAGGGCCTGCTCAACAAGCAGATCGCCTACGAGCTCAACGTCTCCGAGGCCACCATCAAGGCCCACGTCACCGCCATCCTGCGCAAGCTGGGCGTGCACTCCCGCACCCAGGCGGTGATCGCCGCCCAGAAGCTCGAGGTGGAGCCGCCGAAGGTGGAGTCCTGACGCCAGGCGCCAAGGAAACGCAAAAAACCCACCGCTTGGTGGGTTTTTTGCGTTCAGGGGGCGCGACTACTGCGCTGCGCGGCTGGCCTGCAGGGTGCGGGTGAGCAGGGCGCGCAGGGCGGCGGGGCGCACCGGCTTGAGCAGCAGCTGGTAGCCGGAGCGCCTGACCTCCTCGGCCACCTCCTCGGTGCGGTCGGCGGTGATCACGATGCCGGGGACGGCGCCCTGCAGGCGTTCGCTCAGGGCCTCCAGAGCCATCAGGCCGGTCACCTCGTTGTCCAGGTGGTAGTCGGCCAGTATCGCGTCGGGGTCACCGTCCAGGTGGCGCAGCACTGACTTGGCGCCGCCGATGGTGGTGGCGGTGAAGACCTCGCAGCCCCAGCCGGAGAGCATCGCCTTCATCCCTTCGAGGATCAGCGTCTCGTTGTCGATGCAGAGTATCCGGGCGCCGGCGAGCTTGTTGCCGGCCCGCTTCGCCGTGACCGCCTCCTCGGCCTGCTGGGCCGGGCTCTGGGCGGCCACCACGGGAACGCTGACCGCGAACATGGTGCCGAAGCCCTCCCTCGAGCGCACCGCGATGGGGTGGTCGAGCACCCGGCTCATGCGGTCGGCGATGGAGAGCCCGAGCCCCAGTCCCTTCTCGCTCTCCTTGTGGCGGGAGGCCTGGTCCAGGCGGCGGAACTCCTGGAAGATCTCCGCCTGCTTGGATTCCGGTATCCCCGGGCCCGAGTCCCACACCTGGATGGAGAGGCGCCCCCCCTGGCGGCGGCAGCCCAGCAGCACGCGGCCTTCCTGGGTGTAGCGGACGGCGTTGGAGAGGAAGTTCTGGACGATCCGGCGCAGCATCTGGGGGTCGCTGTCGACCCAGGCGCCGGTCGGTACCACCACCAGGTCGAGGCCGCGGTCCTCGGCCATCACCTCGAACTCGGCGCGCAGCGGGCGGATGATGTCGGCCAGCGCGAAGTGGGTGCGCCTCGGGGTGAGGGCGCCGGCATCGAGCTTGGAGATGTCGAGCAGGGTGCTGAGCAGCTCCTCGGCGGCCTGCAGGGAGTTGTCGATGTGGCCGATGGTGCGCTTCATGTCGCTGGCGTCCATCTCCTGGGAGAGCGCCGAGGTGAACAGGCGCGCGGCGTTGAGGGGCTGCAGCAGGTCGTGGCTGGCGGCGGCCAGGAAGCGGGTCTTGGAGGCGTTGGCGTCCTCCGCCACCTGCTTGGCCTGGCGCAGGGCCTGCTCCGCCTCGGCGCGTACCCGGTTCTCCTGGCGCAGGGCCGCGTTGGCCTCGGAGAGCGCCAGGGTGCGCTCGCGCACCCGCTCCTCCAGAGTCTCGTTGGTCTCCTTGAGGGCGATCTCCGCCCGGCGCCGCTCGGTGATGTCCTGGTAGAGGGCGAAGAAGCCGAGTATTGCGCCGCTGTCGCCGAAGTGGGGGGTATAGGTCACCAGCATGTAGCGGCGTCCCTCGGGGAGGCGAAGCGAGACCTCGAAGCTGACCCGCTCGCCGGCCAGGGCCCGCTCGATCCAGGGGGCCCGCTCCCGGGCCATCGCGTCGTTGACCACCTCCTGTACCCGCTTGCCGATCACCGCGTTGCGGTCGATGCCGAAGGCCTGCTCGTAGGCGCGGTTGGTGAAGAGGTAGCGGCACTCCTTGTCGAAGTAGGCGATCAGCGCCGGCACGTTGTCCGTGTAGATGCGGATATTGTTCTCCGAGCGGATCAGCGCCTCCTCGATGCGCTTCTGCTGGGTGATGTCCTGGTAGGTGTAGACGAAGCCGCCGCCGGGCATGGGGTTGCCCTGCACCTCCAGCACGCTGCCGTCCTGGCGGTAGCGCACGTAGCGGTGGGGCTGGCCGTCGCGGATATTGTCGAGCAGCAGCTGGACGTGCTCCTCGGGGTCGCCGGGGCCGTATTCGCCGTTGTGGGCGTTGTAGCGGAAGATCTTGTCGATGGGGGCGCCGACCCGGATCAGGTGGTCCGGGAAGCGGAACAGCTCCAGGTAGCGCTGGTTCCACACCACCAGGCGCAGGTTCTGGTCCACCACGCTGATGCCCTGGTTGATGTTCTCGATGGTGGCCTGGAGCAGGGCGCGGTTGAACTCCAGCACCTGGGAGGCCTCGTCGACGATGGAGATCACGTCGGAGATGCCGATGCCGCGCCCCTGCAGGGCCGAGTTGACCACGATGCGCGCCGAGGAGGCGCCCAGCACCGAGGCCAGGAAGCGCTCGGTGAACTGGATCACGTCGATGGAGGCGCGGGTGCCGTCCTCCAGGGGCTTCCCGCTGCGCCGCGCGTAGTCGTCGAAGGCGCGGCTCACCTGCTGGGCGCCCAGGAAGCGCTCGCAGAGCACCTTGAGGTCGCCCACGGTGGTGGCGCCGGTCCAGGGGCGGTTCACCGAGGTCTGGCGGGTCTCGACGCTGTCGACGAACAGCGAGGCCTGGATGCGCTCCACCACCCGCTGGGAGGTGACCTGGGAGACGAAGATGTAGCAGAAGAGGTTCACGCCCAGGGAGAGCATCACGCCGTGGGTGAAGCTGTCACCCACGTTGAGGCCGAACAGCGAGGTGGGGGAGAGCCAGGCGATGCCCAGGGGGCCGCCGTCGAGCCAGTGGGCGGGGAGTACCCCGGCGCCGATCATCGCCGGCATCAGCAGGCTGTAGGCCCAGATCAGGAAGCCGGCGTTCATGCCGACGATCACCCCCAGGCGGTTGCCGCGCTTCCAGTAGAGGCCGCCGATCAGTGCCGGGGCGAACTGGGCGGCGGCGGCAAAGGAGAGCATGCCGATGGAGGCCAGGGAGGTGAACTCGCCGATCAGGTGGTAGAAGCCGTAGGCCATGGCCAGCACCGCGGCGATGGTCATGCGGCGGGCCCGAAGCACCAGGCGGCCGTAGTCGCGGGCCTTGGTGTCGAACCAGCGCAGGCGGAACAGCGCCGGGATGACGATCTCGTTGGAGATCATGATCGAGACCGCCACGGCCGCGACGATCACCATGCCGGTGGCCGCCGAGAAGCCGCCGATGAAGGTGAGCAGGGTGAGCCAGGTGCTCTCGGCGGCCATGGGCAGCGCCAGCACGTAGGTGTCGGGCTCGATGTCGCTGTCGGCGAACAGGGTCAGGCCGGCGGCGGCCAGCGGCAGGATGAAGAAGGCGAAGACGAGCAGGTAGAGGGGGAAGAGCCAGCGCGCCTTGGCCGCATCGTCGCGGTGGGTGTTCTCCACCACCGCCACGTGGAACTGGCGCGGCAGGCAGAGTACCGCCAGCATCGCCAGCAGGGTCTGGGCCCAGAAGCTCTGGCCGAAGTTCTGCTGGGCCAGCTGGCGCTGCAGCTCCAGCTGCACATCGGCGTGGGCCAGCAGCTCGCCGAGCCCGCCGAACATTCCCCAGGTCACGTAGGCGCCGAGCACCAGGAAGGCGAGCAGCTTGACCAGCGACTCGAAGGCCACGGCGTGGATCAGCCCCTCGTGGTGCTCGGTGGCATCGGTGTGGCGGGTCCCGAAGAGGATGGCGAAGGCGGCCATCACCACCGCCACGTAGAAGGCGGTGTCGGCGAACAGCGGCGTATGGGTCGGATCCCCGTCCGCGGTGAGCACGCTGAAGGAGGTGGAGACCGCCTTGAGCTGCAGGGCGATGTAGGGCAGGGCGCCGATCAGCGCCACCAGGCTGGCGAAGGCGGCGAGGGACTGGGTCTTGCCGTAGCGGGAGGCGATGAAGTCGGCGATGGAGGTGACGTTCTGGTGCTTGGCGACGCGGATCATCTTGGCCAGCACCGGCCAGAACAGCAGGAAGGTGAGGATCGGGCCGACATAGATGCTGGCGAAGGACCAGCCCCCGGTGGCGGCCTGGCCGACGGCGCCGTAGAAGCTCCAGGAGGTGCAGTAGATGGCCAGCGCCAGGCTGTAGATGACGGGGCGACGCTGGCTGGCGCCGTGCTCCCTGGCGCGACGGTCGCCTCGCCAGGCGATGCCGAACAGCACGGCGATGTAGAGCAGTGAAACGGCAACCAGCAGCCAGCCTGAGAACATGGGCTTCCTCCCTCGAGTCTGGCGCCCATTCTA